>LSQX01054943.1_pt1 | contig 21844 bp, 24 predicted proteins | sample 654561 | NCBI WGS metagenome assembly LSQX01 (sample SAMN04489861, study PRJNA283612) | anaerobic digester metagenome | isolation source: 4 biogas reactors fed with cattle manure at either 37C or 55C with and... | place: Denmark: Kongens Lyngby | collected 2014
ATTGAATTCCATACAACTCTGACCGGATAGTCATTTCGGCCATTGCCCCGTTCATCCTCTAGCGCCTGCATCAGCTCTTCATCAGGCAGGTAATCTATGACAAGTTTCAATCGCTCCAAATCGCCCAATTCTTCAACTTCATTCCACCGAAACAACTGCTTTTGTGGTATAATCGCTATGAAGGTAACCCCCTGTGTCTCCGTTGTTTGCGCTACTTACAACATTCGACATTTTGGGCTGGTTGCCTTCATTTTTCTTGCTGCCAAACGAGCTTTTCCCACGGGAGAAACGAATTCCTAGCCGCCTTTCAACCCCATGTTATCGTGGGCTTCTGTTACATCGAAAATGGCTCCAATCACATTGCTCTTGTAATCATATTGGCGACATGGAATAATAGAGAGTGCTGCCAAAGCTTGCAGCAGGCCCAAGATGGGCGGAAACCGTCTGGGGCCCCAGGTCCGTTCGTTGGGAAGCCTATCGGGCCCCTGTTGCATCCCGGCTGGATGGACCAGAAACGAAAGTCCGCACGTCTTCCCCGGCCGTCGAGGAGGCCTGTGGATGTGTGCGGAGAAAGCAGGTGAACACTTTGGGCTTCGTTCTATCTGAAAAAGCTGGCGTTGCCGTAGTGGGAATCAAGACAGGGCTGATCATGCCCACTGATGACATAGTCGAAGTCACGATGGATGCAGTTGAGGATATTGTGGATGACGGCGACATCGTTTGTGTCACGGAAGCCGTTGTAGCCAGATCTCAGAATCGGTATATAACCTGCGATGAACTTGCAGAAGATGTGAAAAACAAACTTGGCATAAGAAGCGACGGCACTGTAGCCGTGATCAGCCCGATCGTAAGCAGAAACCGGTTTGCACTAGTACTTCAGGCCATTGCGCGCGCTGTCAACAAGGGAAGAGTAGTCGTTCAGTTGACAGTCCCGAGAGATGAAGTAGGCAACCAGGTTATAGATGAAGAGTTTGCAAACAACCGCCTTCGCTTCAAGAAGGTGCTGCGAAGCCTACAGGAAGTACGAGGCAACACTCCTCAGATGAATGTCTTGATAAGGGAGATCATCGCAGCCCTGAAGTTTCAAGAACTCGGCTATTCAGTGAGCGCTATTCGAAAGATTACCGGCACGGGGATAGCCGACATAACCTTGCTCGACAAGGATGGCCGAAAAGTCATCGCTGAAGTGACATTCGAGAACTTGTCGGGCGCCGCCAGCAAAGCCATAGGGATTGGAAACGACGACAATGCCGACATCGCCATGGCAGTTGCAGTCGATCTGCAGGCCCAGGAGATAGCGATAGTCGAAGCCACGTCATTCATAGCGGGCAAGGCACAGCCTGAAACATATAAGTACGACGAACGGCAGGCATTTTACGAAGCCAGTGACGTCATTACAGTCGGAGAGATCGGAGAGAGGCTTTTCCCCCACCCTGTTACGGGAATAGACTATGGCCGGATGTACGCCAGGACAATAGAGTCAGAAGGAGCACAGGCGGAAATAGTGTTCACCAATAATCCGCTGGCTGTGTTCAACTTCGGCCACATAGATGGAATAATCATAGGCGCAGTCCACGAACGCGAGTCTCTCAAGAACCTGTTCCTCTCCTTCGGAACGAAGACGCCGATGCTGACCGTACAGGATATCGGGCCTGAGCCATGGGGCGTAATCGGATCTAATGTGTCGGACATTGAGAAAGGAATACTCAAGCTTCTTCCTGACAATGCTGACGACGTGTGCGACTCCATCAAAGACAGGGCCCGGGAGAAAACCGGAAAGGACATCGAAGTTCTCATCTTCGGCGATGGCGCCTACAAAGATCCCGATACGGGCATATACGAATTGGCGGACCCGTATCCATCGATCGGATGCAGCCGAGGTCTTCGCTCCGCGTCGCTGAGGCAGGGCGCCAAGTTGAAACTCCTGGTTGAGACGATGTTCAGGGAAGGGCATTCCCGCGAGGAGATCTACGAGACGTTGAGGAAGCAGCAGCCTTCCCGGGAGACACTTGGCACAACCCCCCGAAATATCACCGGCATACTGGCCACGATGGCGGACCTGGCTGCTGGCTCTGCCGACGCAGGGACGCCGGTGGTGCTGATAAGGAACTTCCCTTTCAAGCCGGCCAAATAGGCTAGTCGCAGCATGTAGGGAGCCCAGATTCGGGCTCCCTTTTTTGTCTGCTGATGCTCCTCCTGGCAATCCAGACTGGAAATCGCTTTTGCAATGCGCGTCTCCCAATGTGCGCCAGACTCCCATTCATGTTATTATTCTAGTGTAAACTGAGGGCAACTGAAGGAGGGACGCCGTATTGAAAGGATTTTCGGTCGACACCTTTGAGAAGCAACAGGCTATCGACATCACCGTACAGGTGGAATCGTGCATTGCTGCAGAAGGAATCGAGGACGGCATATGCCTGATTCAGGTACCCCACACAACGTGCGGAATCATTGTCAATGAACACTTTGACGCCAGTGTCTCCAAAGACATTCTTGATTGCCTGGATCGCATTGCCCCGCCGGACGCCACGTATTCACACAAGGAAGGCAATGCACACGCCCATATCAAATCCACTCTGGTCGGCTCTACACAGATGCTAGTCATAGAAGACGGGCAACTCATGCTGGGAACATGGCAGCGCATCCTTTTCTTTGAGTTTGACGGGCCGCGGCAGCGCAGAGTATGGGTAAAGGCACTGGAACACCGTAGGTAGAATACTTGCATAAGTCATCATCAATGCATGGTAATGATAGCGCCTCACGCCAGCCCCAGAGTAAGACGTTTCGGGAGCCTGCGTGACATCTACCGACATCATGACTGCTTGAGAATGGAGGGCGCCATCTGTGGCCAATTCCCGAATCCGAAACACCAAACGCCTGCTGGGGGTAGCAGCCGTTTTCATTCTCTGTGCGCTGGCTGGATCGGCCTTGCTATCTTTTCGATCTTCAGCGGAATCCGAAGCACTGACCGCAACCTTCATCGACGTGGGACAGGGTGATGCAATCCTTGTATCAACACATGATGGCCATCACATGCTGGTTGACGGAGGACCGCGAGCAGCCGGGGCCAGGCTCGCAGAGACGCTTGACCGGATGGGTGTGACCCACCTGGATATGCTCGTCTCAACCCACCCTCACGAAGACCACATAGGCGGCCTCATTGAAGTGCTGGACTGCTTGACAGTAGGCACGGTAGCCGACTCCGCAAAGCCGCACACTACTGCGACCTACGAGTCGTACCTGACAAAGATCTATGAGAAGGGCATACCCTTCTCTGCACCCAGGGCCGGAGATTCGTTCAGCCTGGGCAATGCCGAGGTCCGGGTATTGTGGCCAACCGAGCCTCTGCCGCCAGACATCAATGACTGCTCGCTTGTCCTGGAAGTCATCTACGGAAAATCGCGCGTTCTGCTCACAGGAGATATTAGCGGATACACGGAACGCACTCTGGCAGGCGAAGGCTCGCTTGACAGAATCAATCTGCTGAAAGTGGCCCATCACGGCAGCAGAAGCTCGACAACCCAGACCTTTCTGGCCGCAACTTCGCCGGATGTTGCTGTAATACAAGTGGGAACAGGTAACGACTACAACCACCCTTCCGACCAGGCGCTGGCGAATCTCAGGTCAAGAGACGCTCTCGTCTACAGGACTGACGAGCATGGCCACGTCACCGTGAAGCTGCGCTCAGACGGAAGAACGTGGTCCGTCAATATCGAAAAACCAGGTGACGACCTTCGCGCTGCGTGTGGCAGCAAGGTGTTCCACACGAAGACGTGCCCATATGCAAAGAGGATCGCCCCAGCCAGAGAGATGGTCATTTTCGACCGGGAACAGGCCCTGAATGCCGGCTACAGGCCGTGCAAGGCCTGCAATCCATAGATCACATCCACGTGAGGTGTGTAGATTGAAGTTTCTTGCCACATTGGACCGGATAGAAGGGGAGATTGCGGTCCTTCTGGTGCGACCTGATGAGTGCATCCAGATTTTCTGGCCGACCTGCGCCCTCCCTGAAGATGCCGTCGAAGGCGCTGTGCTCGACATATCAGTCCAGGTCAGCGAGGCCGAGACTGAGGCCGCCGCAGAACGCGTACAGTCGCTCCTCGACAAACTCCTGGGCAGAGAGACCGGGCAGTCGGACGGCGAAACAGACGGATAGGAAAAAATGGGCGCATGTGCGCCCACTGGCCGTCCATGGCACCCGGGAAGCCGCCTATCTGCGATGGCCGCCATGGCCACCGCAGCCGCACTGCCCCTTCGAGGGATCGGGCTTCAAGTCGTCGGCAATCTTCTTCCAGCCATCTTGAAGCTGGCCAAGGGCAGCCCCCAGCGCCTCGGCAAACTCGCCCTCCACCTCGATTCTCCGTCCACACTTGCTGCATACAACATAGCCTTCTACAAACGTTTCGAAGCTTTCCTCCATCATCTCGATATATGGTTTGCCACACTCGCAAACGAGCTTGCTTGCGCCTTCCACTCGACATCAACTCCCAAAATGATTTCAACCCTCGCCCCTGCGGCTGTGCCCGTGTCATCTACCCTTGGCAGCCGACTCCTGAGCAATCACGGCAGCCCCATATGCCCCGGCATACTGTGACATGGAAGGCACAATCACCCTTAAGGCAAGCTTTCTTTCCAGAGAGAGCCTGACACCGTCATTTTGGCTGACTCCGCCTGTCATTACCACATCCGGGGCCAATCCGACTCGGTGCACCATACCTACCAGGCGGTCTGCAACCGCGTCACACAAGCCCCTTATGATAGGCTCGCGACCTACTCCATGGGAGAGAAGGCTGATGACCTCGGACTCTGCAAAGACTGTGCACGTCGAAGATATCATCGCACGCTTCCGCGCCGCACGCGACATCTTCCCGAAATCCGAAAGCGGCACGTCAAGCCTTTCGGCCATAACCTCGAGGAAGCGGCCAGTTCCTGCAGCGCATTTGTCGTTCATCACGAAGTCTGCAACCATCCCGTCCTCGTCGAGGCGTATTACCTTGGAGTCTTGTCCGCCTATGTCCACAACGACATGGGCGGATTCTACGAACGCTCTCGCCCCCCTGGCATGGCATGTGATCTCAGTCACGGTCTTGTCCGCAATATCCACCATGGCCCGTCCGTATCCCGTGGAAACTACATAGGCCAGGTCCCGAGAGATCAGGTCGCCTGCCGCCCGGACCGCAGCATCCAGACATGCAGAGGCAGTCTTCACATGATCAGTGCCGGTAGGCATTACATGCTTTCCCGCAAGCTTTCCATCGTTAAGCACCACTGCTTTTGTGGCAGTGGAACCTACATCGACTCCCGCCACGTACATCTTCCGTTACCTCGCCTCCCTTGCATCGAGGAGCTCAACGAAGGCCCCAAGCCTCGTCATCGCTTGAGCTTCACTGCCATTGCGCACATCCACCCCGTCCCCTCCGAGATTGAGGAAGGGGATGCCCCTCTTCTTCAGGTGGTCAGCTAAGGTGGAAGCGCCGCCATTGGATTGCCTGCACCCCCACTGGGCGAACTGAATCACGCCATCAATGGAGTAGTCATCCACCATCTCGTCTATGGCGGCAAGCCGCCTCTCTATCAGACCCCATCCGTAGTGTTGTAACATCTTCCGCGCAATGCTAGTGCAGGGATCATCAGGATCGAGCCTGTTCCAGTAAGGCCAGCTGAATTCCTCAAAGGCGACCGAGGCCTCAAGCTCTGTCTCGAGATAGTCCAGGAGATCAGTCTTGTAGTAGGGCCTCAGGTTGAGCCACAGCAACCTGTGGCTCTGAGCCTTAGAGGGATACGAACCACGGGCGATGGTGTTCCTTAGATGCTCTGCAAGATCGTCGTAGAACCTTGCAAGCCACGGACTCCCCCATGCCCACAAGAACATCACTACATAGTTAAGGGCCTCTCCCCCGCTCCATGGCGATGGGGAGTGCCGACGCAATCTGCAAACCTCCAGGTAGTTGCCGAGGGCCTCATTGGAAGCCATGATCGCCTCAGCCATGCCATCCTGGGAGATTCCAGGCACTCTGCTTCGAACATCCAATATGACCTGTTCTACCTGATCACGGAGGCGCCTCTCCCCCGCCCGAGAGCGATCATAGGGCACATCGAGCAGGTAGAAGGGGCATCCGGCATCCTGGCTCATTCGATGGAGCGATTTCTTGCCGCCATCGCAAAGGTGAGAAGTGGCAATGACTGCGGACGGACGCGGCATGATCCCCAATCCCCATCCGCCCACTCCTGCCCTGTGGAAACTGCATAGATCAGCCGAATACCACATCGACTCAGAAGCGCTGAGAGCATCCTGGGCTAAGCCGAAGGCAGCCGCATAGCCAGCAGCAGCCTCGGGCAGGAAAGGGACAGCTCCAATCCCGTATACAAGCTCTGTGGGCACAAATGCCGTGGTGTATATGCATGGACGCGTTTCTGTATAGGCATGGCGGAAATCATGCATAGCGCACCTGATCGCGCTTACTTGATAAGGTTTCCATCCCCGCCATTCCAGAAGATCAACGGCCATTTCTGCCGCGCCGTAGCACCACGGCATACGGGATAGAGAGCGGAATCCCCTCACCAGGCGTGACTCGCCCACCATGCTTCCACGTGATCTATGCCTCATCGAGCTGCCTCCTCCCCTCCAGCATCTCGCGGAAGGCTACAGCCCTCGTGAGCAACTGGCCCGTCCTTCCTGCGCCGTATTCGCCCTCCAGCAAGAGGCTGGGCAGCCCGGCAATCTCCCTCAGACCGTGCTTGATTTCGGAGAAATCGTAATACCCCAGGTCGCAGAATTTGGGAGTGAAGTAGACAAGACCCTGGGCCCCACTTCTGGCTGCAAGGGCGCCCAGGCGCAAGATGCGTTCATCACCCATGAACATCCTGGGACATGCAGGTTTTGAAAGGTATGACCGTGCCAGAGCTTCATAGATGTTGCCGCCTGATTCGATGTCGACAGAAAAGTCATACATTCTCAGCGACATGCAGGAGTCAATGAAAACAACGTCCAGGCCTGCTTCTTCAAGACACTCCACGAGAGACAAGTCGAGAAGGCACGTTCCTGAGACCCCCACCCGGCAGAGCCCCTGCGAACCTCCACCTCCCGCGATGAGTTTGTCGATCTGAGCAGCTACTGTTCCTGCCAGCGCATCGCGAGCGTCCATTGTGAACTCCTCGTCCCTGCTCCACCTATCGCCCCAGCGGGAAGTGTCGGATATGAGCTCGTTTACGTCCAGCGTTGCCTTCAACACTTGTGATGCAGAAAACACACCACGTTTCATGGAGGTTGCAGCCTTTGAGATTGCCGCTCTGACTGTGTTCATGGCCTCACAGGCAAGGCGAAGGCTGGTCTCCCCTACCTCTCTGCCCGGGCAGGCCACTTCTATGTCTGCCGCCATCTGGCGCAGCACGTGAGCGAAGTAGCTCACAGCGCCGTCGTCCGCCGTTCGCGGAACGTCCACATACAGGACGTGATCAGCCAGATCCCAGTACCGCACGCAATCGTACGCTCGCCTCATGGCATCACACGAACCTGCGATAGCCAGTATGTCACGGCTGTCATATTTCCTCATGAAAGCCCTCGAGTACGGGCAGAAGTCCCGTGGCAGGAGAGAATCTCCATTGCCGACAGGAGATGAGGTGAAAAAGAGCCTCTTCCCCGGCAGCCCGGCAGCAAGAGGCACTTCCAACGGTATGTAACTGCACGAAGCCAAGAACATTTCCATTCCCCCGGTCCAGTTTGCCAAGAACGCCACAGCACAAACCCACGGCATCTTCAGCCTTCGTGCCAATTTCTCCGCAACATCGGGAGTTTCCTTCCCCGATACAGAGCGATCAAGATTGCCTTCACCGGTTCACCCTTCCCAAACCGTCAAGAAATCGGAGCAATTTGCTACCTTCGATGATCTCCCCAAAAGACCTCCTTTCTGAGACCAACGTAAGCCACACTAAAGCTGCCAGGACAGCCACGCGCCATGCTGGCGCCAACTGCAGCATGCCGTAGCCCAGAGCCGCGCCGAGCACATTGGATCCGGTATCCCCAAGCATTGCACGCTCCCTGAGATCTGACGGGAAGAATGCAATCGCGGCCCCAAGCGCAGATCCGGCCGGGTTGAGCAGGCGTCCCAAACCCGAAGCCCTCTCTTTTGTCCAAAGCCATACGCCAAGGAGTGCAAACCCTAGTAGAAACCCCTTTGTGGCCCGCCCAGGCCGTCGATCAAGCAGATTGACAAGGTTTGCAGAGAGCGCGATCAGCATAGCATCTAGAACGACCATGAGCCCTACAGCACCTGGCCCCAGCAGCTCAACGGTTCCCAGAGAGATCGCTCCGCCAAACACCACCTTGAACATGCCAGTGGTGAACACTCCCTGTCGCAAGGCGCCCAGGTGCCCTGCGAACCCGGATTGCGAGTGGCCTCCCAGCATGTCGTCGACGAATCCCGCCAGTGCAAATCCTGACGTAAGGAGAAGGAAAGACCCGGTGCGCCGCAGTTGGTCCTCTTCAACCCCTGAGCATAGTCGAAGCAGAATGGGCGCGGTGATGGTTCCGACTGCCACAACGAGGCCGGCCGGGAACGCCACTGGCTTGCGGCGGTAGTTTGGTGTGGGTCCGAGAGCCCCTAAGAGCATCTCTGTGACTCCTCGAGATGATACGGCCACAATAGTCCCCGCCAGCAGCACTCCGAGAATCCCCTGCCATATCCAGCGTGAGCCCGTCACGATCACCCCCCGGCAGTCTCACCTGTATCTTTCGCCACCCATACTGCAAATATGTTGCCATGGCGGAGGCTGTCCGGCGAATTACACTATGTGGCTGGCAAGCATTGTATTGGACTGGTCATATGTAGGCGACTCTTCTGTGGGAGGTGTCAAATGTGCGGCTGCTTTTGCCAATCATGGCGCCACCTCGACGCCAGGGCGCACATTACTTCTCTGAATTGGCGAGCCCTGTGAAGAACCCCCTCCAGGTCCCTTCCCGTCTCCCTATGCGTCATCTCCGTGGGGACCTCGACTATTGAATACCCTGCCCTTGCCCAATCAATCGCAAGGCCTACTTCGAGCCCAAAACCCTTCTCCAGCCTGAGCCCTGAAGACCCGCCACTCTCGAAGATCCCATAGAAGAGCTCCGCCGATATCGCCCGTTGGCCCGACAAAGGCCATTTGAGATCGAGTCCCGCAAGTCTTCTGATTCCATGCCTCGCAAGCCCAACCACTATTCCAAACCCACCAGGACTCTTCGGAGGCGGGAATCCCGCAACCCCCATGTCCCCCCTGCAACAAGCAACCGCAGACACAACAGAAGCCATCTCAGAAGCGCTGGCACCCAGGTCGGCGTCGGCAAAGACGAGAAGCCGCGGATTCATATCCCGCGCCTGCGCAACACCCGCCGCAACCGCAGCACCCTTGCCTGATGTCTGATTCATCCGAATTACCATGGCTCCAGCCTGTTCAGCCTCTGCGCCGGTGGAGTCTGTGGATCCGTCATCCACCACGATGACCTGGTCGGCAGCGCCGCTCTCAAGAAGGGCTCTCACGCTCTCTGCCACCGCAGCTTCCTCGTTCAGCGCAGGGACTATTGCGACTCTGGGATGCACTATCTTCCCTCCTGCGCAGGAAGGGCTGATGGGGCCGGGGGCTGTCCGTATGTGCCACGGACCCCGGCAAGCGCCAACGCCATCGCTGCGTTTCCGGAGGCAGTTCCAACCCCGTAGACTTCAGCGAGAAGCGGGGCTCTCTCAAGCAGAGATCCCGGCCTGGCACCTGCCGCCTCAGAACGCGCCTTCAGGGCGGCAGCACGAGTCCACCCCAGCACGAAGGGAATGCCAGCGCCTTTGGCGGTTGCAGACAGAGCCTGAACGAATCTGCTCTCTTCCGCCTCGGCGGGACCGCACAGGGCAAGCAGAGCATTGAACTTGCATCTCTCCTCCATCGCGACTTTTGCTATTCCTTGAAATGCCAGGCTTCTGACTCTGTCAATGTCAGATGAGAGGATTGCCTGCGCCCAGACGGACAGCTGTCCGTCATTGGCATTCTTCAGTGGTCCTTGCGCCAAGTCCACGACTGCGCCAATGCGGGCCCCGGCAAGCTCGCACACATCCTTCACGGAGTTCACTTCGCTCGCCCCTACCCCGCTTACAGCCACAATTCCGACAGTCTTCCCCTCGAGAGCTCCCCGTACTACGTAGGGAACACTCTCTTCAACGTATCTTCGTGCAGTCTCAAGTTCCTGGGCCAGGGCATCACGGTCTTGTGATAACCTATTGAAGTCGGCATCGAGCCTCTCGATCAGAGCTCTCTGTTGTCCTGCCAGTCCTTCATCGCCTGACATGGCAGCGCCCAGCAGGATTCCAATCCCGAGAGCCACGAATACCGCCGCCAAAGACACAACATGATAGCGAAGGCTCATCACGGCAATCTCTCCATCCGGTTCGCTTTTGCGTCAAAGAAGGCCCAGCATCAGACGGATTCTCAGGTATATTAGCCTGGCCATGTCGGCCACGGAGCCCGAAAAAAGGGCTATGGCTACAATGGGCACCGCTGCCGCCAGAAGGATGCCGACTATGTGCCCTACGCGTAGCCTTCCGCTGTAGAGCTGGCTCACTCCTTTTGCATCGACCAGTACCGCTCCTACCTTCAGCCTCACAAGGAAAGTGCTACCCATCCCCGGTCTGCCCTTTTCAAGGAAGTCAAGCATGTTCGAATGGGCTCCTACTGCCACTATGAGCGAGGCATCCTTCTCGTAGGCAAGGAGCATTGCAATATCCTCGCTTGTGCCGGGGCAACTGAATGTCTTGTGCGAAAGGCCAAGCTTCGCCAACCTTTCAGACCCTGGCGACCGCCCGTCAGGATACGAATGGGCGATCAGCTCGGCTCCGGAAAAGAGCGCCCTGTCGGATACCGAATCCATATCACCGACGATGATATCAGGCAAGAATCCCCTTTCCATAAGAGCATCCGCTCCTCCGTCGACGCCTATGAGAACAGGGGACATCTCCCTAACATAGGGCGCCACGGCATCCAGATCCTCCTCATATCTCGGCCCCCTGACAGCGATCAGGCAATGTCTCCCGCTGATCGCGGTCTCCACAGAGGGGATATCCATGTCTCCAAGTATGATTCCTTTCTCTTTCACGGCATATTGAAGCGTGTTGACGACGAACTTCTCCAGCTCTGCCTCAAGGTTCTCCTCCGCCTTACGATAGGCAAGCTCCAGTGTGTCCCTGGTTACCCACACGCCACTGCCTATGAGTTCCCCTTCCCGGTAAACGTGGTCTCCTACTACTTCAATGGCGTCGCCGTCGGCAATTGCGTCTATGAGATGAGAGCCGACCCCATCCAGCACAGGAATGCCCGAGTCCAGCAAGATTCCTGGACCCGGGCACCTGTATCTGCCAGTAATAGAACGGTCGGCATTTATCACGATTTTGGGACGAGCCCCAACCAGAGCCCTGCCTGACACCTCATCGATATCAGAGTGGGCTATTACTGCAACGTCCCCCGGCTCGAGCCGGGATATCAGGTTCTTCGTTTTTCGGTCAGCTTTGGCTGACCCTCTGAGATGAACAGGAGGGTTGCCCGCCAAATCCCCGGCTCGGCTGCCCCGCCCTCTCACAGCGCCATCATCGTCCATATTCTTATTGATTCCCTACGTCACGCTGTGCATTCAACGGGTCAAGTGAGCATCTAGCGCCTCATTTGGGATGCGAGGTCTATCTTTATCTTGCTGGCGATACGTGTTATGAAGGCCGAATTAGTGGGGCGCCCCTTTTCAGCGTCAACAGTGTAACCGAATACCCGGTTGATCACGTTGATATCTCCACGATTCCATGCTGTCTCAATAGCATGCCTCATGGCGCGTTCAACTCTGGAAGGCGTAGTATCATGCGTTTTGGCGATTGCCGGATATACGACATATGTCATGCTGCCCATGGCGGGCCCTTTTTCCAAAGCCATGATGATTGCATCACGCAAATAGAGATAACCCTTGAGGTTTGCAGGTACGCCCATCCTGTGCAAGGCCTTGCTTGCTTCAACATCATACCTGGAATTGACGTTGCCTGCGCCCAGCGTTGGGCTTTCACGTAGCCGGGACTCTGAAGGGCGCTCCGGCGGGAGCGCTGCAAGCCGCCGGATTCGCCCCGCCAACACCTCAAGGTCAAAGGGCTTAGCCATGTAGTAATCGGCCCCTTGAGCCACTACGCTGGCGGCAGTGGTCTCCAGGCCTATTGCTGTGATTACGAGCACACGGGGATGTGGAACCAGGTTCGCGCTGCCTAAGTACTCTATTACGCCCAGCCCGTCAAGGTGCGGCATAATCAGGTCGAGCAAAACCACATCTGGCGCAGTGTTTCTTATCACCTCAATGGCCTCGGAGCCATTGTAGGCTACGCCGCACATGGACATGTCAGGCTGGGTCGAGACGAACTCGGATACTACTTTGACCAGGTCGACATTGTCGTCGACCATAACCAATCGAATCAGGCTCTTGGACATTATCCGCAGCCTCCACGATCAATGGTAATGCCACTTTCTACGGGATAGTGTCCATCTCCTGCCTCACTGATCGGTAGCCGGATCCACCAGCCCACACCTTATGGCATACAGCGCAACCTGTATCCTGTTCTCAACCCCCAATTTCCTGCGTATACTGGTGACATAGTTTTTCACGGTTTTATCCGATATGAAGAGTTTTTCACCGATGGCCTGGTTGCTCAGTCCTAGAGCCACCATTCCTATTATCTCCCGCTCACGAGGAGAAAGCTTCTCCAGCGCAAGCGCGGCAGATGAGTCCACTTCGGGTCTATCTTGCGGCACAGGCCTCACCTCTCAACCCCGTCAGGGCGTGTACGCAGACGAAGCAGACTTGCTTCTCCCTCTGGCGCTACATAATATGTAGAGCCAAATCTCCCTGTGTATAGGCTTTTTGACGGGGTCAATACCGAACGCCTATGCTGCCATCATCACTCTGCTATTCTCAGGCAGCCCACATGGCCGCCCGCCCTACAGCCTGGTCGGCTCGATTCATGAGTCCGGCTACACTCATCATGTGTTCGGCGAAAACTCCATATCCTCTTAAAGGGTCAGACACGAAGACGTGGGTCACGGCTCCGACCAGCTTTCCGCCCTGGATTATCGGCGATCCGCTCATTCCCTGCACTATTCCACCTGTAAGCTCAATGAGGCGCGGATCCACTACCCTAATGACAAGGCCCTTGCCGGAAATCCTGGTCTGCTTTGCGACCTTCACTATTTCGACCTCGAACCTTTCTATGGCAGACCCGGAGATCACTGTCATGATCTCGGCAGGGCCTTCATGGACCGCGCTGGATAGTGCAACAGGGATCGGTTCAGGGTAGTATTCATTAGGCAGCGGCTCATCCAAAGTGCCGTATATCCCAACTGCCGTGTTGGCCTCAACAACCCCTACATTGTCGAGCGCGCCTGCGAATGTTCCTATCTTCTCGCCGGGCCTTCCCGCACCGCTCACATCTATTCCAGACACACGCGCGGACACGATCCTGCCGTCCTCTATGGAAAGCTCCTTTCCGGTCTGGGGATCCACAACCACATGCCCCAATGCCCCGTACCGCATGGTCTCCGGGTGCCAGAAAGTGAGGGTGCCTACACCGGCTGCATTATCCCTCACATAAACACCGATCCGATAGCCTTCCTCGGCGGGCGCAGGCAGAATCGTGACATCGAATTCCTGTCCGTCGCGGACAATGCCTACACGCACTGGCCTTCCGCCTACGGCAGCTCGGCTCACGAGGCCCTCTAGCTGGCGAGGGTCAGAAATCTCATAGCCATCAACAGAAACGATCAAGTCTCCGACCTCGATTCCCCCGTCCCGGGCAGGCATGTACCTCAGGCCGTCTATGCCAATCACGGGGTACATTCCCATTACCCTTACTCCGCGGCTAGCCAGGAGAATGCCGATGGAATGCCCGCCTGGAATCACCCGCATTTGTGGCACTACATCGACCACAAGGCGCTTCACCGGGATAGCGTTAAAAAGCCTCACTTCAAGCCGCATTCTGCCCGTCTTTGTTGGCGTGACCTCTACTTTCGACCCTATGGCTATCTCCATCAGGAGCGAGTCGGGCGGATCGGCCACAACAGCGCCCCGGCCTACAGGTCCCATGTCAACACTGAAGGTCTGCCCCTCAAACACCCTTACATACCCTGGCGCCACGTAGATTTCTGCGACCACAGCCCCGGCCACCACAAGTACCGCCAGACTTACCAGGATCGCCAGTGCAATGAATATGCGTTTGGACGAATACGCCCGCATCCTTCCACCATCTCGCCGCGGGCGTATCTAGCGCACATGAACGCGCCGACCCGCGTGCGTTTAACGTGTCCGGCACAAGCACGACGTATTCGCGCTAAAACATGCTGGAGTTAGCAACCAGCACAGGCGCTCATGCCTATACGCCGGTTGCCATGATCGTCTTACAAGTCCTGTCTCAAAACACAGGTCAAAGAAGCTCCAGATTGGCCTTGAAAGAACTAAATCGGAGTTATGATGGCACGTATTCATGGAAAAAGATATCTCAGGAAGTCACATGAAGGAGATTACGATGAAGGAAGGAGTACAACAACTACCCATGGGTTCCTGATTTTCGCACGAACCTTGCGATGAAAAACCCGTCGGTGCCCGATATCCCCGGCAACAGCTCGACCATGTGATCTTCGTCAGAGCATAGGGCGCGAGCCCTGTCTGAAGGCATGTACGGGCCAATGGCCGATGGAGAAAGCTCCTGATGGCGCGCGGCGAACCGTTCCGCCTGGCCACGGTTCTCCTGGGATCCCACGGTACATGTACTGTATACCAAAACTCCGCCGGGCTTCACGCACTGAGCAGCCGCATCGAGTATCTCAGCCTGCAAAGCCGAAAGCTCCTCAATATCGCCAGGGTGTTTTCGCCACCGCGCATCAGGCCGCCGAGAAAGAACCCCAAGGCCTGAACATGGCGCATCCACCAGGACGGCGTCGGCCTTTCCCGTGTACGCCTGCGGAAGCTCCCTGCCATCGCAGCAGACAGTCTCAAGGGACGACAGCCCTAACCTCGCGGCGGTCTCTTCGATCATGCGCACTCTGTCCGCTGACAGATCACATGCCACTACGCGCGCGCGATCGCCGGCCAATTCAGCAATGTGCGCAGTTTTCCCTCCAGGGGCGGCACATGTGTCCAGGATGAGGGGCCTCTCTCCTGCCGGCCCATTTCCAGTCGCCCCCTCCCCTATGCCGCACAGCCCGTCGACTCCCATGACATGCCCTACCAACATCGAGCTCTCGTCCTGAACAGAGAATAGCCCATCGTCATACCCGGGCAGCGATTCCACTCCATCGATGGCCCCGGATATTCTGAGGGCTTCGGGGCAATAGAGCCCGGGCTCCGTGGTCACACCCCTGGAAGCCAGCAATCGTGAAAGCCCGCTCCGATCTATCCTCAATCTGTTTGCTCGCAGCACTATGGTTGGCGCTTTGTTTCCCGCCTCCAGCATTGCCCGGGCCACATCCATCCCGTATTCGTCAATCCATGACCGCACTAGCCACTCAGGATAGGATTGGGAGACCGATAGGAAGCCCACAAGATCCGATTTTGGGTCGGGATACTTCGGGGAGAAGTCGGGTGACGCGATCCTCCTTAGTATTGCATTCACAAATGAGACAAGCCCCCGATGCCCGAGGCGGCGGGCAGAGTTTACAGATTCGGAGACCGCGGCATGCGGAGGCACACCCGACATGAACATCAGCTGGTAGGCGCCTGCTCGCAACAGGGCTCGCGCCAGGGGATCCATCTTCCGGGAAGGTCTTGTTGAAGCCTGATCTATCATCCAGTCCAAAGTCTCTTTCCGCCTTATGGATCCATAGGCGATCTCCATGGCAAACCTGCGGTCGCGCGGATCCATCTGCTTCCCTGAAAGCGCCTGTGACCAGGCGGCATTCGCATACATGCCGTCCTGGTCACACAGGTACACAACTTCGACAGCAAGATCCCTGGCGGAACTTGCCGCCTGTCCGAACTCGGGCCGCTTAGTCACGCCGGCTTCCCCTTAGAACTAGCAATCTCAGGAGTTGAGTCACTGCAACTGCCGACGCTGCAACATAGGTGAGCGCTGCAGCCTGCAGCACTGCCCGCACGGCAGGCACCTCATCTTGTGTGACGTGGCCTCCGTCGGCAAGGAGAGTCAGCGCCCTTCTGCTTGCATTAAACTCAACTGGAAGCGTAATCAACTGGAACGCTACAGCTCCGGCGAAGAGCCAAATTCCAAGGCTCATCAAGAACTGGCCGGTGTCGCCGTACCCCATCAGCATGCCCAGTATGAACAGGGGCAGAGCAAGACGGGATCCGAAATTTGCGACCGGAAGTATGGCCTGCCTGAAGGCGAGAGGAGCGTAACCTTGCTTATCCTGCATCGCATGCCCGCTTTCATGGGCGGCAACAGCTAGAGAAGCTATTGATGATCCGCCGTACACCTGGGGCGAAAGCCTCACTGTCTTAGCCCTTGGATCGAAATGGTCTCCAAGCGGTATATTGGTTCCTTCCACAGTTACATCCTCTGCTCCGTTCCTGCTCAAGATGGACTGCGCAACCTGGCCTCCGGTCTGGCCTGACCTGGACCTTACCCGCAAGTAACGGTTGAACGTCCCCTGCACCTTAGCCTGGGCATATATGGCCAGAATCAGTGCTGGAATCACAAGGATGTAAGTCGGGTCATAGAAATAATAGAATGGCAACCCAAATCACCCCTTTCACATGTAGCCTGGGCTTCAGCCCTCACGTGTCAGAGCCGAGCCTGTCCCCATGGGCTATCCTGCGCCCTCTGGCAAAATCCTCTGCCGGCATTTCGCGTTTCCCGGCGGGATGAACGATGTCAATAGCTATGCGCTCACAACCGCGCGGGCCGCAGAATACGATGAGCTCTCCCTTCGGCCCTATTGTTAGCATGCCCGGATATCCCGGGTCAGCTGGTTTTCCCGCCTGGTCCGATTCAACTAAAACCGGGGCAATCTCATGCGCCCGCAGGATGCGCAGGGATTGCCCGGCAAAAGAGGTGCGAGCCCCGGGAACGGGCGACAGCGCCCGTATCTGGTCATGGATTGCTCGTGCGCTCCTCCGCCAATCTATTCTGACCTCATCACTCGATAATTTACTAGCATAAGTGGCGGCGGAGTGGTCCTGCGGAACCCGAGGTGCCTCCCCACACTCTACTAGACGAAGAAATCTCAGGATAAGTTCCCCGCCCAGATCTGCAAGGGTCGCCTCAAGCCAGCCTCTGTCAGCATCAGGAGGGATGGCGATCTCCTCCGCAATTCCTGTGTCCCCCGTATCCCAGCCTTCATCCATGTACATGATGGTGACACCGGTCACTGAATCCCCATTCATTATTGCCCGCTCTATGGGAGCCGCCCCCCTGTACTTCGGCAAAAGCGAGGGATGAATGTTGATGAATCCATGCCGTGGCACCGCCAGTAGCTCACCGCTGATCTTCTGGCCAAACGCCGCAAGCACCGCAACATCCGGGGCCATGCCGGCACAGGCCCTCACAAATTCGGGACAGCTCACATTCTCCGGTTGAAGAACAGGGAGTCCCAGCCTTTCAGCTTCTACCTTTACAGGCGGAGGCGCAAGTTTGTAGCCACGGCCCCGCGGCCTGTCAGGCTGTGTTACAACGCACATTATCTGATGTCCGCCATCTGTCAACGCCCTGAGCGCCGGCACAGCGAACTCGGGAGTTCCCATGAAGATTATTCGCACCTGTCAGTCTCCTTCGTTGCCTTGATCCTCTTCACACTCGTCTTCGACTGGCCTGACGTTTTCGGCCTTGTCGATATATAAAATCCCATCGAGATGATCGATCTCATGCTGCAGAATTCGGGCCAAAAGGTTCTTGGCTTTCACATTGAAAAGCTCCCCGTTCCTGTCGTATGCAATGACCTCGACTTCGGCAGATCTTGTAACTGTTCCCACCATTCCCGGCACTGATAAACAGCCTTCGTCGTCGCATGCCTCGCCCCGCCGCCACACAATTTCCGGGTTAAAGAGGGTACGGGGCCCGTCTCCGGCATCGATTACAATCAGTCTGACGCCAACACCTACTTGAGGCGCTGCAAGGCCTACTCCGGGAGCGCTATACATAGTTTCGAGCATATCCGAGGCGAGCTTGCGCATCTTTCCGTCTATTACTTTGACTGGCTGGGCAATTTCACGAAGCACCGGGGCTCCGTCGGTGCGGATTTCCAGAATCAACGATACGGCCTCCTATTCCTGGCTCATAGAATGCTTGATGGATCAATATCTACGCTTATTGTAACCCCTGTCAACCTGGGCCTGCAACCTAGGGACGCCACGTCGCGCAATGCCCTTGCATCGCGGGAGAAGAGCAGCAGATGCCACCTGTATCTTCCCGCTATGCGCTGCAGCGGTGCCGGAGCTGGACCCACTACGTCAACCAGACCGCCCGCTACCTCCTCGGCGCCTGCACACACCCTTCCGATTTTGCCTGCAGCTCTGGCTGTCGTCGACTCATCTTCGCCTCTGACCAATATGCGGGCCATGCGCCGGGACGGCGGGTAACCAGTCTCCCGCCGCGCCGCAATCTCAGCATCGAAAAACGCGCGGTAATCATGGGCNNATGCTGTAGTGCTCAGGATTGTATGTTTGAACAACCACCAGCCCGGGCTCTGATCCCCTTCCCGATCTTCCGGCCACCTGCGATATGAGCTGGAAGGTTCGCTCTGCAGCTCGAAAATCAGGCAGGTTGAGAGATGTATCGGCCGATATGACTCCAACCAGCGTCACATTGGGGAAATCGAGGCCTTTGGCGATCATCTGAGTTCCGATAAGGATATCTGTCCTTCCGGCCCTGAACGCCTCCAGGATCGCCCGGTGTGCGCCCTTCCGCCGGGTCGTATCAACATCCATCCGCGCAATCCTCGCACGGGGAAACTCCTTTCTTACTGTCTCCTCTATACGCTCAGTCCCTGCGCCAGAATACTTCATGTTCGTCCCGCCGCACGAAGGACATACATCCGGAACCCGTTGCGACCAGTTGCAGTAGTGGCAAACCATCTCGGATGCCCTGGCATGGTAAGTCAAAGATACATCGCAATTGGGGCAGGAAATCGCGTCGCCACAGTCAACACACATCACGAATGTGGAGAACCCACGCCTGTTCATAAAGAGCATGACTTGCTGCCCGGCGTCTAAAGCCTCATCTACGCTTCCATGCAACAGCCGGCTGAAGATCGACCGATTACCCGATTTGAGCTCGCGCCTCATGTCGACCACGCGAATCTCAGGAAGCGGCCGGTCATCGATGCGCAACGGCAACTCGATTCGCTCGCAGGCTCCCGACTCAGCGAGCTCGTATGTCTCAAGGGCCGGAGTAGCAGACCCGTATAAGAGACAGGCTCCAACCTGCTGCGCCCTGAAGATCGCAACATCCCTTGCATGGTAGCGCGGAGGGACGTCCTGCTTGTACGATGTATCATGTTCTTCGTCGACTATGATGATCCCGAGAGAAGGCACAGGCGCAAAGACCGCAGACCTGGCACCGACTACCACGTCCGCCTCTCCGGTGCGAACCCGTTCCCATTCATCGAACCTCTCTCCGGCGCCAAGCGCGCTGTGGAGCAACGCGACTCTATCGCCGAACCGGCCCATCACCACATCTATCATCTGGGGGGTAAGCGAGATATCGGGCACCAGCAGGATGCCTTGCTTTCCGCTGTCGAGCACATGCTCGATCGCGCGCAGGTAGACCTCTGTCTTGCCTGACCCGGTCACGCCGTGCAACAATACAACGCCCCCACCGCTCTCTGCAGTCTCGGTTATTCTTTTTACCGCAAGCTCCTGATCTTCTGTAAGGACAGGGGCCTCGGACTTCTCTATGTTCAACCCCGCAGTGGGATCCCGCTGCAACACCACATCCATGCGCCTTAGTATTCCATCTCGAACAAGGGCATCGACCGCAGATGATGAGCATCCTGCCCTCTCCAGAAGCTCAAGTCTGGGGATCGCCAATCCTCTAGCTTCAGGCGACTTCTCAATATCCTCTGCAAAGACCCTCATCACGGCTGCCTGAGCCGGCCGCCTCAACCCAAGGTCGGATGCAATGGCTACAGGATCGGCCGCCTCATCAGCAAGGCAGAATGCCCTGACAGTCCGAGGGCGCACCCTGGGCGGAGACCAAACAGTGTCGGTTTCAACCAACCCCGCCCTTGCCAGAGTGGATATCGGCCTTGATATGTCGGCAATCTCAAGATCCGACCCTATTTCATCCCTTCGCGCGCTGCCCCCGCATTCCACCAGGTAATCGAAGACATCTTTCGCAGCCCCGGAGATCTTTGCTGCCGACGCATTTTCGTCCGAGGCGCAAACCCTCACTATCGTAGATGATTCCAGCTTCGTCCCAGAGGGCACAAGAGCCCGAAGCGCCTCGATCAGCAAGCACATGTATGTATCCGCCATCCACCTGGCCACACCGAGCAGCTCCTCCGGCACTGGCGGGGCACTCTTGACACAAGCAGTGATCGGCTTCACCTTTGCCACGGCTGGTTTGGCCGTCCGAGCAACAACAAAGCCCTCAACAGAGCGAGGCCCAAAGGGCACCAATACCCTGGAGCCAGGCACTATCTTGTCCATCAGCCCATCGGGGATTATGTAGTCGTAACACTTGTCCACCCTTCGGGCGGGCACGTCCACAACCACCTGAGCGTATCTTCCGTCCAAGGTGGCCGTCACCTCTCATCCTTGTCTCCAAGAATCATTTTCTCAAAGCGTCTCTTTATTCGAGTATGGAAAAGCTCACGATTACTCAATGGCGAGACGAGAATTGAATATATCCCGAGCCTGTTCGCGCCGCGAATGTCGGTGAAAAGCTGATCGCCCACCATCACGCTGGAATCTGCATCAGTTCCCAGCTCACGCATGGCCATTCTGTAGCCCNNAGACCGCAGGCACGTCAAGCTCACGACTGAACCAGTCCGCTCGACTGCTGTAATTGTTGGTCAAGATGCATAAGCCAAAGCCCTTCGACTTGGCTTTCTCCACCCATTCGCGGATCCTGTCGGGAATCTCGTAGCTGCCCCAGGGGGCCAGGGTGTTGTCGATATCCAGAATGATGCCTGCGATTCCCTTTTCAGAAAGGCAGTCCAGGTCGATTTCCCATACTCCGGATACTTGCAGATCTGGTTTAAGCAGGGCATGATTCCTCCTCTCGCCACAGCCCATTATACCACGGAGAAACCTGGCGTAGTGTGCATGCCTTCCCATACGTGCTGTACCAGTCTGCGGTTGGCACCCGCTGCCTAGGGGTTGTCCCCCTGGCCACCTTGCTCGCCTGTGGCCCGGGGGCACAACTGAACCCGCCGAGCGGTGCCAGCGGGTGGCACGTGCTCGCCTGTGGCCCGGGGACATGACCCTGGCATCTAATGTGCCTCGCCGCGCCCCGCACCCCAGAGGGACGGGATCGCGGCGAGCACTCTCGTTGGAATCGCCTGGCAAAACTGGCCTGACGTTCACTCTTCATCACGCTGGTACGGATGACAGGCGCAAGTTCAGTCGATCCTTGCCGCGCTGGAAGCCTCCAACAGTATGCTGGTAAAGGCCCTATGGGCCAGAATAGTCCTGGCATCAGCCGGGTGTCGACATTTCCTTCATCAGTTTAGCCAGCGCCCTTTTCTCTATCCTTGACACGTACGATCTCGATATTCCCAGGGCGCGCGAAATCTCCCGCTGAGTCTGGCGGTGCTTATCCCCCATTCCGAACCTAAGTTCCAGCACTCTGCGTTCTCGCGGCGACAGCTTGGCAAGCTTCTCCACCAGTCTTTCCTGCTCCACTTTTGACTCAAC
>LSQX01337084.1_pt1 | contig 21844 bp, 15 predicted proteins | sample 654561 | NCBI WGS metagenome assembly LSQX01 (sample SAMN04489861, study PRJNA283612) | anaerobic digester metagenome | isolation source: 4 biogas reactors fed with cattle manure at either 37C or 55C with and... | place: Denmark: Kongens Lyngby | collected 2014
CGTCACGAAGCCGTCGAAGCTGCGGGCGCGGAAGATCGAGATGACCTCCTTGACCTCCGCGTTGCCCTCAAGCGGCAGAGTGTAGTCCGGCCGGCCGGGGAAGCAGCCGTCCGTGAGGTAGATCACGCGGGTGAAGCGCTTGAGCTTCGTGGCACGGTAGGTGCCCAGGAACGGGCGCTCGCCGACGTTGGCGAAGTGCGCGGGGTTGAAGGCGAATCCGACGTCGTGCGCCTCGCAGAGCGCGAGCAGCGGCCTGGCGCAATCCTGCCCGGAATCCCATGCGCTTTCAGGCATATTCTCAAAGACCACCGTGAGGCCCTCGCCCGCGGCGCCGGAGGCAATCCGCAGGCGCTCGGTGGTGGCCTCAGTGTCATACTCCGCAGCCGGTGAGGGGACCTTCAGCAGCGAACAGCCAAGCTGCCGGGCCAACTCCGCGGCTTTGCCGACCCACTCGCGCACCCGCATCTCGTCGCCGGTAAAGCCCTCTGCAGACAGACCACAGTGAAGGCAACTGAGCGTCATGCCCATCCCATCAAGCGCATCCGCAAACTGCGCGAGGGCCCCCGGGTTCTGCAGAAGCTGCCGGCTCAGCGATTCGCCCACCTCGACCGTCCGGATACCCTCGTTCCAGACGGCCCGCAACCCACCGGCATGCTCGCCACCGTCGGTCGCCAGGCTGATGTCATCAACAAGCTCATCGAGCAGCGCGGAGGCGGTGAAGTCATACTGCGCGAGGTCATGTGCCTTGATCTTCGCGCGCTGCATGACGCAGTCGTCGCAGCTCGGGTTGTCGCACAGCACCGCCGCCGGATCGCGTCGCAGGGCCTCGGTCACGATTTCAACGGTAGTCCCTGCGTGCATCAGTCGCGCGACGGCCTTGCCGACCTTGCCGATGCGCATGGCATTGCCGTCACGGATCAGCGGTTCGAGACCGATGAAGTCGCGATGCGGGCCGGGGAAGAGGCGGAGGGCCTTCGTCTGCACGGAGCCATCCTCCGCGCGATAGCGCCGCTCGATGGTGCTCAGATAGGGCGCGCGCACGACCTCCTCCGGGTGGTGCAGGAGCGTGTTGCGATCCTGGTCCACGCCCAGCAGCAGCACGTAGCCCTCTGTGAGGCGCGAGAGGCGTCCCCAGGGGCTCTCGCTGCCGATGGCGGTCGGGTGGTCGAGCGTATCGGCGAGCAGATACTCCGTGCGCGGGCCGATTGCGCAGGCCGAGTGGCTCGGATGAAAGCTGCGGGTGACGCCGGGATAGCTGCGGAAAATCTCCGTCACCGTGCCAACGGTGGAGGAGGAAGTCTCGATGTCGAAGACGTCGCTGCCGGGCATGGCGGGCATGGCGACCGTCCCGCCGGGCTGGACGGCCTCGATGAGCGCCTCGATGAGCGTGTTCGCCCCGCCCTCAACGCGGCCGAGCGCGGAGAGCGATGAGTGGACCATGACCGTCATCCCGGGCCCGACACCGAGGGCGCGGAGGTCGTCAACGATCTGCTGCTTTGTAAGCGTGCCGCTGCCAGCCACGATGAATATGCTCCTTCAGGGCGCGATGGACAATACACAGAGGGTAGGTTAGCCGCGGGAGGAGGCGATTCCTCCGGCGACGACGATCGCTGTCGCCGGTCGCCATCGTAAAGGCGCTTGTCCGGCCAGGAGTGTCCGGTCCACGGGAATGCCCCTACTCCGGCATCCTCAGCAGCCTCGCGTTGATCGCCACGATGACGGTGCTCGCCGACATGATGATTGCGCCGATTGCCGGCGGCAGGATGATGCCCCAGCCGGCCAGCGCACCCGCCGCCAGCGGGATCGCGATGACGTTGTAGCCGGTCGCCCACCACAGGTTCTGCACCATCTTCCGCCATGTGGCGCGCGAGAGCCCCAGCATGTCCACGACCGCCTGCGGATTGCTCTTCACGAGGATCACATCCGCGGTCTCGATCGCCACGTCCGTCCCCGCGCCGATCGCTACGCCGATGTCCGCCTGCGCCAGCGCCGGCGCATCGTTCACCCCGTCGCCCACCATCGCCACCAGCAGGCCGCGCTGCTGCACCTCGCGGATCTTCGCCGCCTTCTCATCCGGCAACACCTCGGCGAAGTAGTCATCCAGCCCGAGTTCGCCCGCCACCCAGCGCGCGACGTCCCCATTGTCGCCTGTGAGCATCATCGCCTGTACACCCGCGGCCTTCAGGTCGGCGATCGCCTTGCGGGACTCTTCCCGGATGACGTCGGCGAGCGCAATCGCGCCGAGCAGTTCGCCCTCCCGCAGCACATAGACCACCGTGCGGCCCTCGCCCTGCGTGGCCTCGGTGACTTCATTCGGCACCTCAATCCCGTTCTGCTCGAGATAGCCGGGGCTGACCACCGACACCTCGCGCCCCTCGACGGTTCCGCGCGCTCCCTTACCCTTGATCGCCGCGAAGTCGCTGACCGGCGGCACGTCAAGCCCACGCTCCTGCGCATCGCGCAGTATGCCTCGCGCGATCGGGTGCTCGGAGTGCGCCTCAACCGCTGCCGCGAGTCGCAGCAGGTCATCCTCCGAGCGCCCCGCGGGGGACGCTGTCGCGACCACTCCGAAGCGCCCTTCGGTGAGCGTGCCGGTCTTGTCAAAGACCACCGCCTGCACGTCGCGCGCACGCTCGAAGGCGTTGCGATCGCGCACCAGCAGGCCATGCCGGGCGCCTATCGCCGTCGAAACGGCCACCACCAGCGGTATTGCCAGTCCCAGCGCATGCGGGCAGGTGATGACCATGACGGTGATCGCTCGCTCAAGCGCGAATTCGGTCTCACTGCCTGCGCCGATCAGCCACGCGAGGAAGGTGACAATGCCCACCGTGAGGGCGATCAGCGTCAGCCATGCCGCGGCGCGATTGGCAAGGTCCTGCCCGCGCGACTTCGACTGCTGCGCCTCCTCCACCATGCTGATGACCTGCGAGAGGTAGCCCTCGTCGCCGGTCTTCTCCACCTCGGCCGTCAGCGAACCATCTCCATTGATCGAGCCGCCGATCACCTCGTCGCCCTCACCCTTCTCGACCGGCGTAGTCTCGCCGGTGAGCATCGACTCATCGAGAGCGCTCTGCCCGTCAACGATGCGCCCATCGACCGGGACCTTCTCTCCGGGTTTGATGAGTATGCGATCGCCAGGGGCAAGCTCGGCCACCGGCACGTCCTGCGTCTCTCCCGAGTCAGTCAGCAGGTGCGCCTCGTCGGGCATCAGCTTCGCAAGCTCCTCCAGCGCCCGCGAAGCGCCCATGACAGAGCGCATCTCGATCCAGTGCCCCAGCAGCATCACGTCAATTAGCGTCGCAAGCTCCCAGAAGAACGTGCTGCCCTCGATCCCGAGCACCACCGCCGCCGAGTAGGCGTATGCGGCGGTGATGGCAATCCCGATCAGCGTCATCATCCCCGGCGATCGGTCGGATATCTCCCTTATCAGGCCGCTCAGGAACGGCTGACCACCGTAGAGGTAGATCACCGTGGAGAGGCCGAGCAGGACGTACATCGCCCCGTCAAAGGCAGGCGCGGCCAGTCCGAGCCACTCGCGGATCATCGGCGCGAGGTACAGCACGGGCAGCGTCAGGACCATGCTGACGATGAAGCGCCGCCGGAAGTCCGCGACCATCATCTCGTGATGATCGCCATGCTCCCCACGATGCTGGTGCTCGTCATGCGCCTGTGCCGATTCTTCGATCTGCGCGGTCTTCTCCCCATGCTCGTCGTGAGCGTCGTGGTGCCCATGCTCGTGATGGTGATCTCGCATGTCATCCTCCGCTGTATTGCGCATCCGGAAGGACCCGGCGCATGCCGGACGGAATACTACCCGCGCGCGCATCTGACGCATCTGATGTCTGAGCCAGTGATTTGTATGAAGAAGCTTTCGCGACAATCGGCGATTCTCCCCCCGCCATGGGCCCTGGTCCTCGTGGTGGCGCTTGTCATGGCGAGCGCATCGGTCGCTCACGCGCAGTGGCAGCGGCTTGAGTGCGATGATCCCGCGTTCTCGCTCGAGGCGCCCGAGGGGTGGCAGATCCACCCGGTGCCCGGTCGTGGCGCGAGGCTGGTGCCCCCGGCTGGTGCACCCATCGTGGAGGTGGTCGCCTGGGATGCGCTGAGGCCGCCCGCCACCCCCGAGACGGCTGTGATCGAGCACGAGGCGGTGCTGGGGCGGGCGCTTGACTACCGCCGCGACGGCATCGCGGAGATCGCGACCGATGATGGGGCCACCGGCCTGCTGGTCACCGGACGAGTCCGCTCCCGGGGCATCACCGAGGGCAGCATCTTCTGCGCTTACGCGGTGGGGCACAGGCACTTTGTCATCGGCACCTTCGCCACCGAGGAGGAGATGGCGGCGCTGCGCGAGAGCGCGCTCGACCACATGATGCGCAGCTTCCACGCCGAGGAGCCACCACAGGTGCCCATCGTGGAAGTGCCCACCCCCGAGCCACCCCCAACTGTGCCGCCAGCGGATCTGCCCGTCACCGACGACGCCCCCACCACGCCGGCGATGCAGGCGGGCGGAGAGGGTCTGCCGGTGGGGCCGGAGGTGCCGGAGCCGACCGTCCCGTGGATCAGGCATCTCAACCCCCGCGGCTTCTCCGTGGAGATGCCCGTTGACTGGGAGGTCGAGGTCACCGGCGGGGTCATCACGATCCGACCTGCGGCGGCAGAGATCGGGCGCACCTATCTGCTGATCTGGCCGGCCGTGGGTGAAGACCCGGGCGCTGAGGCGGCCCTGCGCACGGCCTTCAGCCACCTCCCCGACCTGCACCAGGGTAACGCGACTTCGATCTCAGAGGCCGGTGGAAGCACCGTCATCGAGGTGGACGCCGGTCAGACGCGGATGACCGCCAGATGGAGCTACAGCGGCGGCTGCGGGCTGCTGCTCGTTGCTGCGGCGCAGCGCGCCGAGTGGGAACGCGAACTGCCGAGGCTGGCGCGGATGGCGGCAAGCTTCATCCCCGGTGACTGGCCCGTTGCCGACGCGGGGCAGGTGCAGGCGAGCGGCGAGGGCGGCATGCTCTCATGGCCGCTGCCGGCAGGCTGGACGAGCAGTGGCGGAGCGCGCGAGACAGCAGGTGAACTCAGCATCGAGATAGAGGCCCGCGGACCCGGTGCCGACGGCCTGCGCGTGGCATGGCAGCAGCCGCTGCAGCCCCGTTTCCGAGCACTCACACCACTGCTGCGCAGCCTCGGCTGGCGGGAGGGCGAACGCTACTCGGTGCCCGACGGGCGCGGTGGGCTGAGCATCTACGAGCGCCGCGATCCGGTCCGCCTCGTGCAGGACCTGCTGCTGCCCCGGCATCCGCTGGAGCTTCGGGCGGTCGAGCTGAGGCCGCTGCCGCCGGACGATGCGGTCGCGGGCCTGCTCGAGGCCCGGGAGGGCGCGGGGCAGATAGTGATGGTGCGCGGCGCCTCGACGGATGGCCCGCGCGAGCGCCTCTACATCGCCGCCACGGCGACCGCTCCACCGCCGCTTTCGGCCACGTGCTGGGATGCCGCTGTGCTGCGGGCCGACGCGCCTGAGGGGCGTCTCGACGAGGCGGTGGGCGTGCTGGTGGCGATGGTGCGCGGCGCACAGGTGGCCGATGGCGCGGACGGGCGGCGGTCTGAGGCCCTGTCGGCGCTGGTTGCTCGAGCGATCGATGCGCTCGGCGCGATCCCGCCCGAGCTTGTGCCCCGGCGCGCGGTGCGCAGCAGCGGCCTGACAGGCGCGATCGCGGGGGAACAATCCGCGGCCGCGGCGAAGTGGACAGTGCCGCCGGACGCGAGTGCGTGGTGGCAGGAGCGCGCGGGCGAGGCCGATGGCGAACTGCTGCCCTGAAGATTCACGCCCCGGGTGGCGGTAGTAGTAGTAACAGTGAGAGCATGAGAACGAACGGGAGGCATATATCATGCGTAAGATGGCTGAGTGCGAACACTGCGGAGGGAAGAAGACCTGCACGATAAGTGGCGGCAGGAGCTGCGTGGACTGCCTGCGCGCCGCCGGACAGGGGCGGCGCAGCCACGCGGCGGTGCGCTGCTCGTTCTGCGGCGGTCGCGGCTTCGTGATGGTCGAGGTGGAGGATGAGGATCCGAAGGAAGAGTCAGAGGCTGTTAATGATGAGGAGGAGGCGCAGTAGCGACCCATTTCAGGGAATCCCGGAGGCGGCTTTCGGGGTTTTTGCGACATTTTTGGGCGCCGCGAAACCTCTCTGCGGCTTGACTGTCTTAGCTGACGTGTGTTATATTCACGCTGACCGAGCAGCATCTTCATGGTCTGCCTGGTCAACAAAACCTAATTCGCGCCGCCGACCAACTCCAGGCAAAGAAGGGAGGGTCCTCCTAAGCCAAGGTCGGGCGGGAGACGCGAAGCAGGTCAGGCTGAAGCCGACGCAGCATGGGATCGCGGACGCGCGAGGAAACCATGGACACTCCGCGAATGCGGTCCTTCTCACAGAACAGGGCTCTGCCTGGACTCGCCGAACACTCCCGACGTCGGGGGTAGAAAGCGAGTCTCCCCAAAAGACTGAGGAGGATACGAGACAATGAAAAAGACACTTCTGATCGTTGCGATGGCTCTGCTCATCGCAGTCCCCTCGTTCGCACAGACCAGCCCGGCGGACACCGTTCCGTTCGAGCACTGGGCGTACGACGCAGTACAGCAGCTTGTCGACGCCGGGATCATCATTGGCTACCCCGATGGCACCTTCCGGGGCGACCGTGCGATGACCCGCTACGAGTTCGCGATGGCGATTTCGCGCCTGCTTAACCAGCTCCCGACCGGCGGCGGCGCCGGCGAGCGCGGCCCGCAGGGCGAGACTGGCCCCGCTGGCCCCGCTGGCGCTCCTGGCGCTACCGGTCCCGCTGGCCCTCCTGGCGCTACCGGCCCCCAGGGTCCGGCCGGCAACATCGACGAGGCGCAGATCGCTGAGATCGTCAACCGGCTCCTCAACGAGTTCCGCGATGAGCTTGCCGACCTCCGCGAGGACGTCGAGTACATCCAGACCGACCTCTACGATCTCGCAGATCGCGTTAGCTGGCTCGAGCAGCAGATCGGCGGCCCCGAGGTCACCGGTTGGCTCGACTTCCGCATGGGTCTGGCCGGCGAGGATATCGACCTCGACAACGAGTACGATGCCCTCACCGCTCGCGTCGGTATCGCCGGTGACATCACCGACGACATCTACGGCGCGATCATGCTGCAGGCGCGCGACCAGCGCGCGCCCAACGACATGTACGGTGCCAACGCTNNCTGTGGCTTGACGAGGCGTTCGTGCGGTTCAACACCGACATCGTCAACCCCGTGACGTGGACCGTCGGTCGCCAGCACTTCGCGTATGGCATGGGTCTTGTTGTTGACACCGACCGCCAGTCGCTGCAGGGCGTTCGCAGCGAGTGGGCGAACTTCCTCGGCACCCCGATCGACGTCGAGTGGTTCGCTGGTGGCGCCGGTTGCGTTGACAGCGCCTACAGCTTCCCGCGAGTTCCCGATGCCGACGCCAGTCCGACCGATGCCGATGGCTACTTCTCGGCCCGCGCCGCCTACACTGGCAACAGTTGGGCACTCGGCGTGAACTACCTCGGTAGCGGCATCGCCGCCCCGAACGCCGAGGACTACTCCGCGCCGGCCGGTGGCAATCCGAACCAGATCAACGATGAGACCGCCTACGGCGTTGACCTCTGGGCCAACCTCTGGGGCCGCGACATCTACGTGGAGTGGGCACGGATCCATGAGCATGCAAACCGCCAGACTCCCGACTTCGGTCCCGATACGTCCCAGGACCCCAGCGCGGTCATGGCGATGGCGGACATCTGGAACAGCGGCAGCTTCAAGCTGACCGGCTTCTACTCCGATGCAGACGCCAACTATGACATCTATTACTCGTCGCTGAACCCCTACTACGAGCTCCTCCAGCCCTCCACCGGGTACATCCCGTGGGAGCGCTGGCTGCGCCGCCCGCTGGTCATGGAGAACCTCCAGGTCATCGGCGGTCAGCTCACGGTTGAGCTCGGTAGCGTTCCGTTCCAGGTCGCGTACTATGACCTCGAGCTGAACTCGACCTATGTGAACGACAACAACCCGAACCGCCCCGGCGGCTACTGCGGCTGGGGAGACGAGCACCTGCTCGGTTCGGTGCTTCCCTACGACACGCTCTACAGCGTCAACGCCACCGTCCCCATTGGCAACACCGTGGACCTGGTGCTGACCTATGCACATCAGGACGCCGCCCTTGCGAGTTACGAGAACCTCGACCTCGTCCAGGCTGGCGTGGAGATCCCCTTCTAAGGGTTTCTCCCTCGACGACGCACACTACGGCGGGACCCTTCTCGGGTCCCGCCGTTTTTTTGTGGCGGCCGCCCGCAAGGTTCACCTGAGGCCGCCGGCGAAATCTCCGGCGGAGGTGGCAGACGTGCCGCGTGTCCCCATCAAGCCCTTGCTGCTAATCCCGCTCTTCGCCGTGGCTGCCGGTGCAGCCCGCGCCGCGCTTGAGGGGCGCCCGTCAGCACCGCAACTGCGTGCCACGCTTGAGGAGATCCTCGCCTCCGGCTACCAGCTCACGCCTCCGCTTCAGCTTCAACTGCAGGAGTGGCTTGATTACCTGGCGCGCTGGCTTGAAAGTCTCTTCGGCGGCCTCTCGGAGAGCGGTCCCCTGGCAGGTCTTCCCCCCTGGACGACATGGCTGATCGCAGGCGTATGTATCGCCGCGCTCATTCTGATCCTCCTGCACATGGCGTTGACTTTCCGCGCAGTGATCAGCGACTCAAAGCGCCGTGGGGCAGCCGATCTGCCGAAACGAGAGTTCACCGATCCGCGCGTGTTGCTGAGGCAGGCGGAGGTCGCCTTCGAGCGGCAGGAGTACGAGCTGGCGCTGCGGCTGCTCTACCGCGCGGTGCTGCTGCGCCTCGACCGCAGAGGGCTTCTCCCGAGCGACCCGGCGCGCACGAACTGGGAGAACCTGCGGGAGTTGCGCGCCGGATCGGGCGAAGTACGGGCCGCGATGGGCCACCTCACCCGCGAGTTCGACGCCTGCGTCTACGGCGGTCACGCGCCTGAGGCCGCCGACTGGACCACCGCCCGCGGCTGGGCCGAGGTGCTCTGGGATGCGGAGGCGGCGCCGTGACCGACCGCGGACGAACGGCCATCCTCCTCGTCGGCAGCCTGCTGCTCTTCGTCGGCATCGGACTGCTTGCATACCGGGGCACGGCCTTCGACTACACCCGCGACCACGCCAGCGATCGCACCAACCCGTGGGGCGCGAAGGCATGGAGGGAGCTGCTCGGGCGGTCGGGTCTGACCACGCGGACGTGGTCACGGCCGCTCGATGAGCTGCCGGAGGAGGTGCAGACGCTGGTGCTCCTCGATCCGGTGGAGCCGATCACAGCCGAGGAGCAGGACGGGCTTTTGAGCTGGGTGCTGGGCGGAGGGCGCCTGATCTTCGCCCCCTTCGCGAAGCGCCCCTCCGATGCCTCGATGCACGAGTTGCTCACTGCGCTCGGCCTCCGAAGGACCCTCGGTGCGCCGTTGGGCGAGGCCGTTCCGCGCAGGAGCGACCTGCCGGTGACGGCGGACGCGTCCGCGATCGTCGTCCCCACGGAGGCGAGGCTCCACCCGGAGGCGGTGGAGGGTACCGGGCTTTCTACCACACTCTTCGCCGATGAGCATGGCGCCGCGGCGGTGCAGATCGGTGTTGGCGAGGGCATCGTGATCGCGGTGGCTGAGGCCGAAGTCTTCGCCAACGCCACTCTGCGCGAGGCGGACAACGTAGTCTTCGCCGCGAACGTGATCTTCGATGGCGGCGCGCCGGATGTTGTCTACTTCGATGAGTACCACCGTGGCGGAGAGCGCCCGGGCGAGGTCTTCGGGACGGCGGAGGTTGACCCCACGCCGGTCTGGAACACGGCGCTGGCGCTGCTTGCAGTGGCGACGATCTACGCGCTGGGCCGCGCGCGGCGTTTCGGAGCACCCGTGGCGGATGCCGGGGAACGTCGGAGGGGCAGCGCTGACTACGTCAGTGCGTTCGCACAGCTTTACGACCGTGCGGATGCCGCGGGCGCTGCGGCCGCAATGCTTGCGGCGGCTCTGCGACGGCGGTTGGCGGCATCGTCAGGCGCCCCGTCCACCGCCCCGCCTGAGGCACTGGTGCGGGGGCTGAAGAGGCGTGGACTGCCCACGGACGAGCTGACGGGGCTGCTTGCGCGGCTCGAGAGCGCCGATGATGACCTGAGCGAAAGAGAACTGCTGGCGCTGGCGCAGCAGGTAGCTCGTTACGAGAGGATGCTGTAGGCGATGGCTGCAAACGAGCACGAGGGCGTAGCCGCAGGTCTGGCGGCACAGATCGAGGAGACGGTGGGACGTGCGATCGTCGGCCAGCAACGCGCGGTGCAGGAGATGCTGGTGGCGGTGCTGGCCGGTGGGCACGTGCTGCTTGAGGGCGTACCGGGAGTGGCGAAGACGCTGATGGTGCGCGCGTTGGCGGCGTCTCTGGGCCGCGAGTTTGCCCGGGTGCAAATGACGCCCGACCTGATGCCGTCGGACATCGTCGGCACCTATGTCTATGACGCATCCACCACCGACTTCCGCCTGCGCCGAGGCCCCATCTTCACGCAGTTTCTGCTCGCCGACGAGATCAACCGCGCGCCCGCGAAGACGCAGTCCGCGCTGTTGGAGGGCATGCAGGAGCGGCAGGCGAGCATCGAGGGCGTGACCCATCCGCTGCCGCCGGAGTTCACCGTCTTCGCCACTCAGAACCCCATCGAGTTCGAGGGCACCTACCCTCTGCCCGAGGCGCAGCTTGACCGCTTCATGCTCAAGGTGGTGGTTGAGTACCCCTCCGAGGAGGAGGAGGATGGTCTGCTCCGGAGGTACTACGCCGGCTTCAACCCGCAGGACCTCGCGGCGGCGGGGATCGAGCCGGTGGCGACGGAGGCGGCGATCGCCGAGAGTCGCCGCGAAGTCGCCTCAGTGCGGGTCGAGGACGAGGTGATCAGCTACATCAGCGGCATCACTCGCGCCACGCGGGAGCACCCTGCTGTGCTGCTTGGCTGCAGCCCGCGGGCCTCCGTGATGCTGCTGCAGGCCTCGCGCGTGCTGGCGGCGCTGCGCGGGCGAGACTATCTCATCCCGGATGACGTGAAGCAGATGGCGCCCCCGACCCTGCGGCACAGGATGGTTCTGCTGCCCGAAGCGGACATCGAGGGTCTCGGCACCGATGACGTCATCGCCGCCATCCTCGCCTCTGTCGAGGTGCCACGTTGACTTCAGTTGGCGCAAGGAGACGCGGTTGATCCCCAGTGGACTGATGCTGGCGCTGCTGCTCGCCGCCACGCCCCTCTTCGCACTCGGGGCGTTTCAGCCGATGCTGCCGGCTCTCGGCCTCGGCTGGATGCTCGGCGTCGTGGCCCTTGCGCTGCTCGACGGCCTCATCTCCCGCGCCCGCGATGCCGTTGACCTCAGGCGCGAGGTGCCCGCCGTGCTCTCCCTCGACGCGGCCAACCGCGTGGAGGTAGTTGTTCACAACCGCATCGGCCGCAGCCTGCGCCTGATCCTCAAGGACGATCCGCCGGAGGGATTCGCCGCGCCTGACCGCACGCACCACCTCCGCCTGGCTCCGTGGCAGCGTGAGGTGGTGAGCTACCTCGTCACGCCGCACCGGCGAGGCGACCATCACTTCGGCGGCCTGCACCTGCGTGGCCTCTCACGCCTGCGCCTGGCGTGGTGGCAGCGGGACATCGAAGCTACCGAAGAGGTGCGCGTTTACCCGAATCTGCAGCAGCTCCGTGAGTTCGATGCACTGGCCCGCCGCGGGAGGATCGAGGAGATGGGCCTGCGCAGCGGCAGGTTCCGCGGCGAGGGCACCGAGTTCGAGAGCCTGCGCGAGTACATCGCCGACGACAGCTACCGGCAGATCGACTGGAAGGCTACCGCCCGGCGCGGGAGCCCGATCACGCGTCAGTATCAGCTTGAGCGCAACCAGACGCTGCTGCTGCTGATTGACGCCGGGCGGATGATGTCCGCTCAGGCGGGTGAAATGACGCGGCTTGACTACGCGATCAACGCCGCCCTGATGCTCGCGCATGTTGCCGAGCGCATGGGCGACAGCGTGGGGCTGCTCGCGTTCTCTGACCGCATCAAGGCCTTTGTTGCCCCGGTGCGGGGGGCGGCTGGTGCCGAGCGGATGCTGGAGGAGTTGTACGGGCTGGAGGCGGAGCTGGTCGAGTCCGACTACCGCGCGGCAATCGCCTTCCTTCGGGCGCGAGCCCGCAAGCGCGCGATGGTCTGCGCCTTCACCGATCTCGTTGACCCCGATGTGTCCGCGCAGGCGCTGTCATACCTCGCATCGCTGCGCCCGCAGCACCTGCCGATGGTCGCCACCCTTCGCGATTCAGAGGTGACGGCGATGGCGGAAGCTGAGCCGGCGACGGCGGCGGAGGCGTACGAGAAGGCGGTGGCCCAGCGAACGATGGGGGAGAGGGAGCTTGCCCTGGCGAGATTGCGCTCCCGCGGGGTGCAGGTCGCCGATGCGCGCCCGGAGGAACTCTCCAGTGCCGTCGTCGGGCGCTACCTCGCCATCAAGCGTCGCGGCCTGCTCTGACCGCCGAACCTGCGAGACGATCGCCGGCCAGCAGCCAGAGCATCGCGAGCAGCCAGACGGTGAAGCCCAGCAGAAGCCGCGGAGCGTTCCGCTGCATGAGGCCCGCCGTCTGCGGGCTGAGCACCCCCTCGACGATTGCCGCCACGCCGAGCATGACGGCAACCCCCACCATCAGCGTGACTGCCTGCCGCGCGGCCTCCGACAGCGCCCTCACCCTCGGTCTGTCACCGGGGGCTATCAGCGCCCAGCCCATCATCAGACCGGCCCCGCCCGCCACGAAGATGGCGAACAGCTCGAGGAAGCCGTGCGGCGCTATGACGCCGATGATGTCGGCGAGCCGGTCGTGATGCGCCCCCACGCCGAGGAAGCCCCCGAGCATCAGGCCGGTCTGAATGAGCGTATGCAGGGTGCCGATGCCGGCGGTTATCCCCAGCGCGAAGGCCCGCAGCGCCACGGTCACGTTGTTGACGAGGATGAAGCCGGACATGTTGTCGGCGCCGATGGCGCCCTGCAAGTCCTGAAAGTAACCGCCGGGGGGCACTTCCTGTGCGAGGAAGTCCTCCACCACCTCGGCGAGGCCGGGACGGAACAGCGCATCACCCCACGCCGGGTTTCCGGTAGCGAGCAGAAACGCCACGAGCGCCGGCAGGGCGCAGACGAGGAACGCGACGGCGCTGTAGCGCCACGAGGCGCGAAAGGTGCGCGGGATGGCGGCGAAGAAGAACTCTCGCAGGTTGAGTCGCTTCCGGGTGCGGCCGCCGTAGATGAGGCCGTGGGCGCGACCCACCAGGCCGTTGAGATAGGCGACGGCGCGCGGATCAGTTGCGCGTGAGCGCGCGGAGGCGAGATCGGCGGCCGCGCGGCGGTAGAGGCGGCCGAACTCGTCCAACTCGACCGCATTCAGCGCCCGCAGACCGCGCCGATCGGTGGCAGCGATCAACTCCGCCAGACGCGTCCAGCGCTCGCGAGCGCTGTCGGTGGTCGCGCCGGTGCCGTCAGTGATACCGTGCACTCTACCATCCCTCTCCGGAGCGGTATACGATGCGTGATGACGAACGGGTCAATCTGCAGGCCCCCGAGCAGGTTGAGGTGACGTACGAACTCGCCGGCCTCGGGTCGAGGTTCATCGCGGCGGTCGTAGACCTGGCCATCGTCGCCCTCATCGTGATTCTGCTCGCCCTCTCCGCGTGGATCATCCGCATGCGCCTCTCCGGGCAGACGGAGGTCGCGGGCGTTACCGCGATCATTGTCCTCGCATCCTCGCTGCTCGTCTACATCGCGTACTATGTGTACTACGAGGTGGCGGTCGAGGGCAAGACCCCGGGGAAGAATCAGGCCGGCCTCCGCGTGATCTCCACCGACGGCGGCTCGATCAGCTTCGAGCAGGCGGCGGTGCGCAACATCCTGCGCATCGTGGACATGCTACCCATCTCCTACGCCGCGGGCGCCATCTCCATCCTCGTTTCGGCCCGGAACCAGCGCCTCGGCGACCTCGCCTCCGGGGCGATGGTGGTGAAGGAGCGCCTCGAGGAGAGCCTGCCGGAATTGCCGCCCGAGCCCGAGCATTCAGCGCCGGCAGCCCCTCTGCCACCGGAAGTCAGCGAGGATCTCCTGCGGGTGGTGCGCGCGAGTGTGCGGGCAGTCACGCGCGAGGAGGAGAAGACGATCCGTCGCTTCCTCAACCGTCGCTTTGAGCTTGCGCCCGCGGCACGCCGCAGACTCGCCACCCGCCTCACTGATGCGTTGAGGAGGCGCTTCCCGGGGCTTGATCCGGGCCAGTTGGCCAACCCGGAGACCTTCCTCGAGGTGATTATCCGGGCGATCGACACCGCCCGCTGATGCCGGCGCCGCGCTCAGCGCAAGGCCGCGAGCCAGTTGCCGACGGCGCGACTGCCTCGGGAGCTGCTGACGATGACCTGTCGGCCATCGGAGAGAACCGTGATGCGCCCATCGCGGTCGGTCCTGAGCAGTTCGATCCCCCTGCTCTCAAGCTCCGCGTACGCCTCCTCGGTCAGATAGTCGTCCGCCGAGCGGTCGCAGGAGACCAGTGCCCACCGCGGCGCCACCGCATCCAGCAGCGGTCCCATCGCCGTCAGGCGGCGGCCGTGATGCGGTAGCACCAGCACCTGCGCCCGCAGTGACTGCCCAGAGGCCCGGCTGCGCTGCAGCAGCCGCTGCATCCCCCTGACATCGAGATCGCCAGTGAGCAGCATGCTCGTCCCGCCGTGGCGCAGCATCATCACCACCGAGTTGTTGTTCGCGTCGTCACGACTGCCCCGCAGCAGCGGCAGCGTCGGCGCCAGCACTTCGGCCGAGACGCCCGTGCCCAGCCGCAGCACGCCACCCGCGGCGGCGCTGGCGCAGCGCTCCGGCCTGCACGCATCCAGCGGTCCGGGTGGCCTCGCATCCGGCAGCGTCGGCGGCAGCAGCATCGCCCCGATGTCCATGCTCTGCAGCAGGTGGGGCAGCGCGTTGTAATGATCCGCGTCCCAGTGGCTGATGGAGATCAGGTCAATGCCGCGGATGTTTCGGGCAGCGAGCCACGGAACGATGGTCGTCCGCGCCAACTCCCGGCCCGAGGCATCGGTATTGTCCACGCCTCCGCAGTCCGCGACCATTGTTACACCCGCCGGTGTTCGTATGACCGCACACTGTCCTGCGCCGACGGGAAGCAGCGTAAGCTCAAACTGCCGTGGCGCCGCCCCGGAGGCGAGGAATGAGGCCGCCAGCAGAGCGACCACCACGAAGCACGCGACGACCGGCCACGAAGGATGCAGCCGCAACACAGCGCGGTCAAGGCGCCTCAGCGCCTGCTCGCGCAATCCCGACACAAGCAGCGCGGCCACCAGCACGAACCACAGCAGGCACCCCCAGGCGCTCAACTTCACGCCTTCGGCGAAGGCGAACGGCAGCGCACCCGCAAGATCATTAACATGCATGACAACTGTCAGCAGTATCCGCGCGACGAGGCACAGCAACACCAGCAGCGGCTCCGCCAGCGGCAGCAGGGAGAGAGGGAGCGCGAGGAAGCCGATCCCCAGCACCAGCGCGGAAAGCGGGATGTTCATCAGGTTCGCCAGGTTGCCCATCACCGCAAAGCCCGATACGCTGTGCGCCAGCAGCGGCGTGGTCAGCAGCCACGCTCCGAAGGTCCCCCACGCGACCGAGCGCACCTGCGGCAGCGGGACGTCCACCTCCAGTCCGTCAAGCCGCACCAGCGGCTCCCATGGCAGCAGCAGCATCACTCCCACCGTCGCCGCGAAGGTCAACTGATAGCTCAAGCTCAGGATAGCGAGGGGGTCGATCAGGAGGATGACCGCCGCTGCGACCGCAATCGAGGTGTGTACATCGTAGTCGCGGCCGAGCAGGGCCGCCGCCATCACCAGCACGAACATCGCGAGCGCGCGCCCCACGGAGGCCTCCATCCCCACGATCGCCACCAGCACCAGCACTGCGCTGGCCGCCAGCAGCGCCTGCCACCATCGCACGCCGCGCAGGCCCCTGCCCGTCAGCGCCACGATGGCCAGCGCTATCATCGAGATCTGCGCGCCCGAGACCACCAGCAGATGCACCGTCCCCGCTCGCCGGAACTGCTCCACCACCTCTTCCGGCAGCGGCGAGGCGTCCAGCCCGTAGACCATCCCGACCAGCAATCGCGAGTAGAGCGCGCCATCTACGCCCGGCATCGCCTCTTCGATCGACGTGACAACGTGCCGGCGCAGATGAACGCCCAGTCTCAACAGCCGTATCTGCGGTCGCGAATCACTGCCGACCGCCTCGACCGCGCCGGCATGCGCAACCACTCGCACTCCCTGGCGCGCAAGCCATGCGCGGTAGTCGAAGTCGCCCTCGCTCTGAGCCTCCGACGGCCATGACAGCCCGACCTGTCGCAGCACCACCACGTCGCCGACCTGCAGCGGAGGATCGCATGGAATGCGGGCCTCTACTCTCCCCGAAGCCCTCTGCCATGGCGCTCCCTCAGCCACACGAACGCGGGACACCTGCACCCGTACGCGACAGTACCATCCACGCTCCGCCGGCGGCCGCAGGATCGTTCCCTCGATGCACAGCTTCGGAGCGGCGACCACGTGCGACACGTCGTCACGCGGGACGATCATCCGAATCTGATGGGTGAGGCCGCCGAGGCCGAGAAACGCGAAGGCCAGGGGTATCAGCGCGAACCGCGGTACGCGCAGAACGGCCGCGATCGCCATCGCTGAGCCGCCCGCCGCGACGGCTGCCGTCGCCGCTACACCGGGCTGCTGCAGGTGAGCGAATGCAACTCCTGCCACCACGGCGAGGGAGCAGATCAGCAGCGGGCGGCGAGGGAGGGTGCGTGCCCATTGCACGATCGGCAGCGGTTCAGCGCGAACTTGCGGGTCGTGGTGCCTGGCCTGCCCCCCTCGACTCATCTCAGTTGACGGTAACGCGGGTCCGCAGTTGCTCGATGGTTGCCGGACCGATCCCGGAGACCTGGTCAAGCTCGCTGAGGCTGCGGAAGGGCCCGTTGACCTGCCGGTGGTAGAGGATTCGCCTGGCCAACTCAGGCCCGATGCCCGGCAAAGCCTGAAGCTCCTCGAGGCCGGCGTGGTTGATGCGCACCAGCGGCTTCGGGTGCTCCTGCGCAAAGGGTGGAAGTTCCGGACGTGACAGCGCAAGCGATTGCGCGGGTTGGGGATGCCCACGTGCTGGCGTGGGAGGAGGCGACTGTGCTGGCACACTGGCCGTCTGCGGAGGCGAAGCTGGCTCGGGCTCCGGGCTTGCGGCCGATGCGGCGGCGGGCGGTGCAGCTTCGGCAGGCACCGTCACCTGCTCCCCATCCTCGCAGAACGAGGCGAGGTTGACCGAGTCCTGACAGGCGCCGGGAGCGAAACCTCCGGCGGCCGCGATGGCCTGATGGACGCGGCTGCCGGCGGGGATGCGGTAGAGCCCCGGCCTCTGCACCGCGCCGGTAACATGCACCACGATCGGTGCGTCAGTGGCGACCGGCGCTTCCCATGTGACGTCTTCGGGCGCGTCGGCCCCGCCGCGCCCGGTGCCACCGGCCCCGTACCAGAAGCCGGCGATGAGCGCGACGAGCGACAGCACGATGATCGCCTTCTGAGCCGACGTGAGGCTAACGAGCATCCGAAGCCCCCCTGAGATGAAGTCGCTACTTCACCACGAAGTTGATCAGCTTCCCCGGCACCGTGATCGTCTTGACTACGTCCTTGCCCTCAATATACTTCGCCAGCCGTTCACTGGCGAGGGCAATCGGCACGACGGCGTCCATCTCGGTGTCGGCGGCAACTTCCACGTTGTCCCGCACTTTGCCGTTGACCTGCACCACGATCGTGACGGCTTCTTCGCGCGCCAACTCGTCCTGCGCCGGGGGCCACTCGCATTCAAACAGCGACGGCTCGCGCCCCATCCGCGCCCAGAGTTCGTCGCAGATGTGCGGCGTGATCGGAGACAGCAGCGCGATGAGGTAAGTCAGACCCTCGCTGAAGACCGCCCGATCGGCCGTGTCATCAGCCGCCATCGCACCTGCGAAGTCGCCGAGATCGTTTGACAACTCCATGATCGCCGCAACTGCCGTATTAAAGCGCATTCCCTCCAGGTCGTCCGTCACCTTCATTGCCGTCTGATGGGTCTTGCGCCGCATGGCCCGCTGGCTCTGTGTGCCCTCTTCGGGCAGAGCGGCCGCGTAGTCGGACTCGTAGTGCTCGAGGTTCTCCGTCGCCAGACGCCAGACGCGCCACAGGAAGCGGTGCGAGCCGACGACGCCCTCATCGTTCCACTCCGTGTCCTGATCAGGCGGGCCGACAAAGAGGCTGAAGAGCCGCCCGGTGTCCGCGCCGTAACGATCGTTGATCTCATCGGGCGTGACTACATTGCCCCGCGACTTGCTCATCTTCGCGCCGTCCTTGTACACCATCCCCTGCGTGAAGAGGCTGGCGAAGGGCTCGCGGAAGCCCACCCAGCCGAGGTCGTGCAGCACCTTCGTGATGAAGCGCGAGTACATCAGGTGGCCGGTGGCGTGCTCGATACCGCCGACATACTGATCCACCGGCAGCCAGTAATCCACGTCCTCGCGATTGAACGGTGCTTCATCCTCGTGCGGGCTGGGGTAGCGCAGGTAGTACCACGCGGAGTAGACGAAGGTGTCCATCGTGTCGGCCTCGCGCCTGCCCTGGCCGCCGCACCTGGGGCACTGCACGTTCATGAACTCCTCGTTTTGCGACAGGGGTGAACTGCCCGTGACGCGAAATTCCACGTCCTCCGGCAACTGCACCGGCAGGTCTTCCTCCGGCACCGGCACGGTCCCGCAGTTGTCGCAGTAGATCACCGGGATCGGCGCGCCCCAGTAACGCTGGCGAGAGATGCACCAGTCGCGCAGCCGGTAGCTGACATCCCGGTGGCCGATGCCGCACTCCTCCAGCGTATCGGCAATCTGCTCCAGGGCCTCGCGATTCGGCTGGCCGGAGAACTCGCCGGAGTTGATCTGCATGCCATCCTCTACGTACGCCTCGGTCATCATCTCGCCGTCAAGCTCCTCGCCCTCTGGCGTGATGACCGGGACAACCGGGATGTCATACTTGCGGGCGAAGTCGAAGTCACGCTGATCGTGCGCGGGCACCGCCATGATCGCGCCGGTGCCGTAGTCCATCATCACGTAGTTGGCCACCCAGATCGGCACGCGCTCGCCCGTCATGGGGTGGGTGGCGTAGGCCCCGGTAAAGACGCCGGTCTTCTCCGTGTCGTCGGAGGTGCGGTCAATGAAGCTCTGCGCCATTGCCGCACGTGTGTAATCGCGAACTTCCTCTTCCCGCTCCGTGCCCTCAGTCAGCGTCCGCACCAGCGGATGCTCGGGCGCCAGCACCATGAAGGTGACGCCGTAGACGGTGTCTATGCGAGTCGTGAAAACTTCCATCTGCTCGTCATAGCCCTCGATGTCTACGCTGAAGGAGAAGCCTCGCGACTTGCCGATCCAGTGCTCCTGCATCTTCACAACGCGCTCGGGCCAGCGGTCCAGCAGTTCGAGGTCCTCCAGCAGCTTCTCTGCATACTCCGTGATGCGGAAGAACCACTGTTCGCGCGTGGTCCGTTCGACCACCGTGTCGCAGCGCTCGCAGCAGCCGTTGACAACCTGCTCGTTCGCCAGCACCGTCGCGCACTGCGAGCACCAGTTGACCATGCCCGGGCCGCGGTAGGCGAGACCGTTCTTGAAAAGCTGCAGGAAGAGCCACTGCGTCCAGCCGTAGTACTCAGGGTCGGAGGTGTCCACCTCGCGCGACCAGTCGTAGCTGATTCCGAGGCGGTCGAACTGCTGCTTCATGTTGCGCACGCAGCGTGCCGTCCACTCGATCGGATGCACGTCGAACTTGATCGCCGCGTTCTCGGTAGGCAGCCCCAGCGAGTCCCAGCCCATCGGGTGCAGGACGTTGAAGCCGTGCATGGTCTTAAAGCGCGCGAAGGCGTCGCCGATGATGTAATTGCGCACGTGCCCCATGTGCAGTTCGCCCGAAGGGTAGGGGTACATGTCAAGGTAGTAGAACTTCGGCTTGTCCTCGCGGCGCTCAACGTGGAAGAGGTTGCGCTCGCTCCAGTAATCCTGCCACTTGCGCTCGATGGACTTGAAGTCGTAAGAGTCAGACACGGTTGATCCTCCCGGACAAAACAGCCGGCGCGGCGATTAGAAGAGCATTCTGGTCAGATAGCTCATGGCGCCGATAATCAGCATGAGAAAGACAAAAGCGATGGCGAGGTAGCCCCACTCCTCGCGGTCGAGCTTGATGCTCCGCCAGTTCGGTACGAGGAAGCCGACGGTCATCAGGGGCAGCAGCGGGATCGGCGGAACCGACGGAATCGCCACCAGCAATGCAAGTGTGACGGCGATGATCCCGAGGATCCACCGGAAGCTGCGCCTCAGATTCAGGCCGAAGCGAACCGCTCCCGCAAAGAAGAACGCGGCAAAAAGCGTGTCGCCCGGGCCCATCGTCGCCATGTGCCGCAGACCGGATATGCCCTCAGGCCCTGCCGCCGATCCGACCTCCGGCAGCTTCACCGATACCGCCTCGACGATCCCCGGCGCGTTCTCGAGCATCGCCCCGGTGAAACCGAAGTAGACGGTGCCGATGTCCATCAGTATCAGCGTCAGGGCGATCGGCAGCATCAGCTTCACGTCGCGCGCGATGCGCACGAACAAGCGGCCGCCCATCATCAGCCCCAGCAGCAGCAATACGTCGGACGCGGGCACGATCGTCAGACGGCCGATGTCGGTGGAGATGCCGATGCTCAGATAGAGGAACCAGTTGAGGACCCCCAGTAGAAGCCCCGCAAGTTCGGCGAGCGGGCCTATCTGCAGCCTTGAGACCTGCAGCGCCGCAGTGAGCGCCGCCGCGGTGAAGAGCACCGTCAGCAGGACCGCCGCGAGGATGTCCGGCAGCCCCCGCACCAGCGGTGAGCCCATCAGCAGAAGGTAGACGAACAGAAGCGACAGCAGCAGCCATGCACCCGTCGGCCAGCCCCTGAAGGGGGCGATCAGATCGCCATCATCGCGCAGGCGCTGAAGCCAACTCACCTGCTCAACTCCGCACCCACGGCTACCAGCGACCGCTCCTTGCCCCGGCGCTCCATGAACTCGCCGCCCTCGATCTGCGACTCGATCTGTCCATGATTGCAGTTGAAGCGGATCGTGAAGCGGATGAGATTCTGACAATCCTCGCCGACGATCTCCTTGCGCAGCACGTACTCAAGCGGAGGATCGCCCTCTTCGGCATCCTCGGCGAATACGGACTGCAGCTCGTGATCGCGGTCTATGCGGATCGGAATGATCTCACCGCAGCGGGAGCACCTTACCGTGAGGGTAAACGAGCGCGCCGCACACACCGGCACCTCGCCATTGCCCTCAAAGAGGCGCCCCAACGCCTCGGCCAATCGTGTCAACACGTATGACCAACGCTCCTTCCAGGCAACGCCCCGCGGCCGGCCCGTCCAGAGATGGGTTCCTGCAGAGCCGGGGTCGGGACTAAGGCAATTATACCACCGGCAAGGGCCACGTCAAGCATACCGCGCTGCTCGGAAGCACTCCGCGGGACGAACAAGGACCTCCATCCGCCTGCGCGGAATACCCCGCTCGAAGCGACACGAGGCCATCAGGGAGTGATCGGCGTGAGGCGCTGCATCGTCGTCGGCTGCGGAGGGCGCGGAGGCTACTGGACCAACCGAGTGCTCAAGGAGATGACCGACCAGGTGGAGGTCGTCGCGCTTGTTGATGTGCAGACCGACGCGCTGGC
>LSQX01124349.1_pt2 | contig 21842 bp, 24 predicted proteins | sample 654561 | NCBI WGS metagenome assembly LSQX01 (sample SAMN04489861, study PRJNA283612) | anaerobic digester metagenome | isolation source: 4 biogas reactors fed with cattle manure at either 37C or 55C with and... | place: Denmark: Kongens Lyngby | collected 2014
ATGTCCACAGCAACAAAAGATGTTGCACAGGTGACGAAAGATATCGTCGCTCCATGGAAGGGAAAGAAAGGCGGCATTATTCCCATTCTCCAGAGTGTGCAGCATGCATTTGGCTATCTGCCTGATGAAGCCATGGTTACCATTTCAAAGGAAACCAAGGTTGCACTTGCAGAGTTATATGGGGTAGCCACATTTTATGCGCAGTTCCATCTCAAGCCACGCGGACGTCACATAATTAGAGTCTGCCGCGGCACGGCATGCCACGTTCGGGGAAGTCTTGGTATTCTCGAAAGGGTCATTTCAGAACTAAAACTAAAAAAGGACGAAGTCACAACTTCTGATCTCAAGTTCACCATTGAGCCTGTCGCTTGTATCGGAGCATGTGGTCTTGCGCCATGTATCACAGTAGACGAGGAAACTTACGGTCGTCTCACCAAAGACTTAGTTCCCGGAATACTTTCAAAATACGAATAGAGCGGGGGGTGACAGAATATGCCTAAAATCAAAAATTTGGAAGAACTTAAAAAGCTTAGAGAAAAATCCATATCTGAAACTTCCGCACGCAAGGAAGGCAAATTCAGAGTCATAATCGGACTTGGAACGTGTGGGATTGCTGCAGGCGGAAGAAAGATAATGGAAGCCGCCATGGAAGAAATCGCAAAGCGCGGACTCAAGGACGTTTCAGTTGAGACTACCGGCTGCATCGGTATGTGCCAGAATGAGCCACTTATGGATATAGTTCGTCCGGGCGAACCACGAGTAACATACGGTAACTTAAAGCCCGAAGACGTTCCTCGCATCATCGCTGACCACCTCGTAAACGGCAACGTCGTCGAGGAAAAAGTCATCGGAAGACCTGAATAGGAGGCTTAAAGATATGGCAACTTTTAGAAGCCACGTACTCGTCTGCGGAGGAACAGGATGTAACTCTGGAGGGGCCGAAAAAGTCCTTGAGACTCTTCGCGAAGAGGTCAAGGCTAAAGGACTCGACAAGGAAATCACTGTCGTGCAGACGGGCTGTCATGGGATGTGCGAAGTCGGCCCAATCGTAATCGTATATCCGGAAGGAACTTTCTACAACAAAGTAACACCAAAGGATGCTAAAGAAATTGTAGCGGAACACCTTCTTAAAGGAAGGGTCGTTGAACGCCTGCTCTTCAAAGAACCTTTGACCTCAGAATCTGTTCCGACGTATAAAGACCTGCCCTTCTACAGCAAACAGGTAAGGCTTACACTCCACAACTGCGGTTACATTGATCCCGATTCACTAGAAGAATATATTGCCGGTAATGGATATCAGGCCCTTGCAAAAGTGCTTACAGAAAAAACACCGGAGCAGGTAGTGGAAGATATCAAGGCTTCGGGCCTCCGTGGTCGCGGCGGCGGTGGATTCTCCACCGGCATGAAGTGGATGTTCTGCCAAAAATCCCCCGGACCAAAAAAATATGTGATATGCAACGCTGACGAAGGAGACCCGGGTGCCTTCATGGACCGTTCCCTCCTAGAGGGCGACCCTCACGCGATACTTGAAGGAATGGCTATCGGAGCATATGCAATGGGTGCTGACGAAGGCTATATCTATTGCCGAGCTGAATATCCGCTCGCGATAAAAAGACTTCTAAAGTCAATAAAAGATGGGGAAGAAGCAGGTCTTCTCGGGGATGATATCCTCGGCTCCGGCTTCAACTTCAAACTCCACGTTAAGGAAGGCGCCGGTGCATTTGTCTGCGGCGAAGAGACCGCACTGATGAACTCTATAGAGGGTAAGCGCGGTATGCCTCGCCCCCGTCCTCCCTTCCCTGCAATAAAGGGGCTCTGGGAAAAACCCTCCAACATCAACAACGTGGAGACTTGGGCGAACGTGCCACAAATAATGTTCAATGGTCCGGAATGGTATGCAGCCTACGGTTATGAAAAATCACGCGGGACAAAAGTCTTCGCACTTACAGGCAAGGTTAACAACACTGGGCTTGTGGAAGTGCCGATGGGAACCACCATCCGTGAGATCGTATTCGATATAGGCGGTGGCATCATTGGCGGCAAAAAATTTAAGGCCGTTCAGATAGGTGGACCCTCCGGCGGATGCCTGACAGAGGAGCATTTAGACCTGCCTGTCAGCTATGAATCGCTTACGGCCGCAGGAGCCATCATGGGTTCAGGCGGTCTGGTCGTCGTCGACGAAGATACTTGCATGGTCGACTTAGCCAAATTCTTCCTCGAATTCACTCAGCGTGAATCCTGCGGAAAGTGCATCCCCTGCCGAGAAGGAACCAAAAAGATGCTTGACATCCTTATCCGAATCACAGAAGGCAATGGGCGTGAGGAAGATATCGAAAACCTTATCTACCTTGGGACACAAGTCAAGACAGCATCCCTATGCGGTCTTGGCCAGACAGCTCCTAACCCTGTGCTTACAACGATACGCTACTTCAGAGATGAATACGAAGCACATATCAGGGATAAGAGATGTCCGGCGGGAGTATGCCCTGCACTGATAAAAGTCACAATCGATCCGGCTAAGTGCGTAGGCTGTACAAAATGCACAAAATCCTGCCCGGTTAACGCAATTTCCGGAACAGTCAAACAGCCGCACGTCATCGATCAAGATCTTTGCATAAAGTGCAAAGCTTGTATCGAAGTTTGCCCGTTCAAGGCAATAGCTGCTATATAGGAATGAGGTGAGATAATATGGCAAACGCAACGATAAATGGAAGAAGCGTAGAGTTCGAACCTGGTAAGACAATATTACAGGTAGCCAGAGCCGCCGATATTTACATACCGGTCCTCTGTGAACATCCTGCGCTTGAAATAGCGGGAGCTTGCAGGGTCTGCCTCGTAGAGGTGGAAAAAAACCCCAAGCTTCTGACAGCCTGCTCCACTCCTATAATGGATGGAATGGTAATAGAGACTAATACTGAAAAAGTTAGAGCAGCCCGTAAGGCGGTCATCGAACTTCTTCTAATCCGCCACCCACTCGAATGCTTCAGCTGCAGCAGCAACGGAAAGTGTGAACTACAGGCAATCGCATATGATCTCGGAATAGAGAAATCTCCCTTCTGGGAAGAAGGAGACACCTGCGTAGAGCATAAGCTTGACGACAGCAACCCCTTCTACATCCGTGATCTCAACAAATGCATACTTTGCGGCCGCTGCATCAGAGTCTGTGACAAGCTCTCTCAGTACCATGCCATTGACTTCCAGCAGCGTGGTATCCACACAGCTGTCCAACCACCGGTCGGAAGAAAACTGGAAGAATCTGACTGCACATTCTGTGGCCAATGCGTCGCTGTATGCCCGGTCGGAGCTCTTTATGAGAAACCGTCTGTCGGAAAAGGTCGTCCTTGGGAAGTCGAAACAACGAAGACCATATGCACATACTGTGGCGTTGGATGTGAGCTTCTCGTCGAGGTCAACAAGAGAACCGGTAAGATCGCAAATGTGACATCTGACCATACAAATATGAATTCCGTCAACAAAGGCCGTACTTGCGTAAAAGGCCGTTTCTCATGGGAATTCGTAAACCATCCCGATAGACTTAAGACGCCTCTCATTAAAGAGAACGGAGAATTCCGTAAGGCGACTTGGGATGAGGCTCTTGACAAAGTGGCTGAAGGCCTCAAGAGGAACATGGGCAAAACCGGATTTTTCTCCTCGGCACGGTGCACCAACGAGGAAAACTACCTCATGCAGAGGTTCGCAAGAGAGGTTATGGGCACTAATAACATAGACCACTGCGCCCACCTCTGACACTCCGCAACAGTTGCAGGTCTCGGTGAGACCTTCGGAAGCGGAGCAATGACAAATAATTTTGATTCAATCCAATCTGCCGATACCATCATGGTAATCGGTTCAAACACAACTGAGGCACACCCCGTCATCGGGATGATGATAAAAGAACAGGTCCGTAAAGGCGCCAAGCTTATCGTCTGTGACCCACGCACAATTGAACTTCACGAGTTGGCCACAGTTAAAATCAACCAAAGAAGCGGATCTGACGTAGCACTTCTCAACGGCATGATGAACGTAATCTTGGCCGAAAACCTTCACAATCCTAAATTCATCGAGGAGAGAGTGGAGAAGTTTGAAGAACTAAAGGCTACGGTAGAAAAATATACACCAGAGTATGTTGAGGGCATCACCGGTGTACCTGCGGATACTATCCGTGAGGCCGCACGTACATATGCTGCAGGACCAAACTCGGCTCTCTTCTACACGATGGGTATCACTCAGCACACCACCGGAACCAACAACGTCCGCAGCTGCTGCAATCTGGCTCTTCTCTGTGGAATGATGGGTCGTCCGGGAACTGGCGTGAACCCACTGCGCGGACAGAACAACGTGCAGGGTGCCTGCGACATGGGAGCCCTACCTGCAACTCTGCCTGGCTACCTTAAGGTAGGTTTACCCGCAGCTGCGGAAAAGATCGAAAAGCTTTGGGGATGCAAGATTCCTGAAGAAGGAAAAGTCGGTCTCTCTGTAGTTACAATGATGAAAGCTGCTGGCAACGGAGAACTCAAAGCGCTCTACATAATGGGAGAAAACCCCATGGTCACAGACCCAAATACCAACCATGTGGCTCATGCACTTGACACACTTGACTTCTTGGTCGTACAGGATATCTTCCTGACAGAGACAGCGGAGAGGGCTGACGTTGTCCTACCAGCTGCATGCTGGCCAGAGAAAACGGGAACTTACAGCAATACAATCCGCGCGGTACAGCTGAGCCACAAAGCGTGCGATTCACCCGGTGAAGCAAGGGAAGACTGGACTATATTTGTCGAACTTGCGAAACGTCTTGGACATAATTGGGACTTCAAAAGCTCATCAGAAGTTTTTGATGATATCGCAAGGTTCGTTCCTGCCTATGCTGGGATGAGCCATGAGCGTCTTGAAAAAGGGTATCTGCAGTGGCCCTGCCCAACTCCGGAACACCCCGGAACACCGAATCTCCACGCAGTACAATTCTCGAGACCAAACGGGATGGCGACATTCTCGCCCTGCGAATGGGCTGCACCGCATGAATGGCCAGATGAAGAGTATCCGTTCATAGCAAACACGGGACGTAACCTCTACCACTACCATTCAGGTTCGATGAGCCGTAGGGGCCCATCCGGTAGGTATGTCAAAGGACTCTATATCGAGGTCAACCCAGCTGATGCCGCCGCTATGGGCATCTGCGAAGGCGAAAACGTAAAAGTTGAGTCACGCCGCGGTGAAGTAACAGGAGTAGCAAGGATAACTGAAAGCGTACCGGAGAAGATGGTATTCGTGCCGTTCCACTTTGGAGAAGCTCCGGCCAACATGCTGACTGCTTCGGTCTGGGATCCTACTTCTGAGACTCCTCCCTTTAAGGTCAGCGCAGTAAAGGTATCTAAGGCATAAACAGTAACGGCAACAAGTAACAGGGGCGGATAATATAATCCGCCCCGTTACAACATAATAAAAACGGAGGCGTTTTTACAAATGAACTTTAAACCACCAGTAGAAATTGCAAAGACTGCATGTGTAGTAGCAAAGGCAAAAGCAAATATGTCTATCAAAGCAATGCTCGTAATGGGATTCCTTGCGGGCGCCTACATCGCATTCGGCGGCTTTTTGATGACTACCGTTACTCAGGATGTTGCTCAGTACGCCGGCGTCGGGATCTCAAAGATGCTCGGAGGAGCAGTGTTTGCCCTTGGACTCATGCTCGTTATAGTAGGCGGAGCAGAGCTCTTCACAGGAAATTGCCTCATGCCTATAGGCATGCTCTCCGGATGCGCTTCTTTTCAGAGCGTGCTGAAAAACTGGACCGTAGTCTACATCGCTAACTTCCTCGGATCCATTGCTCTTGCATGGATGATCTATAACACAGGACTGGCTACCGGAGCTACCGGAGTCAATGCACTTAAAATAGCTGTAGCAAAGGTTAACCTCCCCATGAGCCAGATGATATTCCGTGGTATCCTCTGTAACTGGCTTGTCGTTATGGCCGTTTGGATGTCATTCTCAGCAATGGATGTAATAAGCAAATATATCTGCTGCCTAATCCCCATTGGCGGATTCGTAACCATGGGATTCGAACACAGCATTGCAAACATGTATTTCATAGCTCTGGGCCTGTTCATTAAAGGCGGAGATGCGGCAACAGTCGAACTCGCAGCTGTCGCACCTGATAAACTTGCGGCTCTAACCATGGGAGGCTACTGGGGAAACCTAATTCCTGTAACCATCGGCAACATGATTGGCGGGATTTTATTTGTAGCAGTTCTTTACTACATGGTATTTTCAGGAGCTCTAGAAGAACCTAAAGCATAAAAACAATAAGTCATGAAACCACCACTTCATATAAAGACCTTGGTAGATACTCCGGTCGTTAATGCGGCACACAAGGAGCGCCTCCACGCTTCGCTGCTTTTGCTGGCCGGGGGTCAAGGTTCAAGAATGGGTGGAAGAAACAAACTTTATCTTGAATTCGAGGGTTCTCTCCTCATAGAGGGCACCCTCGAGGTAGTTGCCCCACTTTTCAGTGAGACCATTTTGCTTGTAGCTCCTGGAGAATCAGAAAACATAAAAAAACACTTTTCTTCCATGGTTAGAAAATGGGAGATAACCATAGTGGAGGATAGAGTCCGGGCGAGGGGACCACTCGAAGGTCTCTATAACGGTCTTTACAATATGAAGGAAGAATGGGGATTTCTACTAGGCTGTGATATGCCGACCCCCGATCCTGGTGTCATAATAGGTATGAACAGTTTTTGCACCGAACATAACGATGCCGTCGTAGCAGAAAGGCTGGGGTACCTTGAACCGCTCCATGCGTTCTACAGAAAAAGCTGTATAGACCCCGTTTTAGATGCCATGCGTCGCGGAGACAGAAAGATCAAGCAATTTTATAGCGGGGTAAAGCTCACTGTTGTTTACGAAGAGGCGCTTAAAAAATTCGGGGATGATAGGAGCTCTTTCTTTAACCTCAACACGCCTCATGACGTAGAAAAAATGAAGCTCTGTCAGGAAGTGAAAGATTAATGTTAGAACTTAAAGAAGGCTTTAGACGTTTTTCAGCAAAAGCTGACCATGCTTTTTATGCCGGACTAGTCGCAGGACAGCATCCTCACACTATGGTCATATCCTGCAGCGACAGCAGGATAATACCCGAATATATTTTCGACGCGGAACCGGGGGAGATCTTCGTTCTCAGAAACGTTGGGAATCTTGCCAGAACAGAGGAGTCTTCTGTACAGGCTTGCATAGACTACGCTATCAGACACCTAAATGTGAAAAAAATAGCAGTGCTGGCCCATAATCAGTGTGGAGCTGTCAAGGCAACAGAACACAAAGAACATCTGGACACAGAAGGGCTTAAGAAATGGCTCGAACAAGAGGAATATACCGGCTCCGGCCTCGAAGCGGCCGAAAAAAACCAAGCTGTGCGTCAGCTTGCAAAATTGAGCGAATATACAACTGTTAAAGAAGCTACTAAAGACGGACATCTCGAACTCTGTGCTCTCTACTTCCACCTCGAACCGATCTCTCTTGAAATATACGAGGATGGAAAGTGGAGTTCCCTCTAAACATTAAATTCAAGCAATCAGCCTCTATGGTAATTACAAAGAAATACCTATGGCTTTGCCAGACAACTGATATATAAAAATGAATATACGATTTAATAGCACACACTCCCTGTCCTTATGATATAGACGGGGCAAATAGAGAGGAGACCCAAATGAGAAATTACAAAGAAATCTTGAAAATGGCAATACAAAACGAGGTTGAGGCCTTTGAGTTCTACAGGGATGCGGCAGTGAAAATGAAAGATCCTGCCATGAAAAGGGCTTTTCAAGAGCTTGCTGATGAAGAAGCAGGGCATAAAGCACTGCTTGAAGGTTATCTGGAAAATGATATGAAGGAAATGAAGTTCACGGAAGAGGCAGACTACAAGGTAGCAGAAACTGTAGAGGCTCAAGTCCTTTCAGTTGATATGCCATTTAAAGATGCTATCGCTCTCGCAATGAAAAAAGAACAGGAAGCGATGGAGATGTATCAGCAATTTGCTTGTGCCAGCGAAGAAGGGAAGCAGAAAGAGACCTTTCTTGAGCTTGCAAAAATGGAACTAGGCCATAAGGCACGGCTAGAGGATATCTATACAAACGTAGCCTTCGTCGAAGTCTGGTAAGATTCGGGGAGCGTCTCCGAATTACTACAAAAAATTAAAACTGATAAGTGAGCGTTCCGCAGTAAGTAACATAGCGGGGCGCTTGTTTTATCCCCATGGCCACGATATTCTTCTGCCCTCTTCGCCTCTGATGGCTTTCTTGATTTCGTCAAACGTTGGCTCTTCGAGCATCATTTTAGTACAGTTTGCTCTGGACAGTGTATCGAGGGTGTGTGAATCTGAAGACCTTATAAAGGTTCTCCCTGGATATTTTTTCCTCCACTCAGCAGCCTCGTCGGAACTTATCCTCCATGACAACTCAAAAGCGTCTGCCTGATAGTCTTGGGGCATCGGGCCCAGCGCCACAGGGAATGAAAATGAAGGTCTATTAACATGGGCTAAAATGGCAAGACCTCCCAGCTCTTGAACCTTTGACACTATCTGATCAACTTCATATCCTGCGCCCTGGATGAGAAGTGTTTCTTCTTCTTTCAAAATATTGTTGCAACAGTCCAAGACTACCTGATATCCGAAATAGTCAACGTCGTTTTTTATTAACGGCATCTTTTCCCAAAGCCAGTCCTTGTATGTCTGCGCCGTTTCGTAATCTGGAAATACGCAGAGAGTATGCACGTCCTCCGCACTCTGGGTTTCAATACAGGGCAAAACCACTGGATTTCCACCGGAAGCTTCATACACGGCAGGGTAGTTATCGCAGGTGTTGTGGTCAGATATACCTATTACATCGATACCCGCTTTTCTGGCAGCTAAAACTATCTCTGGTGCACCCATATCAAGGCTTCCACAGGGAGAGAGAGCTGTATGTATGTGAAGATCAACCCAGAAAGGCGCAAGCATACTTTGCTACCCTTTTATGCCAAGTTCAGAGAGCCTCTTACATGTGTCAAATATTGACTCGCTCACAGATGCGATGCAAATGTTTTCTGTCCTGCATCTCTCAACAAGGTCTTCCGGCGCTTTTCGACCCGCAGCAAGTATTATAATCGGGATTTCCTTCAAAACTGCAACGGCAGCAACATTGAGATGAGCCTGTATAGTTACCCAGGCAGATCCCTCGGAGACAGTGCCCATTATAAAACTGAGAAGGTCTCCTACGGCAGCATGAGTGATTTCTCTATCCTGTTCACCAGGAGCCTGTACATCTGCATTTAATCTTTCACAAAGTTCCTTTATTTTCAGCATTTTATTATTTTTTTCCCTCTCTCTTAAACGTGTGTGGCTGGGATTCCGAAAGTTTTACGATTTGATTTGCTAGTGCAGAGATACCATCTCTGAGCTTAAAGATGCAATCTGTAACAGAACCATTACCCCTTACTATTTCCTCTGCCATTGCCTGGCAGGAAGGTCTGCCACAGGATCCACAATCAATATGGGGGAGACCATTGTATATCTCCTTCATCTGCTGTAGTTTGACCATAGCATCAGCAACGTTATCAGAGAGGGGAAGTCTAGGTCTGGGTTGATATTCTTTAGTTATAGACCAAATATCCATCGCATATAGCTCTTCTACCCTTGAAAGTTCTTTAGGTGTAATCTCCCATTCAGTTTCCATGTTGATGAGACGAAGGTTTGCAAGAAAACGGGAATCAGCTGTCCCCACTCCACCAACGCATCCTGTGTCACAGACTCTGCATTCTATAAAGTCAACACCTCGCAGTCTTCCAAGCTCCAGTTCCTGAAGAATATCAAGAGTATTGTTCATGCCTGAGACTGCAAGAACGGTAAGCTTTCTGTCCGAGAAGGCCTGAACATGCCTAGCTTCGCCGTATCTTCTTGCCCACTGTATCCATCTGTTATTTCTTTTCTTATGAACTGCTTTGCTTTCAACATGTATGTCTCCCTCAGCCATTATACTTCTGGCTACACGCCTCACCGTTACTCCGTTTGTTAGAGGAAACAAGTTTTTGCTTTGCGGCTCTCTGGCCATTGTTATCTTAGCGGGACAGGGAGCAAGGAGAGTAAGAGGAACATCGCTGTTGGTCTTCATCCTCCACAATGTTCCGGCTATTTCGAGAGGAGAAAGGACAGGGACGATCCTTGGAAGCAGCTCCGGAAACTTGGTCTGAATAAGTCTTAAAACTGAAGGACAGTAAACTGATATTACAGGTAAAGAAGTTTTTGGCGACCTGTTTATGAACTGTGCAATTGCATAGGCGGCTAAATCAAAGGCATCCTCTGCTTCGTCTATAAGGGTATTGAAACCAAGGGATAGCAACACTTCTTCCAAGTTATCTGGTTTTGGGTAGTGACAGAACTGGGCAAAGAAGGACGGGTCAGCAATTATATTAACGGGGGAAGATTCTTTTATCTTGTTCCAGTCATCTTCGTATATACCAAGAGCTGATCGGCCACAGGCACGAAGGCACTCTCCGCAGTCTACACAGAGTTCGTCTATTATGGATATTTCTCCCTTAACTACACGTATAGCCTCGGTAGGACAGACTCTGATACAGTTAACGCACCCTTGACACGCTTCTTTCGATATTTTTATACTATGTTCCATGAGGTTCGCTCCTCCGTAACAGCCGGCATATAGCTAATATCTGGCAGCGGCTGGATTCAATAACTGCATACTTAGGCTCTGTAGCTTAAACGCTGCTCGTTTCAAACGGCATCTCTATTTGAGCCAGAAGTAAAAAGAACAGAATGTTAGGTTTGAGCAACCTATCAGACTTGAATCTTTTGAAATTACTTTTTATTGAAAAATACGGTGGACTTCATTACAGTTCCAACACCAAGGGTAGATTCGATCTCAAAAGCGTCCGAATTCCTCTTTATGTTCGGAAGTCCCATTCCTGCTCCGAAGCCCATTTCTCTGGCTTGATTAGAGGCCGTTGTAAATCCTTCTGTCATCGCTTTTTTGATGTCGGGAATTCCCGGCCCTTTGTCTTCTGCTGTTATCTCGATTTTATCTTCCGATATGACAGCCTTAAGCATCCCGCCATTTGCGTGTATAACCAGATTAATCTCTGCTTCGTATGTAACTATAGCAGCCCTGGTACATATCGCGGACTCTATGCCAAGCATTTTTAGAGTTTTTTTAATATTATTCGAGGCAGCTCCTGCCTCCATGAAGTCATTTCCTTCAATCCTGTATTCCATACATACAGGAGCACCCATATTGCTAACCCTCCCGCGGCTGTGGCACGTAGCTTGGTTTTACTCCTGATTCGTATAGCCTTCCACAGACTTCGTACAGGCTATATTTAGACAGGAGCAGTGGTATGCCACTTTCCTTTGCAAGAGTTACGGTCTCTTCAAGCGGGAGCTTACCTCGTACGAATACTACGGCCGGAAGATCGAGCATCTGTGCCGTTCTAACTATCTGTATGTTAGTAAGTCCTGTCAGAAGAAGGGAACCGGGTGAGCAGAATGCAAGTACATCGCTCATAAGATCGCATGCGTATGCGTACGGCACTTCTATTTCACTGATATCAATGTCTGAGACCATAACCTCCGCATTAAGAAGCTCGGCCAATTCTTTTAAGTTCATTTCAAACATCCTCCTATAGACTATGTATATTTTATTTTTATACCTGTATTGAATTTTACCGTCTTGCGCAAAAAATAACAAGCTTGCGGACCTAGACTAGTGTGGGTCTTTTATAATGTTATTCTTCTTATAATTTTAAGTTATAAGTGTAATTCTTATTTAATAAATCAACTTTACCGATTATTGTCTTTTTATGCCAAGGTGGAAGGTGCTCCTTCCCATTTTATCTCATCTAGGTTGTCTTTGATATGCCCTCTAAGCCACAGACCTACATCCGCTGAGCGAAGCATTTCTCTGTCTCCATCAAGAGCCTCTATAATCTCATCTGTATCGAGAATAAATTCACCGAAATCCGTTTTATGACGGTATATCCAGTGAATCTCAGGTGACCCCATCAACAAGGTCATCATAGTAGCCGGAACGTCTCCAAGTGGAGGCCTGTCAATACTGCTCATTCTAAATGTTGCAGTCGTTTTTGTCCCTTTGCCTGGCGTTGAACTTATGTCAAGACCACCATCACAGAGTTCTGCAGACTGTTTAAGAAAGGGCAGTCCCATTCCGACCCTTCTGGTCGTCCTTGTGGTAGTGAAAGGGTCTGTCACCTTTAATATAAAATCTTCGCTCATTCCCTTGCCGTTGTCTTTTATCGAAAAAACTAGAGTATCCTTAGATTTGTTTTCAAGAATTTCGATTACTATCTCTGTGCCATTTGCCATAACGCTGTTCTCTGCTATATCAAGAACATGTGCTGAAAGATCTTCAAGCAATTTCTTCACCCTCCGATATTATATTTTATCCTTTCAGGAGCGCTGTAGACGTTAAATCTTCCGCTCCTTGCAAAACCTATAAGGGTCATATTACAGCGCCTCGCAGCATCTGTTCCATCTGCAGTAGCGGCCGAAATACTCGCCATAAGCGGTATCCTCGCCCCTTCGCCCTTGAGCACCATGTCCTCTGGCAGGCGGCCTGATGTTATTACAACGACATCTCTTGTTCTTATGTTGTTTTTAAGGAGCCAGCCGATAGCTTTATCAAGCGCATTATGCCTGCCCACATCCTCTGTTCTGAACAACCTCTCCCCCTGAGGAGTGAGAAGTGCAGCGACGTGCACGCTTCCTGTCTGTTTGAAGAGCGGCGCCTCCGCTATCCAATCTATGCCGGACATAATCGCTTCAAAGGATATTTTCCACTCTATCGGAAGGGAAGATGGGGCTCTTTTCTCTTCTTCCTGCAATAATGCTCCACATGCAGTGTGTAGAAATCTGGATTCCTGAGCCCAACCATCTCTTTTATTTGCTATTTCAATAATTATGCGGCCATTCTCTATTTTTAAATATTTTATATCGCTCAAACTTTCTATCATACGCCTGGAATAAAGGTTGCCGAGAGCCCAGAGTTCCTCCTCTTCCGGAGTTAGAATCACAACAGCTTCTACTATTCCGTCAATTTCAAGGGTCATTCGTTTTTCGACTATCATTTCATCGTCAATTTTCTTGACGGTTCCATCGTTAAAAATTTTCATAATATCTCTTTTTACAATACGGTCATCCATTTTTCATACCGCCTTCAATTTTTAGTCTGAGATCAACTGTCGCTTATATTTTACTATAATTTATACAGACATGGCTGGTTATTTAGACTATACTGTTTTCGTCTTCATTCTATATTAATAAAGGCTCTTAAAGGAATGACCCCGTTCTTTAACGATTACTGCAGAAAGAAGAGATCCTTTTTATGTCCGAGAATAGTATTTCCAATGTTAAAACTCCAAAATCTATTGACTACCTGATTATCGTTGCCGCCATAACCATATGGAGCGCAAGTTTTACCGGAATGAAGGTGGCTGTGGAACAGGCCCATCCTTTGGTCGTACTTTGGTTGAGGCTTATAATAGCTATTCCTTTCCTTTTTGCTGGCTCATATATCCAGAAAACATTCCGCCTCCCTACAAAACATGAACTATTGCCTCTTTTAATAATGAGCTTCCAGGGTATCCTCCTCCCCTTAGGCCTGCAATGCTTCGCAATGAAAACGGCCAACGCTTCTACTGCAAACTGGATCATAATATGTTCGCCCGCCTTTGTAGCTCTACTGGGATGGATATTTCTAAAAGAAAAAATATCACAACTCGGTTTTATCGGACTTCTTATCTGCGCTGCCGGAGTAATGATGGTTTTACGCCTTGGTTCTGTCGTTACAACCTCTTCGTCTGGATCATTTGGCACCATTGGAGACCTTCTTATACTATTTTCCGCACTAAATTGGTCTTTTTTTCTTGTTTTTTCAAAAAAAGCCCTAAAAGACGACCTGCCATATAGCTTTGTCCTTTTCTGGGAGATGCTTTTTGCTTCTATGTATGCGACTTTGGCTCTATTTATAATAGGATTCGATATATCTGTCGTTGGATCATTTAACTCAAGAACATGGTACGCTGTATCCTTTCTGGGGGCAGGAGCTTCTGCAGGAGCCTATTTTTGCTGGTTCCATGGACTTTCCGTCCTTCCTGTATCAAGGATAATAGCCTTCCAATTCCTACAGCCTTTTGCAGGTGCGATAATCGCATATATGCTCCTTGGAGAGCGTTTCACTCCATGGCTTTTTGCCGGTGGAATAACGATAATGTACGGTGTTTTTCTGGTTAACAAAAAATAAGTAACGCTTCCTATTAGAGAATTACTGCGGTGGCTCTCGGTAAATATTTACCTCACATAGTTTTTTGAGACCTGATTGATAGCTCTTTAAATATATGAAAGGTTGGACAAAGAAAATGCCTAACGAATCACAAATACAAAATACCGACCATAGCAATAATGTTTCATTTGCTGGATATGTGATGATACTGACTACTGTAACTATTTGGGGAGGTAGCTTTGCTTCTACCAAGTACGCCCTTGCGCAAGCAGAACCTATGGTAGTACTTTGGTTGAAGTTTGTTCTGGCAATGCCTTTATTATTTGCAGGATTACTATGGGAGGGGTCACTTAGGCTTCCAACCAAAGGTGAGGTTCTACCCCTATTCCTTATGGGGTTTCAGGGAATATTCTTCAATCAGGCTATCCAGAGCTATGCAATGAAGACGGCAGGAGCAGGCAACGCAAACTGGATGATGATTGCTACACCTGCCTTGGTCGCAATTATCGGAAGAATTTTCCTTAAAGAAAAAATGTCGCGAAAAGGTGTTTATGGGCTCTTTCTATCAGCTTTGGGTGTGGCTATTGTCATTCAGCGAGGAACAGTAATGACTTCAAATGCAGGGAGTTTCGGAAGCATAGGAGACCTCCTCATGCTTTTCTCTGTTCTTAACTGGGCGGTCTTTCTCGTTATTTCAAGACGCGTCCTTAAAAAGGACCAACCTCCTGCATTTGTGCTGTTCTGGGAAGTGTTTTTTGCTCTTATGGTCGCAACACCCTTCACATATCTTATTGGTAGCGATTTTTCTGTTATCCCATCTTTCACTTCTAAAACATGGTCGGCCATAGTTTTCTTAGGGGTCTTCTCCACAGCTCTGGCATACCTTTTCTGGTTCAAAGCACTTTCCCTCTTCAGTGTCGCCAAGGTCGCTGTATTCCAGTTCTTTATGCCTATAGCCGGCATAGTGTCAGCTTATTTTCTTGTCGGTGAAAGGTTCACCATCTGGCTTTTCCTAGGAGGAACAATGATCTTCAGTGGTGTGTGGCTCGTAAACAAGAAATAGAGATACTGCATTCAAACCACGTAAATAAAATAGAAATATTTTTGACTAGTAGCCGCGGGGATAAACCGCGGTTTTTTAATATAATAATCAATATAAGTCAACTCTTTCAAACTCTTTCGTATTGCAGTCTTTCTATATAAACATGAAAAAAAGAGCGAAAAGATATTTCTCCGCTCTAATAGAAAATACGAACTGCTCTCTTGGTAACAGCTACAATACAGAGCATGAAAAAAGGCTAGTTTCCTTGAATTACCTCTTTTACTCCTTTTTTAAGAAGCCATTCCTTTGCTCTGTCAGACAAATCTCCCAGTAAGACAATTCTCCCGTTTTCTATCGAAGATCCGCAACCAAGACCTTTTCTCATCTCTTTTGCAACAAGCTCTATCTCCACTGAGACGTTTTGGGGGATTATAACCATGGTGACGGTCTTCCCGCCTCGCCCTGCCGACTCTCTTTGAAGAACAATGCGTTTGATATCTGATATCTGTTTTTTACGGGAGACCTGTACGACAGACGGAGAAGCGGTTACTTGCTCTATGTTTTTAATCTCTGTATGTTTGCTGCTTTCTGTCTTGCCAGAGAGAATATCGCCCAAAGACAACGATAACTCCTCATTTGAACCTATAACAAAGCCTTCTCCAGAGGTAAGTTTCTTCTTTTTCTTATCAGATGACATTTGAACCACCTCGTTTTTAGATTAGAATGTATAGCAGGATCGGCATTCGCACTATAATTATATACTTTGGAGGCTTACTGATGACCGAGACCACTCCTTTCTATGACAATTTTATTTCTGCTCTCAGAATGCTTGGAAAAACTCCCGGAGGAGGCAACCTCGAGCTGAGGCGTGGCGTGGGCGCTTTTGCGACGGGAATACCTTTTGCTGGAGAGAATTATGCTTTGTTCGACAGTGACGCTTCCAGAATAGAGGTTTCAGAAGTACTTGATTTCTTTATTGCCAAAAATCTACCCTTTGTCTCACTACAGCTGCCTGAACTAAAAGACAGCGTCTATAAGGAACTTGAAAGAAAGGGTCAAACTGTTAGGGCAGAATATCTTGCGATGTCGATCAAGATACCTTCATCTATAAAAAAGCAGGACTCCTACGTTAAAATCGTCTCTGACCGATTGAGTGCAGAAAAATGGGTAGAGGCTGTCTGGACTGGATTCGAAGGAAAACTTCCCGTTCCTGAAAACTATAAAAACTTTGCGGAATATCTGACGAACCGCTCTGATAACCATCTTTATTTTCTTGAAAAAGATTCCGTGCCCCTTTGCTCAGCCCTTCTCCATTCAACTGCAAATACTTGCGGTCTCTACTATTTTGCGACGAGACCGGAAGCAAGAAGACAGGGACTTGCTGCAAGGCTCTTGGACTCTCTGATAGTGAATGCATCGCACCATTCAGGCAGCCTGGTCCTCCTGGCCACTGAAATGGGAGCAAAGATGTACAGAAATTACGGGTTCAAAGAGTTATTAAGAGTGCCTATAATGTCAGAAACTAAAGATATCTAATTCTATAAGCAGGTAAGATCTTGAAAGGGGGTAATGTTATGGATAAACTGGAAAAATACTGGAGAGACGCTCCTGCGGCTTATGTGGTATGCGCTGAGACTGGGGTTACGAAAAACATGGTGTTAAACGCTATTGTTGATGGAGCCGGAGATTTTGAAACCTTAAAGAAAACAATTTCTCTTTGCGAAAATGATGTTTGCACAACTAAAAACCCTTCCGGAGCCGGATGCTCAGAAAATGCTAATATGATACTTTCAATATACGCACCGATATTTGATTTAATGAAAAAAGGACATTCTGATGACCATGAGCACTCTGAAGAATGCGGTGGGGAGCCTTCCGGGGGTTGCGGAAGCTGTAAGCTTTGTCAATAAAATGTTAATTTAACAAGATAGATACTGTCCATTATAGGCAGTCTCTATCTTGTTTTTACAATTTCTTCTTACAATCTCTCTATTCTCTCAGCAGCTTTCTTGAGCCATCCGAAATTTTCTTTTTCTATCTCTCCGGCATCGCAAATAGCAGTAATTTTAGGGTCCATGGGAATGCTTGCAAGGAATTCTATTCCATATTTTTCCGCTGTTTCTCTTACCTTGCTCTCTCCAAACACCTTTATTTCTTTCCCGCAGTCGGGACAAATAACATAGCTCATGTTCTCCACTATTCCGAGAATAGGTATTTTCATCTGCTCAGCCATGCGGACCGCCTTCTCTACTATCATGGAGACCAACTCCTGCGGGGACGATACTATCACGATGCCGTCAACAGGAAGAGACTGGAAAACGGTCAGTGGAACATCTCCCGTACCGGGCGGCATGTCTATAAACATATAGTCCACACCTGTCCAGATAACATCGCTCCAGAACTGCTTTACTACATCTGCAACAGCGGGACCGCGCCATATAACCGGCGTGGTCTGATCTTCAACGAGAAGATTTATCGATATTATATCTATGCCGGTCTTTGTGGTAACCGGAATGATACCTGATTCATTGGCTTTCGCCATACCAGAAAGTCCAAACATCTTAGGTATTGAGGGACCGGTAATATCGGCATCAAGAATAGCCGCCTGGTGGCCCATCTTCTGCATTTCGACAGCTAAAAGCGAAGTTACAAGAGACTTACCTACGCCCCCTTTTCCGCTTAAGATTCCAATAACTTTTCCGACACTGCTGAGAGGGTTAGGCTTAGCGCTGAAATCAAATGCTTCTGTCCTCGATGCGCATTCTTCTCCGCAGCTACCGCATTCATTATTACAATTTTCTTTTTCGGTCATCTTCTGCATCTCCTTGTGGTAGATCGGTATCTTCGAGTCGGAAACGACAATTGTTACACTCTGTTTTGCCTTTGCAGCTTGCTTCCGACAATTCCGTTTTCTCTTTGCGTGCATATGCACACTCAGAAACATATTCTCCAAAACATTATACGTCAAGAATCTTTTTTCACAAACACAGATAAATCAATATGCCATTGCATTTAAGTGACGTGCTATCGTATACTCAAATGTTGCATTTTCCCTGTTGTGCATTCAGTAATTGACCTATCATTACTGTTGACAGATTTCAATTTCTACTATATTATATACCTGTAAGTCGCCCCGTCCGCTCTAGCAATTGATTATTACGGTTCACAGTAGTCTAGTACGAGGCAACGAGTTCCAGATTCGCGCATCGCAGTTTCAATTACAAAGCGGCGTAAGTCCGGATCAGCTGAAACACCCGGAGCGGGGCGTTTCAAAGAATAATAAAAGCAGGGTCTTCTTTTAAAAAAGAAGGCCCTTTTTCATTGCCTTGTACGTTCACTTAGATGGCGAGAGACTTGAGACAAAATCGCAAAGCTGGACCCCGGCATCTCAGAACGCATTCGAAATAGTGAGGACACTAAGGTGAAATGCGCAAAGGGTGAGACTGGACCTGGATTCCCGCTCAAATGCATGCGGGAAAGACGGAGAAGGGGGCTTTACTTTTCCGTCGGGCGTATATCGTACGAACCCGCAGCTCAAAAATCATTTGACCGATCCATACCCATTGACTCCCCAACTGATTACCAATCGACTCCCGCGGCAAGCTCCTCGCCGCAGCCCCTACTTATTTCGGCGCTTTTTTAACCAACGCATTCAGACTGTCAACAAGATTTTTCATTCTTTTGTCAGATGCCGATTTTTTAAGCGCAGTCGCAGCAGAGACATCTCTGCCCCAGTAAGCCCGATTGGCATCCCTGTTCTGATTCAGAACAGTCCCCTCAAGAGTCATGCCTGCAAATAATCCTTTCGACATGGAGTAACTGTAAATAGAGGCTTTAGCTCTGCTGTCCGTGGCAGCCGACGCATCCCTGCCTACGGGGCCCGCTGCTATTGCTACATCGGCGCCCAGCTTGAAACTGTTGCCTCCTGTAAAGGCCCTTAGGCCATCTTCATTGGTTATCACGAGCACCAACCCTACAGATTGCACTCCTATCTGAATACCTATAGAAGCGCCTGAAAGGCCCATAAAAGAGGGACCACTCCATGTTCCATTTGGGTTCCTCAGAAGGACAAGACCTTCTCCGACCTGTCCACCTATCATAAGACCTGCCTTGGTGACCGCAGGAAAGATTGCGACTCCTTTTCCTGACTTTATAACTTCGGCCATACTATCCGAATCTTCTTGGGTTGTCATTTCCCGTATGAGTTCCGCAGACATCCTTATCCTTTTTTCGTGTGCTTTTTCCTCAGCAAAAACGGTGGATCCTGTTGATAAGATGACAACTACAGCCAAAGTAAGAATTAGCGTTCCAAATTTCGAAATTTTATTCATGAATTTCCCTCCTGTTTACTCGATTTTTTAAATATATAATTGATTCTATAACATAAGCATTGGTATTTGCTCTGTAAAAAGCACTATAATGGACACCAGATTAGAAGAAATAAGGCGGTGACCCGTTTATGGAAGACAAAATATTTGCTCCGTGGAGGATGGCCTATATCCTCTCTAATTCAGATGACAATGAGAAAAAGGAACCGGGATGTATATTTTGTGAGTTTCCAAAAAAGGACGATGATGAAAAAAACCTGATTGTACATCGAGGCAAAGAATGCTTCATTATACTTAACGCGTTCCCCTACAATCCGGGGCACCTTATGATAGTTCCATACCGGCACACAGCTGATTTGCCGGGCCTTACCTCCTCAGAGCTTGCTGAAATGATGTCGTTATGCCAGACATCGCACAGAGTTCTCACAGAGGTAATGAACCCACACGGATTCAACCTGGGCATGAACCTAGGAAAAGTTGCGGGGGCAGGGATTGACCAGCATCTTCACATGCATGTGGTACCCCGCTGGAATGGAGATACCAACTTTATGCCTGTCCTAGGTGGAGTGCGTGTGGTATCAGAGGCCCTTAATTCAACATGGAAAAGGCTGAGGGAAAAGTGGCCGGAATAGGAAGTAGCTGTTCTTTCATCGCTCCAATTAAAGAGATCGACACCGAACTGACCGTTAAAAGGTCGCGCTTCATTGGTTCTGTCCGCATGACACTTGATACCGAGGATGCAACAGAAAAGATCAAGAATTTCCCCGAAATCTTCCCTAAAGCAAACCATCATTGTTGGGCCTACAGGATAGGATCGGATAACGAAAATATAATTGAACATTGTTCAGATGCAGGAGAGCCTGCCGGGACAGCGGGGCGCCCGATATTAGGGATGCTTAAAAGACATTCTCTGCAGAACACCCTTCTGGTTGTTACCCGTTATTTTGGCGGCATCAAGCTCGGGGTAAGGGGACTTATAGATGCTTACGGAGAAGTGGCAGAACTTGCAATAAGAGAGGCAGGAACGGTCGAAATGGAGCTCAACTTCCACATTGATATTTTATGTAGCTATGAATATTCAAAAACCCTTTCCTCAGCATTAAGAAAATGGGGATTCGGAGATGACAAAATATCGGCTGTCTACGGCGAAAACGTTGAAATGAGCCTCTATGTACCATGTTCATCAGAAGCTGAAGTCAGAATCTCACTTGAAGAAATGCTTTCAAGGGACATGCTTCTAAAGCTCGACTGGGGAGACAAATTGATTCCTTTAGCGAAAACTGATTCATAGAATCAACTGCCTCGCTGGATTTATCGAACTTCTTCAAGTATAGGCAGATCCTCCTCCGGCTCTTTTTTATTTTCGGATACCACAGTTATCCTTATACTTGCTAGGCTACCAAAACCATCTGCGACAGAAATTTTGTGGCTTCCCTCTTTCATTTGCCACCAGACCTCATCAGCTCCCTCATCTAAAGGACATAGCTCTCCGTCTACGAACCAATATATTTCTCCTTCTCCGCCTTTTGAGGTTAATAATATTTTATCTCCTACGCTTCCCTTTTTATAATATGCATCATTCCTTGGGGAGGTTATTTCTATGGTTGAAAGGTTTCGCGAACTTTCTCTATCTGAAAAAAATAGTCCTATCTCTTTGGGCCACCTTACCTCCGGTCCACTGTCTCCCATCACATGAAGTTTGCATGGTTCTCTGGAAGATACCCCCTCGATAAAAATATCAACTGCTTCGCCGGGACATAATGGATTCTTTGGAGAGCCCGAGAGGGAACAGACCTCGCCTTTTTTTACCTCTGGAGGATATTCAAACCAAATAGTACCGGGAGGGAGTATCTTTCTCATGATACGCACCGCAGAAGGAGCTGCGATTTTTATCCCTACTAGTGATTGATTAGGTCTTCCTGAAGGGTCTCCAAACCAGAGTACTAATGTGTATGGTTTTGTAACCGCAGCTGTCCAGGCATCACGCATGCCATAGGAAGTGCCGGTCTTGAAAGCTATTACAGTACCCTCTGCTCCGAAAAGTTCCCTGTAAAGAGGAATGAGCCTGTTTTCATCTTTTAAAATATCGAGAGTCAGCGAGACAGCACCTCTTGACAGAACTCTTCTTTTTTCATCTGAGGGTGCCTCTTCTATCCAACTGAGAGCTCCTGTCGAGCCTCCTATTGCCAAGAC
>LSQX01242553.1_pt1 | contig 21841 bp, 17 predicted proteins | sample 654561 | NCBI WGS metagenome assembly LSQX01 (sample SAMN04489861, study PRJNA283612) | anaerobic digester metagenome | isolation source: 4 biogas reactors fed with cattle manure at either 37C or 55C with and... | place: Denmark: Kongens Lyngby | collected 2014
TTCTGGCTTTTGGTAGCTTGAGTAATATTCAGATTTCAATGTTCATTCCGTCCTGTTCTACATCAGGACTATTTGTGCTGCCTTTATTATTTTTTCAAGGCTTGCACGTATCTTTTTTTCGTGTTATCTTACACATAGTCGTTTCCATTTGTAGGTTTTTTTCCTTTTTTAAACCTACCAGAGGCCTTTCAGATCTCATTTCTTTCATACTAAGTTAACAGAGCCATTTAATATATTCAAACCTTGAACTAAATAGTTTTTAAATCGATGCTGTGTAATTTTGGATACATTGCTGCGTATCAGGTGTGAACAACCGTAATGTTGTGATTTTTTAAGGTTTCTTCAAATTGTTGAACAGACTCCTTTGTTACAAAACCGTTTGTTATAGTGTATTCCATTCCGCATTTAAGCCATTTAGCCTTGCCGTATTCATGGTATGGGAGAATCTCCACGGTAAAGAAATCGTTATCAATTGTGGATAAAAGGTCGGTAAAACCCTTCAAGTCTTCAGGCGAGTTGTTAATTGTTCCAATCAAAGGAATCCTGATATGTACCATCACATTCATGCCGGTGATTTTGCGGATGTTTTGAATGGTGTTTTCATTGCTGAATCCGGTGATTCTTTGATGCCTGGTAGGGTCATAATGCTTCAAATCTATCATCCACGTATCAATATACTGCACCCATTCTACCAAATCAGGATGTGTCCCGTTGGTTTCAACAGCAGTATTTATATTTTCATGTCTCAAATGTTTTAACAGTGCCGAAAGAGGTTTCCATTGAAGGGTGGGTTCCCCGCCGGTAAAGGTAACTCCTCCGCCGTCAAAAAACATTGGGCGGCATGAAATAATTTCATTGAGTATTTCCTCAACGGTCATGTTGAAAGCTGATTGTTCAAACGCCTTATGGGGTTCTGGAAAAATACCTTCAGGATTGGAACACCATGGGCAGCGAAGGTTGCAGCCCTGCAGATGATACACAAGCCTGTTGCCCGGCCCATCCTGGGAATAGTTGAATCCCTTTTGAAACAGCCTGATGACGTTATCTTTCATAGCAGTACCTCGCTTTCGGCAAGATAAATTCGAGCGAATAGTTCATGCTATGAACAAAATATATAAGCAAATAGTTAAAGCAATGAACTTACTATTATTTTAATATATTATTCCATAATTTACAAGAGCCAATTTTCATTTTTTAATTGGCTGTTAAATCAACAATCTATAAAAGAATCTGGCCAGGTTGCTAAAAAGAAGGATGTTTCCTTTGATTGTTATGTTTAAAGAAATAGTTTATAGCTGAAACAGATGAAGCAACATCAATTTCGGACAGGGTTATTTTGGACGCCAAAACAGATATCGGGTGAACATGATGTATCAAGGAGTGCTTTTGAATGTATTTTTCAAGCTGTTTTGTCAGCCAGTCAATGTGATAGGAGTATTCACTAAAAATTGTAATTGTCTCAAGATCAAACAAGTTTACGCTTGCCGTCAATGCAGAGCCAAGATTTTCAACCAGGTAATTCATTATTTTCAAGTTGTCCTGATCACCGCTGATAGCTTTATCCATAACGTCTTCATAGCTTTCAAACTTAAAACGTTTTTTAAGCGACTGCAAAGTGGCATAGAGTTCAAGGCACCCGCGGTTGCCGCAGGAACAGTATTCGCCTTTTGGGTTAACACTAACATGCCCCAATTCTCCAGCAAAGCCTCTCGATCCTCTGAAAACTATCCCATCTTGCAGCAAAGCACTGCCTATACCGTCTGCTATCACCACAAATAACTCATTTCTGTTTGATTTGCCGCGGACATAAAAATTCGTCAAAGCTAATGAAACTGAGTTATTTTCCAGAAAAACAGGGAAGTCAAAATGCTGTTTCATTTTTTCAACGATTGGATAATGATGAAACAAAGGAAAATGGGGAGGTTCCAGGATTACGCCATTTGTATAATCCAAAGGTCCCGGGCTGCTTATACCTATACCTATGCATTTTGACAAAGAAATATTGGCTTCAAAAGAAATTCTATTTATTGCAGAACATATCCAGTTAACTGCTTCATTAGGAGTATTAAATAGCGTGGTTTCGCAATTTTCCTTTGCAATGCAGTTTAATTTCAAATCTGATATGCATACACCAATCTTGCGTCGATGAAGGGTTACTCCTATAGCATAAGCATAATCTGCAACGATATCCAAAAGGATTGATGTTCTTCCTGGTGTTGTGCTTTTTTCGGACAGACCCAGTTCATATAACAACCCTTCGCTGATCATATCGTTGGTTAACATTGTTACAGCCGATTTTGTCAATCCTGTTTGCCGGGAAATCTCAATACGCGAAGTAGGTTGGCGCCTGATACATTCCAAAATGCGGGCACGGTTAACACTTTTTAAAGAATAGACGTTTTTGGGGTTATGGTCCATATCCTTCTCTCTCCGGAAAGTAATATAAATATTTTACAACAGTATATCATTTTGAAATAAAAATTCAAGATAACTGTTATGTGTATGTTGAATAGAGCCGGGAAAAAAGAGTCCTGAAACCCTTCATAGTGCAAGGTTTCAGGACTCCTAAACTTTGGTTAAGGAAGAGCGCAGTTTGCAAAAAGGGTCTGGGAGCCTTGTACTATCCACGACAAGGCTCCATGCGTCTTTGCATATTTACCTATTTCCGCACCGGACAGGCGGGGAGATGCTTCACAGCCCTACTCGCTTTTTCGAAAAGGATAAGTCGCGCAGCCATTTAGAGCCATGTTTTATAATTTGCGTTTACAGCTCGCTGTTGCAGGTTGTGACCATTTTCCGGAAACTATAAAGATGAGAAGGGTTATACCCGACGAGCCAACAGGGCATGGAATGGTGCGCTGCTTCCAGTGGGAGGATTCTTACGGTTGTCATCAGGCGGGTACAAAGCGTCCGAATCCAGCTGGTCGCCTCTCAGAAGCATAGCGCCGCGTTGGCGTTTTTGCAGATTGTCAAACAATGCAAAGGTGCCAGTTTTTGGCTCGTGGAAAGATACCGCCAGGCTAAGATTAGAGCGCGAAAGGTCAAGAGGAAATTCCTCTTCGGAGAAGGAGGAAACCGGTATTGTGATAAAGCCCTTGAATCCGGGGGGAACCATCATCCGCCCTTTTCCGGCGTGACCGGTTTCGAGAATGGCTTCCTCATCGTCGGAAAGCATGTAGTATTCGCCATGTGCAAGCCAGTATTCCTGTTCGGAGGTAAGCATCACCTGAATGACGGATACTTCCCTGCTGTTAGAGAGGTCAATCCAGAAGGAAATTTCATCAAATAACGGTTCGATAGGTCCTATGGGTACGCTGAAGACGTTTTCGCCCCATTCCAGTTCACCCTTCTCATATATCAGCGAGGCCTTGAGCATGCCACCGTTTACTTTGTCGTAAACCAGAGACAAGTAGGAATTGTCATATTTCCCTTCCATATCGCCGGTACCCCATGCCCAAAGATTCAAATCTTCAAGTCTAACTTTGTTAAAATTCTGAACCATTACGGCTCGGCTCCGGGTGACACTGTATGATTGGGAAGGGGAATATTGGATATTGACGGACTCTTTCCGAATCACAGCGATGGTATATTCATTCGTGTTACCTGCAGGCGATGTCACCGTCACCTTAAACAGGTCTCTGTCTTTGTCATATACGACAGTCGGATTCCCAAGAGCTGTGACTGCAAGGCTGTTGTTGTTAAACACGTCATTCTTGTCCGCCACAAGGTAGAAATCGCCGGCCTGGGTCCTGCTGAGCTCCTTTGACTTGTATTTCACAGCCAAGAGCTTGCAGTAATTATTCACCTCCGCTTTTTCAAGCCAAATGGGGTTGGAAAACGCAAAGCCGGTTCCGGAACCTTCGCCCGTTCCGCCAGTACCGTATTTCGCCTTTTCGCTGCATACCTCTATCCTGTAAAAATCCTTGTCGGAAGCGGTGATTTCTACAGTCTGGCTCCAGTGGTTCAGCTTTTTCCCCTTTAAATCCCAGGTGGCAACAATTTCTGTCGTCTGCGTATCGCGTGGATCGGGTGGATCTTCGGGTTTCCACTGGCTCGTATAGGTGTACTCGTAATTGTTCTGTCCTGTAACCGTGTTTTTTATAAGCGTCACCTTGGTTAGGTAAGAATTGTCGTCAAAAATGTGCATGTTAAGCGACAATTTTTCGCCATCGTTAAGGTATTGCACGGTTTGACCCATTCCTACGCCGTTGATATCGATGCGTATATTGGGCCCATTTGAACCGAAATAATTCCCGTTCGTGAGCGCGGCGTATATATTTTCAGCGGAAAGCCTGGGCAGGAACGCCATAATGTAGTTGTCTCCTATTTTCTGAGGGTCGTGGGAGTCTGTCGTCCAAGAACCGAAGATTTTGCCGTTCTGTCCATCCGTCGGCCTTCCGCGCGTGTTTAGGCCATCCCACGCCTTAAACTCCCGCCTGCCTCGAACGGAGAGCGGATGTTCAGAAACATTCATCACTTCATACCCGGAGTAATATGTCATGTCGTACAAATACGGCATGGCGTAATCCGGATCGAAAGCGTGGACCACGTAAACAATGGCTCCCTTGTCACGCAGCTCTTTATAGTAATCGGACCAGGACTGGGCATCTGTCGTTCTGCGCCAATCGGTAGATTCGGTAATATTCCACACAGTGCTGTGACCGTTCTTTGCAGTGGTTATTTCCACCCCGGGCAAGGATAGGAAGTCGCCCTTGAACTTGTTGGTCTGAGCTTCACACTGCCATAAGGGAAGTTTGCTATCGTTCTTGTCTTCCAGATACCTGTCATGATCGGTGGTGAAAAGCCAGCTGTGGCCTTTGGAATAAGCCACATTGGTGTTTGTGCGTATGTCGCCTCTGCCATCCGACCAGACAGACTGCGTGTGATTGTCGCCAGACATCCAGCCTGCGCCATACACAGAAAATGTCTTTTTGAAATTCATCCGTTCGCCGCTTTCCAGCGTAACACTTGCCATGAGGTGATCTCGTCCGCCGCTCAGCGCCTTAAATTTCAGCTTGATTTCAACTTTTTCCCTTGCTTTCAGCACCGGGATTACACCCTCTGTGCTATGCGTGGGATACAGCATATATGGATAGCGGACATGGTAGCGGATATTTTTGATATTCTGGTTTGTGGGGTTATCAATCACAAGCGAACCCGTTACAAACCCGCCAACATCTGGGATGTGGTCATCCACGATGAAATCCGCAATCACGCCCCCCTTGACTAAGGCGGAAGGAATCGGTGCGGTTTCCGGGCTTTCCGATGGGGGCAGCGGCTGGGGTGGGAGGGGAGGATATTCGCCGGTATATGGCGGTGCATGTACAGGTGTATCCCCGTATGATTTCAGGAACTGAATATCATCAATATACACGACTGAACCATGCATTTTCTCGACCGCTTCTCTTCCCAACGGTGTTTTTAAAAAATATATATCCAGACGCAAATCGTTCCTTTTGGATAGATTAATATACGGATTGCCGTTTGGATCTGTACCGGACTGGAAGCTTGTAAACGGTATGATTACCCAGCCCTTAAAATCACCGCGGATTGTCAGATAGCGGTTGTTGTTGTTCGTCACCATGGAATCCTTGCGCTCGCCACCGTCAGGGATTACGGAAAACGGTTTACTGTCATCAATTTCAATTTTGGTCGCTCTTGTCCCGCCGCTGCTGACATCGCTGATATCAACAAAAACCGGCTTAATCGTAATTTGCTGCTGCTTGGGGTCAGATGAGGGATAGATAAGCGGAAGTTCGGTAATGTCAATCCAGAAAGCCAGTGCGTTGTATCCCTCGGTGCTTCCGACGCCAAACCCTATTGCATCCAAGCGCCCGGAAAGCTTATAGCCCAGCTTGTTCCCGCCCCTGCCGTCGTCAACAAAGCTAAGCGTTTTTGCCAGACTGGCCTCTGTGCGTAGAGATTTGTCCCCGTCCCAGTAATAGCATACGTAATTTGGCAGCGTGCTGAAATATTTGTATCTGTTAAAATCCACCTTGATATCCCCAGGATTGCCGGTATAGTTGATCAAAGGTGCGGGAACTTCCCCTCAAGGTGAACAGGCCTATAATTAAAATCGTACACTGTTTGTACATCATCCAGAAGATAAAAGCATCCTGATAGCGCGGAGTTTTTCACAGTAAGCAGCCGGAGGGAAGCATTGGTTTCGGAATGGCCCAGAAGAGCCGAACCGTCTCCTCTTGTGTAAGAGGAAAACGGAAGAATAACCCACCCCTTGAAACCTTTTTCTATAGCAATCAGACCGCTGGCATCCGCCGTTTTTTCAGTGATTTTCTGCTTACTGCTGACAAGGGTATATGGAGTGCTTCCCATCCCTGCGCTTTCACCGGTTTCTAAAAGAATTCCGGGCTGCAGTTTTATTACGCTGCCCGCTGCAGCGCTGTTGAGCCCATCTGTTGCATCAATCCAGAAAGCAATCCCCTGGGCGCCCGTTGATTTTAACTTTCAGCGCCCGGTTATCGGCATCCTGGTTGCTGTCGTATGACGCGCGGATATCCGGCGTCATCGTGAGGAAATTGGCGAGTTCAGCGCTGTGTCTTGTGTACGTTGTGCCGGATATTTCCGTTACATATCCCGAAAAATAGTGCGCGGTTCCCCCAGTTGTAAAGGAAATATCCGGAATCCCCGTTGCGTAATCCATGTTGAAAGTCTGACGGGGGTTGCGGGAGCTGTTTACAGCAAAGTCATCGCTGTGGACAGGACGGATATGGTTATTCTGTATGGCTTTTAGCTGGGCTGCTGTAAGCAGCTGAATGTCATCAATCTGATATTCAAGGTTCTTTCCGGCGTAAGCGGAATTGTATAAAAGGGTTAAATCAAGATTAACAATCTCTGTGCATTCCTCGAGATTCAAGTTAAAGCCGGAAGACCTGAACTCATACAGCTCAAACGGAATAACAAACCAACCTCTGGTGCGGGATTCAGCTGCTGAAAAGCCTATTCTGCTGCCGTAGTCGTATGGGCTTACAAGGGGCATCTCAACATAGTCCCCACCTTCAGGGATCCATCCGAAGCTCTTTCCGGTGATGTCCTTGGAAAGGTTTGTATACCCCACGCCCGAAACTGTAAGAAGAGCCTCAAACCGTATGGCTGCTTGCTCAAATCCCTCCTGGGACGTGTCCACAAAGAAGGCATAACCGGCATATCCGGCCGTGCTGCTAATGGCGATGGTCACATTGTTTTTGCCAGATAACGATGCTTTGACAGATAGGGCCTTGTTTCCATCAGGGGTTTGTTTTAATGAAAGGAACTGTTTCAAACCTTCGTTGGTTTCGCTGTAGTAGGTGCCGGCGTTCGTAAAACTGATGCGGTTATTAACAACGGATGTCTCGCTGTTGAAGTCGCGGAAGACCTTTATAGGCTGAGCAATAGGATGACGGGGCATGGCCCCACCCGATACAATGGCATTATAGTCTTCTGCGGTTAAAAACTGGAAATTGTCTACGTAGTATGTGAGGTCTTTGATATAAGAACCATAGCTTGAAACCGTCAAATCTACTCGGAGGGTCATATCGGTTTCGCCGAGTACAAAGTCACAGGTGGAAGAACGATAGGTGTACAAAGAAAACGGGAGGATTACCCATCCTTTGGTGCGGGATTCTTCGGCTGGGAAACCGATGCGGCTTCCGTTGGCATACGGGGCAACAAGGGGAAGTTCTGTATAGGTTCCACCTTCGGGAATCCAGCCGAACTTCTTTCCGTTAATATCTTCGGACAGGTTGGTGTACCTGTTGCCGCCGGAAAAAAACGGAACCTGCAGGCGCAAAGGTGCAGCTTCAAATCCTTCCATTGACGTGTCGAGGTAGAAGGCAAGGGCCGCATAGTCTTTTGTGCTTCCCAGGACGACAGTTGCAGTATTGGATTTGCCCTGTGGGAGGTTGATTCCCAACTGTTTGTCCCCCTCGCCGACCTGTCGGAACGAGAAGAAGTTTGAGAGTTCGGGATGCTCGGCGCCGTAATACACGCCGCCGCTTGTGTAGGCCAACCCGTTATTGTTGATCCTCTGCTCATAGTTGAAATCGCGAATAAATCCTTCCTGCACCGCTGCGCGCGCTGCAATACACTCACGGCGTTTTTGAAGAATTCGCTTCAAGGCACTCTCCTCCTTGCCAATAACATACGGTTTTAATTGTGCATTGAAATGGGATTCGGTGAATCCTTGTAATACCTGCTGCCAGACGATAATCGTCGCTGCTGCCGGATTTTTCTCAGGTTTTCGGTTAAGATCATCTTCAGTATAAAACGGAACCGAATAATGAGGTATGCGTTTTTTTAAAAATTCGCCTGCCTGATTTATAAAAAATAGGCAGTGGAAATCGGAACCCGGCCAAATGTTTAAAGCAACGAAAATCCGAAATAAATTTCCTTTTCGCTCAAACGGTATTTAGGAAGCAGTTCAGGGCCGCATGCATTGGACCCCACGCCTGAAACCTTATAGTCAATACGGATATGGGTGGCATCCTCCTTCACAAGTTCATCCGTGTGCATTGCCTCGGTCAGCTGTTTCGAGCTGTAATGGGAAACACGAAAATCAAACAGCGTGTCCGCTACGAACTCAAGGCCGCTTTCAATTTTAAGAACCTTGCAGCCCGTGTGATTGCCGTGTTCCTGAGGCACAACATACGGCACATATTCATCATCAGCCGAGCTTTGGTACCATCCCATCAGCGCGTGGCGCTGCATGTCGCAATAGGTTTCGCTTGGTCCCTTGCCGAAATAGGAGAACCTGTCATCCTCAAACGGAAGTTTCATTTCAAACCCCAGCCTCGGAAGCCAGATGCAGTCCTCGCGAACCGTTCCGTCAAGTTGCCAATGAATCCGGCCGCTCTGGTGGATTGTGACAGTTAAAGTGTATCGGAAGAAAGGCTTGCGGGATATGCCGGCCAGGCTCCCCTCAACCACAATCCGTCCATTGTCAATTCGGCAGGAATAAACCTTGGAAAACAGCGTAGCCAGGTTTTCACCCTGCCAGATATTGTAATTTCCCCAATATATTTTGATGTTTCGGTCATTATCCACCGGTGCCCTCCATGCAGTCAGCGCAATCGGTTCCAGAAGGTACTCCCGTCCCCCTTTGAAAATAGACGAAAAGTTCCCGTAATGCTTTGAGAAAACATAACGGAAGGAATCGCCCTCGGCGATAATTTCATGCTCATTTTCTTTCAGCGCCGCGAGCGGCGTTGTGTCTTTTGGGGTGACAACCCTGACATCAAGAGAATGCTGGCATTGCGCCGCCAACCATCCCGTTTTGTCAGTGAGATAGACATTGAGGTAGCAGCCCAGGCGGCATTCTGAAGGCAGGGGCAGTGATAGACGTATTGTCTTTTCTCCGTGCGGTTCTACATCGAGACACATCTCTTCCCGGCTGAAAACAATCCCATCGCAAGTGGCTTCCAGAGTCAGCGTGTATTCGGCGAGGTTGGTAAAATCAAGCCGGTTGACCACTTTAAGGGTATCTTCCTGTAGCTCAGTACGGATGGGCTGGTATGCCGTTTTGATTTCGAGGGAACCCGATTTAAGCGTATTATTTGAAAACACCATCCCATCGCAGCAGAAGTTGCCATTGTGGGTCAGCTCGTTGAAGTCTCCGCCATATTTCTGTACGCCGTCGACGAGAACCGTGTGATCCCGCCATTCCCAAATACACCCGCCAATAAGCTTCGGGTGCTGGTCAATCAGTTCCCAATAGTCGCATACATCCCCGGGACCGTTTCCCATAGCGATGGAATATTCACACAGGAAAAATGGCTGGGTGTTGCCGGGATCCTCAATATATTCCTTTATAAATTCCAGAGAGCTGTACATTCTGGAATATACGTCCGTAATCTGCTTTTTACCAGAAGCAATGATGACTCCCGCAACAATGAATGGAGCGACGCTGCGCTTACCGCCGTTAACGGTTTCTGACGCTTCAGTCGAACCGATGGTGGCTGATTCGGCTGTTGTCCAGAAGAGGGATGTATCGGTTGTTTGGATGGATGGCCCCTCGGTTTCTCCGGTTGTTGTTGCCTGAACCGATGTTGTGGTGACTGCCGTCGTTGCTGTCGTTGTTGTCACAATGGGTGATGTTGACGTTTCAGGCTTATCCGAGCGTTTAGCGTAACCGAGGCTGTCGATATAAAACCTGACCCCTTTTTTTATTTCAAATTTCATGTTCAGTTCGATAAAACCGGCTTTTAAATCGATAATGCCGTCACCTCCTTTGCACCAGGCAGGCCTTTCAAGAATGGCAAAGGGGATATTTACCCATCCGGTAAAATTCTTCTCCAACCGGATAACAGGGCCTTCCAGCATAACGGAACGGACCTGCCCGTTTGTTTCGAGGAAAATTTCACCTCCGCTTTGCTTAATTTCAAAAATCTCCTCCTGGTTGTTTTGATGGGCTTTGAGTGCCGGCCAGAAAGTGAGTTCATCCGACACGCTTACCCAGAACCGCAGAGTATCTTTGTTAGAAATGTCGCCGGAATTGAACTTGTACCAGGCGAACTTCTGATTTTCAAATCTGACATCGCTTTTAGCCTCCACCTTAAAGGCTTTTCCCTCATGGGATCGTTCGCTGGTATATCCGAAGATGAAGGCTTCTTTGTCGGCTCCAATCAGGTTATCGGTCATTTCTTCCGAGAAATCCTCCAAAATTTCCATGGAAACAAAATAGTTGGCGGCTGCGGCAAGCCAGCATGAAACAACCAGAGCAACTACCCATAATATGGCAATCATTTTTTTAGCCATGGCGTAATCGACCTCCATAAAAAATAGTTGTCAATTAAGTTATATCTATTTGCCTGTTTTTTGTCTATTCAAAAAAATGTGAAATTTTATGTAAATATTTGCAAAGGAGAACGGTCAGAATATGCTTTTTATTTATATACGCCAATTTTTGCCCCGTTTAAAAAATTATAAAAACAAAATAGACAAAAAAGTACAAACAGGCAATATTGTGCAGCTATATTCTTTGCCTTATAATGAAGCCGTACATTACAAAAATGGCAAAAGTGGTGATATGGGTGTTGCTGACAATCGATGGGAGAAAAATTGAAGATAACAGCTGCGTCTTTGTCGGGGTTCCTACTGACAGTACGGTTTCCCCACTCCTTTTCGGGGTTCAGTTGAAGTTCTTTATTGAAAAGAAATCTGTCGTTGCAAACGAACGTTTCGCAAAATATTTCAGGTGGCTCGGCTCGCCGCTTTTACGCTATCCGGGAGGCGAATCCTCTGAGAATTTCCATTGGGAATGCTGTACGGTTGACCGCGATGATTGGTTTTGGGGGCAGTCAGACCCTGAGGACGACCTTGACACCGACGCTTTTCACAAGCTCCTGATTGATTACAACGCAAAGGCGATTCTTGCCATCAACTATAAATCCTGGCTGGCAAAAGGGGATTTCGAGGGGTGTTGCGACGAAGCTGTTCGATGGCTCCGGTATCTGCGAGAAATCGGCTGCACGGCGAAGTATTTTGAGTTCGGCAATGAGATTTATCTGGTAGACAGTCAGAAAAAAGTCAAGATCACGCCGGAACAGTATGCCGAACACTACACAATCATTCGCAGCCAGCTAAGAATGGTAGATCCCGCTGTGCAAGTGGGCGTTTGCATGCCCCCTCATGGAACGATGAAACCGAATGGAATTATCCGAAATGGAGCGAAAGCGTCCTACGCGCCCTGGATGGAGATGCGGATTTTATAGCTGTTCATTGTTACTACACTTCGGACATCCAAGATTTGCAGGAAAATGGATTCCCGATTGACAAATATGTCTGCGAATACCGGGAGAATATTATAAGGCTCTACGGCAGGGAAATTTCCATCATCGTTACAGAGTGGAACCATCATTTCTTAAACTACAGCATTTCCATGGAAAGCGTTGGACATTGCATCGTTTTTGCTGATGGGTTACTTTCAATGACCCGGGCAGGGAGAGAACAGGCGATTTGCTGGACACTGCGCTGGTCCGGAGACGATACAAAAAGCAACGAAACAAGGAATTACGGGCTTTTAGACGAAGATTCCTTTGAACCGACCGGCATTGGCGAACTATTTCAGTGGTTCTGCAGTGAACTTTCAGGTGCGGTGCTGGTAAACACCGAACTGTCCGAGGATGTGCGAAATATCAATTGCCAGGCCTATCTTGCAAGGGAGAGCAAACGACTTATGCTGTTTTTAGTCAATCGCGGACCGTCAGAAAAGGGGATACAAATTCAGTTCGGCGATTTCGATGTGGACGAGACTGTCAGGGTACGGAGCATGATGCCAACCTCAGTCCTGCAGGGGCGCAGGGTAACGGTTGACGACAGAAACATGATCACCGTTGTGCAGAAGGTCAACTGCGAATCCTCATCATGCTGCATCAGTGTACCTCCATACTCCGTTACGGAGATATCCGTGGAAATCATGTAAATAAGGAGGCGATACCCATGAAAAGAAGATCGGCAGGAGACGTTGTTTTGCTTGCCACCGTAGCTGCCATTGTGTGTATGGCTGCCGCCTGCAGGAATGAAGTCAGCACGTTAAGCTCGGAAACGGATAGATATGAAAAGGATATTATTGATAGCCACAACGCCTACACTGAAAGGTTTGCCTCGGAATCAATCCGATCATTGGACCTCGAAGTCAGCCCAGACGGACTAATCATACTGCCAGAGGGTCGTAAAACCGAAACAAAGTATACACAAAACTTTGAAAGAGAAAGCTGGACCGGCTTTGCTCCCTACAGCCTGATGGATGCCGACAATGTATGGGTCCCCTACGGTGCTGAAGGGGCCAAGGTTCCGATTGAACTTGCAGTCGGCGAAGGGGTTGGCGGCAGCGATTGTATCAAGTACCATAAAACTGGGGGAGAAAGTGAGAATATCCACCTTTACTACAATTTCTTCTGCGAGCAGTACACCGATTATAAGATCACGGCAAAGGTTAGAAGCGATGGGAAACTTAATCCCGCTCTTGCAGTTGTTCAGCTGGACTGGAAAGAAATCGCAGTGGTGTTCTCGGACGCAGGGCGCGAATGGCAGGAAATCAGCCTGGTATTCAATTCGGGAAAAAATCGGTCGGTTCGTATCGAATGGTTCGGTGGGACCAAAACTAAGCTTTATCAGGGAGTTGAGGGTATGTCATGGCTGGATGATTTTCAAATCGTAAAGCTCCAGCCCCTGCCGGAAAATTCAGCAGCCGGGCATGCTCTTGTTACCCCAAAAACCAATGGTGTTGTTTCGCCGGGCATTTTCGGCGTGCAGTTGAAGTTTTTCATGGAAACAAACGCAATTGTCGGACTGGAGAATTTTCAAAAACTATTAAAATGGCTGAATCCAAAGTCTTTTCGTTTCCCTGGCGGGGAATCCGCCGAAAACTATCACTTGGAGACCAGAACTGTGGAAAATCCCAAGTGGTTTTACGGACAGGGTTCTCCGAAAGGCGATTTAAACACAGATAGATTTATGGAAATAGCAAAAAACTTCAATGGTTCCAAGGTTATGGTATTAAACTACAAGGCCTGGTTGGCAAGAGGAGATATGGAAGGTTGCTTCAAAGAAGCTGAGGCCTGGGTTACATACTGCAAGGATAAAGGGTACAAGGTGGAATACTGGGAGTTTGGCAACGAGCTGTATCTAAAAAATAACAACCAGGGGCATGCCTTTACTGAAGGCGACACAGCGGCTTACGATACGGTGGATATATCTCAGGTGCTTAGAGGGAAAAATCCATACGCGAAGTATATCGAAAAGTACAGCGGCATTCCCAGCCCAAAAGGATTTGATTTGCTTATTTCCGGCGCGGATTATGTCAAATCTGAGGGTGACGTGCAGGTTGTGGAAGACTTTGAGGGCTTAAACGGGAGATCCGTCAAAACGCCGGACGAAGGGTTTGTGGAATATGAGTTCGAAATACCCGAAACGGGGCTTTATAACCTTGGAATTACTTATTTTCCCATTGAAGGCCGCGCTTCGGACATTGAGCGAAAAATGCTGATAGACAGTGAAATACCTTTTGATGAGGCAGTCAGCTTTATTTTCTGCAGAACCTGGGTGGATGAAACCGGCGTCCTTAAGGACAACCGGGACAATGATTTGTGCCCACGACAGGTGGAGGCACCAAGATGGACATTTTCACCATTTATGGACAGCCGGGGATTTTACAGCGGTCCGCTGAAGTTTTATTTTACGAAAGGACGCCATACCTTAAGGTTGATTTCGGTCAGAGAGCCAATGGTCATAGGTTGCCTCCGGGTTTATTGCGAGGATGAGCCGCCGACGTATGAGCAGGCGATAAAGGAATGGCGAAATGCTGGATTCCAGGAAATCACGGATATTGAACCCATCAAGATTCAGGCAGAGGAAATGCAAAGAAAATCTCACCCTGTTTTGACCCCTGCCTACGACCGTTCGTCTCCTCTGACGGAACCCTACAGCCCGACAAAAATCCGGTTGAACATTATCGGTGGAAGCAGTTGGGGCAATCCTGGACAGTTTTTAATCTTTTTGGCGGCGCTTCAGACAATCCCTCCCGCACTTTACGAAGTTTCCACGATTGAAGGGGCTACCCCGTGGGAGAATTTCTGGAAAGTCACATTTCCCATGATAACTCCGTTTATCCTGACTAATGTTGTTTATACCGTCATTGACAGTTTTACCTCCAGCCGGAATACGGTTATGCAGGTAATCATAGATACCGCACTCACCTATGAGCGGGATTTGTCTTACAGCGCGGCGATGTCCTTTATTTATTTCGGTTTAGTTGCAATTTTTCTTGCAGTTGTGGCATTTTTGACCTCGCGCCTGGTGATTTATTACGATTGACAAGATAGAAGGGGACTGATGCCATGCATGGCATCATGAACAAAAAATGGATAAAAAAGGTTTGGAAATACTTCACGTCGATCCTGCGCTTTATCATTATCGCGGGAATTTCCTATTACATTCTGTACCCGCTTTTTGTAAAGATTATGTTTGCTTTCATGGACAGGCGAGATTTGTACGACGTAACAGTGCGTCTTATCCCACAGAATTTAACATTGGACAATATTTTCAGGGTTTTTAATGCGATGGAGTATCCGATAGCCTTTCTTAATTCCCTCGGCTTAACGCTAGTTACTACGGTGCTTCGGGTATTTTTCTGCCTGATGGTCGGCTACGGATTTGCCCGGTACGACTTTCCGCTTAAAAAGCTGTTGTTTATGCTTGCAATTTTGACATTGCTAATCCCGCCCCAAACAATTATCACTTCCTATTATCTGCAATACAGGTTTTTTGATGTGGCCTCGATATTTAAAAGTATTCTGGGCAAACCGTTGAATCTGATCAATACCCCTTGGTTTTTCATCCTCAGCGGCATTACCTGCACGGGGATTCGCAACGGCCTGTATATTTTCATGTTCCGACAGTTTTTTAAAAATGTTCCCTCCGAACTGGAGGAAGCGGCGTTTATCGATGGCGCAAGGCATTTTAAAACATTTTTATGGGTAATGCTGCCATCCGCCGGTCCCGTTATCACGACAGCCGCTTTGTTTTCGATTGTCTGGCAGTGGAATGACATCTTCTACACAACATGGTTCCTGCCAAACTTTAAAGTTCTGCCTAGGACACTTTCTTCACTGGCAATGAACATCATCCAGTCCGAAAACATCGGAGGCAGTGGCACCATCATTCACGTTGACCCAAACTATACGGCTCTGCTTAACGGAACTGGCTGCCTTCTATTGATTTTGCCACTGATAATTCTGTTCGGTTTCGCACAGAGGAAATTTGTTGAAAGCATAGAACGTTCCGGTATTGTTGGCTGAATTACAAAAAAAACAAACAACTTTGACATTGCATTCATTCCTTAAAAGCCCGGATTCTACTATTATACAAATAGGCCTGCATTTCCCGCACACTAAGATAAGTATCTTTGAAAGGGTGTTTTCGGATGAAAAAGCAAATTGTACTACTCCTAGCGGCAATCCTTACAGTTCTTGCGGCCTCCTGTAAGAAGCCCGCAGACGAGAGCTTAAAAGGTAACGGCTCCAAAATAGACTTGGGCGGCATGACGATACGCGTTGTTGCGTGGTGGGATGACTTGCCCTCAAAAAATGCCTTGAACGAGGGGCAGCGCCGGCGATATGAAATATTTAAACAGGCCGAAGAGAACTATAATTGCAAGTTTGAAAGCATCATTATTCCTGCAGAACAGATAGGCAGTGCCCTCAATACCGCGGCTATGTCCGGCGACCTCCTCGGAGAAATCATTTTCCTTCGCGCAGAGGATGCGGTGTCATTTGCAAAAAATAACTACTTATTGCCGTTGGACGACATATTCGACATGAGCCGCCCCCAATTCAATGAAGACATCAAAACCAGGCTGAAAATTGACGGCAAAACCTATGCATTCAGTTTTTATAACAATATTCTGGAAAGCATGATAATATTCAACAAAGACATCTTTGATCGTTTTGATTTGGAGAGCCCGTACGAGCTGATGAAAAAGGATCAGTGGACCATGTCAAAGATGCTTGAGATTGCAACGAAAGTGACAAAGGCGTCCAGCGTCAACGGGCAACCTACTATCTGGGGGCTGCAGGCACTGACGGATGATCCGGACATAACTCAGATTTTGGTAGCCTTTGGCACCAACTGGGTCAAGCACGAAAACGGCAGGCTGGTTTCAAACCTGGAAGATCCCAAAGTTCTTGAAGCGCTTGAGTTTTGTCTTGAAATGAACGTTGTCCACAAGGCGACCCAGCCGAGAGAATGGAATGCCGAATGGGATTTTCCCATAAAAGAATTCATGGCAGGCAGGACCGCCATGCTCCTACAGGGCGAACATTGCCTTGACGAGCTAAAAAAAGAAATGAGCGATAAATTCGGCGTAGTTCCGCTGCCAAAAGGACCGGGACAGAAGGAGTATGTCAGCTACGGGCAAAGCCATCTGGTTCGGGTGATGCAGGCAGGTTTAGACAAGGAGTTGGCAAAAAAAAATCGCTGCGGCGTATACAGCTGCATACGAGCCAACAGCTAAAGACGAAGCCGAAGAGATCCAGCTAACCCGCGATGCCTATGCAAGTCTGACATGGGATAAAGAATCTCTCGACAATATTATGATGATAAGAGAGCTGCCATATCACCTGTTTGAGCACTATGGTCACGGGGATGTCTGGTGGTGGAATCTAGCACCGGAACTTCGTGATGCACTCAAGGGTGACAAAAGCATTGCCGCGCTATTGAAAAGCCATAATCAGGCATTTCAGGCGGATTTAGACAAAAACAGTACGAAATGACTGTCGCAAGGCGCCCAACTACTTTTGTGATTTCCTTGCCTGTTCCCGGAACTGTGTTGGAGAAATCCCCTTGTACTTTTTAAAGACCTTGCTGAAATAGAAATAATCGTTATACCCGCACATGAATGTGATGTCCTGAATTGACAGGTTCGTGTTCAGCAGAAGCGAACAGGCACATTCGATTCGCTTTTCATTGAGATAGGTAATAAAGTTTTTACCTGTCTCCAGCTTGTAAAGTCGGCTTAAATACTGCTCCTCTATCAAAAACTTCTCCGAAAGCTGGCTTAAGGTGATGTTCGGTGTAAAGTTATCTTCAATATATTGTTTTATCTTAGGAATAATCTTTTTCGTGGGTATTTTTGACATATCAATATTGCTTTCCGAAGATTCCGAAAAAACAATTCCCGCAACCTCATCTATTTTCTACAAGAATGTCAAAGCTTTTATACATTTTCCGCATGTGGGAGCTGTCTGACAAAAACGGCAGCAGCGGCTTGTATGGAGTAGCTTACTGTATTGGATGCCAAAAGCTACAGCGATCGAATTATACAACACGACCAAATCGCTGGCCATGAACTTTTCTTCTAGAAACAGTGAATGGAGATGTCCCGTAATTGCATAGAATTCCTGGGCCTTTCTCTCCGATATATAAGAGTTTAAGAGTCTTATGTACCTATTCAGGCTTTTCTGGCGTTTTTCGTGTTCATTCGAGCAGATAAAAAGCTTTTTCTCAGGCTCGATAAATGTCGTGTTGAACGCCGAAAGGCATTCGGAGACCATCTCCGGCAAATTGTAGATGCTGGTAAAGCGCCTGCTTATGGCGATAGTCCTGTTGGGTAGGTTGGCGGGCAATTCCAGTGGCAACCGCGAGTAATCCCTTTGATTCAGGTTGAAAATGACCAGCGTGTTTGTATTCTCGATTGTCAGGGTGGTAAAGCAAATTTCCATATTAAATGAAAGGGCCGAGGGCATTACCTTCCCAGAAATTATGGCAACTGCAAAATCCGGGTACCGTGGAGTTATCTTCAGTTTTGAATAACACGCGTTTTTGGGAGGGGACGAAGGAAACATCTTGAGGAAATTGTAATAGTCTTCAACAGAATTCGTTTCAGGCTGTAAAAGGATGCTGTCAACGGAGCTCTGCATACTCATGAATTTTATGATGGAATCCATCAGCTCGATCGGCTGAGGCATCCGGCGCAAATAATCGGATGCTCCGAGCAGAAAACAGCCACGTACATAATCGAATTCCGTTGACGGGCTAATCACGATAGCGCGTACACTGCGGCAGGCCTGGCGCAGCGATTTAAGCACATCTTGCGCTTTTAGTTCGTGGTCGTCATTGATGATGATAATATCGGGTTGGGACTCGTAAAGGGCGCATACAACCTCATCCAGCGGATATATCGCAACCAGCTTGATGCCCATCCCTTTGAGAGTCATGCTTTCTTCGGACTTGGCCGTTGTAAGCATGAGAAAGAGGTTTACTGCAGCTTTTCCGTCATTTGATAAGATTACAGAGCGCAGAAAAACCACCCCTTATAAACAAGGCTACTCCTCATTATTTTAACAAATATTCCATAAACTGTCAACATTTTTTAATAAATTGATGAATAATATCGTAATTTACAGAAAGGAACGATAAAGACAGATGAACAGACTGGAAAAACTCCTGAAAAAAATGACTTTAAGAGAAAAGCTGGCACAAATGGTGCAGGTTCTTCCTTTCGTGTTTACGGACGATGTGGACAGAAACTCGCTGACAGGCCCCCTTAAGGAGCTGAATGTTAAGCAGGAGGATTTATACAATATCGGAACCGTATATCCCGCACTGAATGTTTTTGACTCAGAAATTATTCTAAACCTGAAAAAGCAATATTTCGAAAAGAATCCGCATGGTATACCGCTATTAGTCGCAAACGATGTTGTCCATGGACTGCGCACAATTTTCCCCATTCCGCTGGCAATATCCTGCACCTGGGACCCAAAAATGGCAGAATTATCCGTGCGTGTTGCTGCGGTGGAGTCATACGCGGTGGGAATTCATGTGACATATGCCCCCATGGCAGACCTGGTTAGAGATCCCCGGTAGGGCAGAGTTCTGGAAAGCTCCGGTGAGGATGTCCGGCTTGCCTGCGAAATGACCGCTGGATATGTGCGCGGTTTTCAGGGGGATGATGTTTCCCGGCCCGGTTATATTGCTTCTTGTGTCAAGCATTTTGCCGGCTACGGCGCCGTAGAAGGAGGCCGTGATTATAACAATGTGGATATGTCAGAGCGAAGGATGCGGGAATATTATCTTCCCGCCTATAAGGCAGCGGTGGATGCCGGATGCAAAATGGTAATGACTTCGTTTAACACCGTGGATGGAATCCCTTCTACAGCTAACAAATGGCTAATTCAGAAAATTCTCCGGGAGGAATGGGACTTTAAAGGAGTGTTAATAAGCGACTGGTCGGCTGTTACCGAACTTATCAACCACACATTGGCAAAGGACCGGAAGCATGCCGCGGAGCTTGCGGTGAATGCCGGGATAGATATTGAGATGGTGTCTACATCCTTCTTGGACCATCTTGAGGAATCCATATCGCAGGGACATGTGGACATGCAGACCATAGACAAAGCCGTTATGAGGATATTGCAGTTGGAAGAGGATCTGGGTCTCTTTGAGAACCCTTTCCGCGGCCACGAACAGAACCCTGACGAGGTTTTGCTTTGCCAGGCACACAGGGACGCGGCCCGCGAGGTAGCAAGAAAATCAGCGGTCCTTCTCAAAAACGAGGATGTATTGCCTTTTTCGGATAAAAATACAATCGCTTTAATCGGCCCATACGGAGACGATGGTGATATAATCGGTGCATGGCATGCAGACGGCCGCCCTGAAGAATCAATAACGATATATGCGGCGCTGAAAAAAAGGCTGGGCGAAAACCTGAAATACGCAAAATGCTGCGAAGTGCTTGGAGACGAGGTTGATTTGCAGCTCGCGGGTGAAACTGCCGCTGGATCTGATTATGTTGTTCTTGCCATCGGAGAATCTCCAGAGCATTCCGGCGAATGTGCAAGTAAGACTGATATATCCTTGTCGCCGCAACAAATCCGGTTGGCGGAATATTTGAAAGAAAAAGCCCACAAAATCATAGCGGTTGTTTTCTGTGGCCGGCCGTTGGATTTAACAAGGCTTTCGCAGATTTGTGATGCCATACTGCTCGTATGGTTTCCGGGTACTCAGGGCGGCGAAGCCATTACAGAGCTTCTTCTGGGTGACTACAGCCCGAGCGGAAAGCTGTCGACGAGCTTTCCACGTTCAGTCGGGCAAATACCAGTGCATTATGACCATTTTACCACCGGTAGACCGCTTACGGGTGACGAATACGATTTGTATAGCTCGCGTTATCTCGACTGCCCGAATACGCCTCTTTATCCATTTGGATACGGTTTGAGCTATGGAAAGTTCGAATATTCGGACATCTCGCTTTCAGACTGTGTTCTTCGCAAAGGATCTGAAATTGAAGCTTCGATAACCGTAAAAAATGTGGATGATTTTCAGTTCCTGACGGAAGAAGGGCTGGCGAAAATCATCGCCGGAGAAGCTATGCCGTTGCATACCTATCTCCCATTGGAGCCGGGCGATATTGATGGGGACGGCATCATTGACGAAGCAACGGATTTTCAGCTTCTGAAAAACCATATATTGAAATCGGAAATTCTTACGGATTATCGCGTTGACTTAGCGGATGTAAATAAAGACAATGAAGTGAATATTATAGATTTGCTGGAACTGAAAGCTCGGATTCTTGCTGCAGCTTAGCTCACGGGTAAAAATGCCTGTTTTCATTGGCCGATTTAGCGACCATAAACCCCAGCAAAATAGTGAAGTGGTTTAAAGATTTTTAGAAAGGATAAACCATGTCAACTATCTTTTTGTATTAAGTGGGGGGAAAAGAAGTAAAAGTAAGCGCAAGAAAAGATATTATTCACAGGCATACAAAGCAGAAAATAGGCAAAAAAGACCAACCGGCTTAGCTGAAGAGGTAAAAAGATAGTAGACAGAATAAACCCTGTCTACTATCTTTTTATGCATATGGGGGGTAAAGATGTGGAAGGTAAGTACTAAGACAAGGTAATATTCACATAGGATTAGAAAATAAGAGACATCCTGGGAATCCATTGTCAGGTTATATATTCAAAAAATATCCTTGTTATTTTGTCAGTACATATTTTTATAGAAAAAAACTGGGGATACTATCAGCAAATTAAAGAAAAAAACAACTTACAGATTTTTTAAAATTTAAATCAAAATATAGTATATTCATGGTTTTGGCAACAGATAATATAAACGGAAATTTACCAGTGAATGAAGGTGAGAATGGACGGTTACCTTAATTGATTTAGGGTTTGATTTACCGGATTCCGCCTTATATCACGAATATCCGAACCGATAAAAAGTAGGAGGTTTCAGATGAAAGCCACAGGTATTGTCAGAAGGATTGATGATCTTGGCCGGGTGGTAATACCCAAGGAAATCCGCAGGACTATGCGGATACGTGAAGGCGACCCGCTGGAGATATTCACCG
>LSQX01127267.1_pt1 | contig 21836 bp, 19 predicted proteins | sample 654561 | NCBI WGS metagenome assembly LSQX01 (sample SAMN04489861, study PRJNA283612) | anaerobic digester metagenome | isolation source: 4 biogas reactors fed with cattle manure at either 37C or 55C with and... | place: Denmark: Kongens Lyngby | collected 2014
GTCTATGGCGGTTTATGGAAGATCGAGGCGTCCTTTTCGGTCTTGAAGTCCGATCTTGATGCCCGGCCGGTCCATGTATGAACTCAGGAGCACATCCGGGATCACTTTCTGATCTGTTTTGTCGCCTTGTTGATCGTTCGGCTGCTCCAGCATGCCCTGGGGGACAAGACCCTCTCAGCGGAGCGGATCGCGCGGGCTTTCAACGCGGCGACCTGCAAGGTGAAGCGGGGCGGGATCGTCGAACTGGATGATGTGGGCGGACGTGTGGCCTTCGAAAAGAAGCCGAATAAGAAGGGGGTACTTGTCGAGACGTTGCGTTTCATTGAAGAGGATGAGGTCGCCCGGGATTTCGCGCGCATACAAGAGGTCTTCCAGACATCCCTTGAACTGGTCGAGGTCAAACAGGAGCGCTTTAACCGGATCCTCTCATCCATCGCGCTGGAGCTATAGCACAACAACTATCTGCATCCCCTAAAACCCCCGAAAGCCCTGCGACTACGAAGGTCCGCAGGGCTTTCCTCTCTCATAACTGTAAAACTCGGGCCGGTCATTCTCGATGAAGATGAGATGAACCTGATGATCGAGCGTTTTAAAGACTACGGCAAGCGGATGGAGGAACATGAGTCGATTTAGGGGAGCCCTTTTGCCCCGGCCAATCTCTGTTATAATATCCCCCGATCTTTGATTGAGGTAAATGAATGGATAAAGCAAGCCTGCTGGCAAGGGTGGAATCCCATCTTTTTGCGGAATACGGCAAGGGTGTCGCCCAGGCGGCCGCCCACGAATTTTGGACAGCCCTGTCCCGGGCCATCATGGAGACTTTGGGACCGGACTGGGAACGGACGAGGGATCTCTATGATGGGGGGCGCCAGGTTCACTATTTCTCGGCTGAGTTTTTGGTCGGCAGGAGTCTGCTCAACAATCTTGTCAACCGCGGTCTCCTGGATAGAGTCCGCCAACTGGTTGGTGAAGCCGGTTTCGACTTCGATGAGATCCTGGATGAGGAGACGGATCCTGCTCTGGGCAATGGAGGCCTGGGGCGGCTTGCCGCCTGTTTTCTTGACTCGTCTGCGACCATGAACCTACCTGTCATAGGGCATGGCTTGCTCTATCGTTACGGTCTTTTCCGCCAGGAAATCGAGCATGGCCACCAGAAGGAATATCCGGATGCCTGGATGGAGCTTCCTTACCCTTTCCTTGTCATGCGCAGGGAAGACAAGACGCTGGTGCGTTTCCGCGATATGGATGTTTATGCCGTTCCCCTGGATCTGCCGGTCACGGGCCATGGAACGGCCAATGTCAACACCCTGCGCCTTTGGCGTGTGGAGCCAGCGGAGGAATTCGACTTTAACCTCTTCAATTCCCAGCGTTTTGACGATGCCGTCATCCAGCGAAACCGGGTCATGGACATCTGCCGGGTTCTTTACCCCAATGACACGACTTATGACGGGAAAGTCCTGCGGGTCCGCCAGCAGTATTTCTTTGTGTCGGCCTCACTCCAGACCATCGTCCGCAAATACAGGGTACGGCACGGCTTTGATTTTTCGCATTTTACCGATGAGCATGTCATCCAGCTCAATGATACCCACCCGGTCCTGGCCATCCCCGAACTCATGCGCCTGCTGATCGATGAGAACCGCCAAAGCTGGCAGGAGGCCTGGGCGATCGTAACCCGGGTCTTCGCTTTTACCAACCACACCATCATGCAGGAGGCCCTGGAGAAATGGGATCTGGAAATTTTCCGCTTTCTTTTTCCCCGCATCCTGGAGATCCTGGAGAAGATCGATTCCCAGTTCCGGGAGGATGCCTTCGCCTTTGGTTTCAACGAACACGAGATCGAAGGGCTGGCCCCCATCCACGATGGCAAGGCGCATATGGCCCTGCTGGCCATCTACGCCTGCATGTCGATCAACGGGGTGGCCAAGATCCACAGCGAGATCCTCAAGCAGGAAGTCTTCAATCCCTTTTACCGCTGGTGGCCGGACAGATTTTCGAATAAAACCAATGGCGTGACACCGAGGCGCTGGCTGGACCTTTGCAACCCGGCCCTGTCGGCCATGCTGACAAGACTCTGCGGATCCAAGAGCTGGCTGACGGAGATGGAAAATCTGAAAGAGCTCCTACCTTACGCCGGGGATCCCGGTGAGATGAGAAATCTTCTGGAAATCAAACGCGCCAACAAGGACCGGCTGTCCATGCTGATCCTGCAACGCGAGGGGGTGGAACTGGATTCATCTTTTATTTTTGATGTCCAGATCAAACGGCTGCACGAATACAAGCGTCAGCTCATGAATGCCCTTGACATCCTGGACCGCTATTTTCACCTCAAGGAGAATCCCAACCTGGATATGCCGCCCGTTGCCTACATATTTGGGGCCAAGGCGGCCCCAGGCTACTTCCTGGCCAAGGCGGTCATCAAGTTCATCAACGAGGTGGCTCTGATGGTCAACGGGGATCTGGAGGTCAACCAGAAGATGCGGGTGGTCTTCATGCACAACTACAATGTGTCCTTGGCCGAAAAGATTTTCCCCGCTTCTGATATCTCGGAACAGATTTCAACCGTGGGCATGGAAGCTTCGGGCACGGGCAACATGAAGTTCATGATGAACGGCGCCCTGACGGTAGGAACATACGACGGGGCCAACATCGAAATCCTGGAAGAGGTCGGTGAAAATAATATCTTCATGTTCGGGCCCAGGCTGAAGGATTTTCCCGACACCAAAAAATTCTACACATCCTACTGGCAATATGAGAATATCGAGGGGCTGAAGAGGGCAGTTGACACCCTGATTGACGGGACCTTTTCAGATGGCAATACCGGGATGTTCAGGGCACTCTATGATCGGCTCCTGCAGGGTTCAAGCTGTGAGAAGGCTGACCCTTTCTACGTGCTGGGGGACTTCGATGAGTTCCGCGAGGCGAGGACGAAGGCTCATGGCGCCTATCGCAACCAGATTGACTGGGCAGCCAGATGCTGGCACAATATCTGCTCGAGCGGACGTTTCAGCTCGGACCGGACGATTCTCGATTACGCCGGGGGCATCTGGAAGGTCAGCGCCCGGGTGCTGGAAGACAAGTGAACAAGAAGCAGAAGCAAGGAGAAAAAGATGGCAGATTTTAAATACGAGATTATCAAGGAAATAACAGTTCTCTCAAGCAGTCCCAAGACGGGCTGGAACAGGGAACTTAATTTTGTAAGCTGGAATGGCAACCCGCCCAAGCTGGACATCCGGGACTGGTCTCCCGACCACGGCAAGATGGGCAAGGGGATTACTCTTTCCCACGAGGAAACGGCCATTTTGTTGACCGTCCTCAACGACTTATCATTAGACGAACTTTTCGGCGTTTGAGTGAGAAAACACGAAGAAAAGAGCTCCCGCAAAGCGGGGCTCTTTTTTAGGGGGCGGGCAGTCCCCCCTCCAGGTAACCGCCGACAAGAATTCTTTTCTTGGTTGACCTGGGCGCGATGATAGGGTCACAGGTCACAAGCAGGATCCGGGAGGTATCTGTTTTTTCATAGACGTAAGGGCCCAGCTCTGACGGTTCGACGATTTTGTAATAATCCACGATATAGTTGAAGGTTTCCCCGAAACGCTTAATCTGAACCTTGTCGCCGACTTTGACCTCATTCAGGCGGTTGAAGTGGAGGCCGCGCTTGATCATGCGGTGTCCGAAGTAGGCGGCAACGCCGGGCTCGCCCGGCTGGGCACTGGCCGGGAAGTGCCCGGGCAGGACCCAGAGGGTTGCCTCTTCGACATCCGGCGCGATGGCGCTCTCGTAGTTGATACTGGGTATTTTCATGATGGTATCGGATTTGATAATAATGGTTCTCGGGCGCTGGGCAGGGGGTGCTTCAGTCTGGGAGGTGGTAACAGTGACATTCCCAGTGACGCCAGGGGGAAGGATGACATCAAAGCTGTCATCAAAGCTGCCCGGCATATAGACATCGTCTATATTGACTTCAATGGAGACTTCTCCGGTTTCCTCTGGTTTCTGCTTTTCGAGCAGGTCGAGAAGTTCCTTGCCTGCCTTTTCCTGGTTCCTGTGAATGAGGGCCGGCTTGACGAAAAAGTAGATGCCGACCACAAAAAAGAGGATGGAAAGCCCCAGGAGGATTCGGGAAAAAGTACGGCTTCTCCAGATAGTTTTAAAGCGTCCGTGGGATGCCGCCCCTTCATGGTCTTCTTCTTTATCTTCATCATCTTCAGGTGAATCTTCTCCGTTATCCGGGGGATCCCCCGGCGGCTGGTCCTCGCCGCCAGAATAGACTGCTTCAATTATCTCCACGGCCTCTTCAGCCGCATAAGGGCTCTCATCACCGGCGTCACTTGTTTCAGCTTCTTCCTCTTCCTCGACTCCTGAGGGCACGGACAGGTTGAAAGAAGGGCGCCTCAGCTTCGCGGCGGTAGCTTTGGTATCGGTTTGTGCTTCAGTATCGTGGTTTGCAGGTTCTTTTTCATCTTCGCTTTTCCTGATCTTGGGCGCGCGCATCCGGCCGGGGAAAATTTCTTTCTCTTCAGGCAACTTGTTGTTTTCGTCCATAGAGCAGACCTTCCGGGAGAAATTTCTTAAAAGACGCTGTCATTTTAGCATAAGGTAGCGGAGAAACAGGCAATAGGCCGGACAGGCGCCTCGAGTGAGTATGCCTTTGATGTATGCCAGGTCGAGGCTGTGGTTGAAGATCAATTCGATCCATGAAAGCATTGGGTGGAATTTCCACAATGACAACGAATCTTTTCATTTGCCTGTCGGCAGTTTATGTTCCATTGAAAACAAAACAATGACTATTTTTATCGTTTATTGTATCCTGATCAAAACAGGGCAGGCAAGTTCTTTGGCATTAAACATGCGGGGGAATCTCCCCGGGAGGGGCATGCGGTTTGCATATTTGAACAGCAAGATAAAATGCGTGAGAAGTTGCCGGAACTTCGCAAAATGATTTTTAATGTCGCCTTGATCCAGAATTTTCAAGGCCCATTGATTAAACGTTGGGGTACAGGAAATGTCTACTAGAATGCGTTTGTATATGTGGGTTAAACGGGCATGCGATCTTTTTATTTCCCTCGTCTCCATTGTCTTGCTTTCCCCTCTTTTCGCGTTAATCGCGATGCTGATCAAGGTCGACTCAAAAGGTCCCATATTTTTCAAACAGAAGCGGTTCGGCCGTCACAAAACATATTTCCAGATTTTTAAATTTAGAACGATGCGCTCTGACTCGCCCCAGGATGTTCCAACTCACTTGCTGGAAGCCCCGGATGAATGGATCACTTGGATAGGCAGGCTGTTGCGGAAAACCAGCCTGGATGAATTGCCTCAACTCTTTAATATCCTAAAGGGAGAGATGAGTTTGATTGGACCGAGGCCCGCTCTATGGAACCAATTTGACCTGATTGCTGAAAGGGACAAATATGGAGCAAATGAGCTACCTGTGGGTCTAACAGGGTGGGCTCAAATTAATGGGAGAGATGAGCTTCCGATTGTACTCAAAGCAAAACTTGATGGAGAGTATGCCGAGCGATTCGGTTTTTTGATGGATTGTCGCTGCTTTTTGAGGACGCTGATGAAGGTATTTTGGGGAAGCGGGGTGGTCGAAGGTCGTTCAAACAAGTAGAGGAGACATCAATACCAGACAGTTTTTTCGTGAATTTTCAGATACACTGACAGCGAGGTAATGGAGTTATCGGGTGAAAAGAATACTAATTACAGGAAAAGGGAGTTACATCGGGGTTGCCCTCGAAAAGAGGCTCAAGCAGGAAGAAAACAAATACCTGATCGATACACTTGACTTGGAGAGCATGGAATGGGATCAACATGATTTTTCCGGTTATGATGTTGTTTTGCATGTCGCGGGTATTGTTCACGTGTCTTCAGATCCCAAGCTGAAGGATCTTTATTACAGGGTCAACAGAGATTTAGCTGTTGAAGTAGCTAGAAGGGCAAAAAATGCAAGAATCCTTCAGTTTATTTTCTTGAGTAGTGTGAGTGTTTATCAAAATAACACCAGGGAAAACGGACGCATTTCTTTTACGACCATACCGGAACCTGCAAATTTTTATGGCGATAGCAAATTGCAGGCGGAAAGAGGCATTTCTCTGCTGGAAACAGAGGACTTTGCCGTCACGATCTTGAGACTCCCAATGGTCTATGGGTACGGATCGAAAGGAAATTATCCCAAACTGGCAAAAATGGCCGTAACTCTGCCTTTCTTCCCAGAATACAAAAACTGTCGAAGCATCATACATATCGACAACCTGACCGAGCTCATCAAGCTAATAATTGATGACGCAAGCAGGGGGGTCTTTTATCCTCAGAATAAGGAGCACGTATCGACAGGAGAACTCGCACAATTGATCGCGCAAGTTCACGGAAAAAGGCTTGTCCTTACGAAGCTATTTAATCCATTGATTTTTCTTCTCATGAAATTTTTTCCCTTCATTAAGAAAGTTTTCGGTGACCTCTATTATGAAGATTCGATGAGCGCCTATCCGGGAGGAAATTATCAAATCCGGACTTTGCCTGAATCAATCCATCTTACTGAAATCGGTTCAAGTGAAGATCAAATTTTTGCTGCCAAGAAATGACGGCTGAGCGCAAATGCATGATTCGAGGTGAAGAGTGAAACGAATACTGGTTATTTCTCAGTATTTTTATCCTGAACAATTTCGGATCAATGATATTTGCGCCGAATGGGTAAAGCGGGGTTATGATGTTTCAGTTATTACAGGTATTCCAAACTACCCCGAAGGGAAATACTATCCGGGGTATGGCCTGTTTCGAAAACGAAGAGAAATTTTCCAAGGGGCAAAAATTCGAAGAAATTTTCTCCTTCCCCGGGGAAACAATTCCATTATGCTGTTCCTCAATTATTTGTCTTTCGTTATTTCAGGGTTCTTCTGGCAATTGTTCACGAAAACCCGAGCGGATCTAGTATTCATTTTTGAAGTGTCACCGATGTCACAGGCCCTGCCAGGCGTATGGTATGCAAGGAGATCGAAGATCCCATGTTTTTTATATGTGCAAGACCTATGGCCGGAAAATGTTGAGGTCGTCGCAGGGATAAAAAATAAAACTGTTTTGAGACTTATTGGCCGAATGGTCGACTACATATACCGATACTGTACGCGAATTTTCACGACATCCCCCAGTTTCGCCGCAGCCATCATGAACAGAGGTGTAGAAGCTGGCAAGTTGACGTACTGGCCTCAGTATGCAGAAGACTTTTACAGGCCACTCAGAAATTCTAATGCACACAAGAACCGGACTACAGATGAATTCGTGGTGACCTTCGCTGGGAATATTGGCTATGCTCAGGGATTGGATCTGATTCCACAAATGGTTGCGGAGGCAAAACAAAGGGCCAGCCGGAAGTTCTCGGTTCGGATTGTTGGTGAAGGGCGCTTCGCTATGGAGTTGAAACGCATTGTACGTTCGGCTGACCTTGATCCAATTATCAAGTTCTTTCCCAGAAAGCCGCCAGAATGTATCCCCGGGCTCATGGCGGAAAGCGATGTGGCCTTCCTCAGTCTGTCGGGGACACCACTCTTTGCCATGACGATTCCGGCCAAGCTGCAATCCTACATGGCGTGCGGCATCCCCATACTGGCTTCGGTGGATGGAGAAGCGGCGAGGATTATTGAAGAATCGGGGGCAGGTTTGTGTGCCCCCGCAGGTGATGGCCGAAAACTGGCTGATTGTCTTGTTCGTTTTCTGGACATGTCTCAGGATCAAATTGAGGAAATGGGAAACAGGGCAAGAAGCTATTATGACGAGCATTTTGATAAAAAATATTTAATGGATCAAATGGATGCCTATATCGGTACAGAAATGGGGGCTTTGAGTGATGTTTAAGGGCAAGACAATACTAATTACGGGCGGGACGGGCTCATTCGGACATGCCGTTATGGAGCAGTTCTTGGGATCAGAAATCAATGAGATCCGGGTATTTTCACGCGACGAAAAAAAGCAGGAAGATATGCGAAATTTCTATAGAGATGATCGCTTGAAGTTTTTTATTGGTGACGTGAGAGATCAGGACAGTGTGAAAAATGCCATCTACGGTGTTGATTTTCTTTTTCACGCAGCCGCCCTTAAACAGGTTCCATCCTGCGAATTTTTTCCACTCGAGGCGGTGAAGACGAATGTTCTGGGGACAGAAAATGTTTTAAATGCGGCGATCGATTGTGGTGTCAAAAAAGTCATCTGCCTATCAACTGATAAAGCGGCTTATCCGATCAATGCGATGGGTATTTCAAAAGCGATGATGGAGAAGGTCTTCATCGCAAAATCAAAAACGGTGAATCCTTCCAAAACACTCATCTGCGGAACAAGGTATGGTAATGTGATGGCGTCAAGGGGTTCCGTAATTCCATTGTTCATCGAGCAGATTAAGTCGAAGCAGCCACTGACAGTCACAGATCCGACGATGACTCGATTCCTGATGAATCTGGAAGAAGCGGTTAAGCTGGTCGTTTTCGCTTTCAATTATGCCCAAACTGGGGATATCATGGTCCAAAAATCGCCTGCTTCAACAATTGGGGACTTGGCGCGTGCTTTGCTTGATCTCTTTGGTGCAACAAATGAAGTCACAATTATTGGAACAAGGCACGGAGAAAAGAAGCATGAGACACTGCTGACGAAAGAGGAATACTTCAAGGCAGAGGATCTCGGAGAATACTACAGGGTACCGGCTGACAAAAGGAGTTTGAATTACGATAAATATTTTATTGAGGGAAGTGAGTTGCTTTCGGCCGACGGCGAGTACAATTCAAGTAATACTCAACGATTGAGCATCGACCAGATTAAACTGAAGTTGCTTACCCTCGAATATGTCAGGAGGGAAATTGAAAAGTTCAAGCTCAAATAAGATCACAATAATTCTTGCTTGATTGCGGGAGAATGTTTTATGAATATTTTGATTACGGGTTACAGGGGTTTTATCGGCAGCAATTTGGTCGCTGAATTAGAAAACAGGGGATATTCGAACCTCTTGCTATTTGATCTTGATACAGATGTTGAATTACTCGACCATTACTGCGAAGTAGCTGACATGGTATTTCATTTGGCCGGAGTCAATAGGCCTGAAAATACATCAGAGTTTTGGGAAGGGAATTATGGCTTCACCTCAACACTTTTACATAAACTCAAAGAGTTTGAAAATAAGTGTCCGATCGTTTTATCTTCCTCTATACATGCTGGGCAGGACAACCCTTATGGCCAAAGCAAAAAAGCCGGCGAGGATTTATTGTTAAGTTATGGGGAAGAAACAGGGGCGAAGATCATGATCTACCGTTTCCCGAATGTGTTTGGCAAATGGAGCCGGCCAAACTACAACAGTGCGATAGCAACCTTTTGCTACAACATTGCAAGAGAACTTCCTGTCACCCTTCATGATCCGGAAGCTGTACTGGAGTTGATTTACATCGATGACCTCGTTCAAGAACTGGTTCAGGTGCTTGAAAACAAAGCGGAACGACAGGGCGGATTTGCAATAGTTCCGAATGTGCATACGATTCACTTGGCAAAGATTGTAACGCTCCTTCGTGGTTTTTCTGAAATCAGGAAGACCCTTTCTGTTCCAGACTTGAGTGATCCTTTTGTTAAAAATCTCTTCAGTACCTTCATCAGTTTTCTGCCCCAGGAGGCCTTCTGCTATGATCTGGAGATGCGAACTGATCATAGGGGTTCATTTACAGAGTTTTTAAAAACTCCAGACAGGGGGCAGCTCTCGATAAACATTTCGAAGCCGGGAATAACAAAAGGAAATCATTGGCACCATTCGAAGGTTGAGAAATTTTTGGTCGTAAGTGGGGAGGGGGTCGTACGGTTTCGGAAAATTGGATCAAGCGATTTCTTTGAAGTGCCTGTCTCAGATCGACATCTGCAGGTGGTGGACATCCCACCGGGCTACACTCATCACATCGAGAACACAGGGGATCAAGACATGGTAACGATCATATGGGTCAATGAACCATTCGATCCAGCACATGCAGATACTTATTATCTGGAGGTTTAACCAGTGAAGAAGTTAAAAGTTATGACTGTTGTGGGGACAAGACCCGAGATAATCAGATTGTCTGCGGTTATCAATAAACTGGAAGATTCATCAGCGATCGACCATGTGTTGGTACATACGGGGCAGAACTATGATTATGAGTTAAATGAGATTTTCTTCCGCGATCTTAACCTGAAAAAACCTGATTTTTTTCTGGACGCTGCCACTGGCAATGCGATCGAAACGATAGGCAATATTCTAATCAAAATAGAAAAGATATTGGAGCGAATCAAACCCGACGCCTTTCTCGTGCTGGGAGACACAAATAGCTGTCTTTGCGCTATTGCTGCAAAGAGAAGGCAGATACCAGTTTTCCACATGGAGGCTGGGAATAGATGCTTTGACCAGCGAGTTCCTGAAGAAATCAACCGGAAGATTGTTGACCACATCGCGGATATCAACCTTCCGTACAGCGACATCGCGAGAGAATATCTGCTAATGGAAGGGTTCCCCGCTGACAGGATTATCAAAACGGGCAGCCCCATGCTTGAGGTGCTTGCCGCTAAGAAGAAAGAAATTCAAGAATCTGACATCGTTATCAGACTGGGACTTGAAAAAGAAGGTTATTTTGTCGTGTCGGCACACCGCGAGGAAAATATCGATAATCCATCGAATTTTCAGGATTTGGCTGCCAGCTTGAACGCAATTGCCGAAAAATTTGAGTTGCCAATTATTGTCAGCACCCACCCCAGGACACACAAAATGCTGACTGAGCAGGAGATCGAATTCAACCCCTTAATCAAATTTCACAAACCCATGGGTTTTATCGATTATATTAAGCTTCAGATCAATGCGAAAACGGTCTTAAGTGACAGTGGTACGATTAGCGAGGAGTCATCGATCCTGGGATTTAAAGCACTTAACATAAGGCAAGCTCACGAGAGACCCGAGGCTATGGAAGAAACTTCGGTTATGATGGTGGGTCTCAGAAGTGAACGTATTCTGCAGGGGCTTGAAATTCTGGAAACACAAAACATAGAAACGCTCAAGAACGTTGAAGACTATTGTACTCCTAATGTGTCTGACAAAATGCTGAGGATCATTATTTCTTATACCGACTATGTCAATAGGGTTGTGTGGGGCAAATGAACACCGCTCTGGACGGTATTTTAATCAAGGAAATATCAGAATGAACTGTATGTACAGACTTTTGATTTATTTTTCACTTTTTCCATTTGTCTCCTTTTTTAATATGGGAACAGACACACAACCCTACGCATTTCTTACGGGGATTGGGGTCATCTTTCTGACGCGAAAGCATAAAATACCAAAAGAAATTTCTCCATTACTAATGCTATCTTTCTTTTCAGTTCTTGTGTTTTTGGCTTTCGGTAATTTTGAATTTACCGCTATCAGGAGCATGTTTAACTATGTGAGCCTGGGGGTCATTACTTACGCTTCCTATCTCGCTTTTGAGAATGTCAGATTTGATTTTGAAAAAAACCTGAAGCTGGTCATCAATATCTGGTTTGTAGTTGGATTTATCCAGAAGTATGTCTCCTCCAGTTTTCTCCTTTTCATGGTGGCAGGTGGCAGGACAACAGCGACGAGAGGAGTTCCCCACCTAACCTCGGAACCGTCTTTTTACGCATATATGTTGATGTTCGCCTTGATGTTTGTAATGGACTTTAAAAGACATAGAAACTTGTATATCTTGAATTTGGCCATCCAACTTGTCTTCTTCAGCCAATCCGCCATTGGTTTTGTCTACGCTTCATTTTATGTCTTGTTAAATGTCGGCAAGTATTTGTTCAATCATAAATCAAGAAATGTAGGCAAAGCTTTACTGATTATCGTCATCATTCTGGGCCTTGGATATTTGTACCTTCATTTGTATCCGGCTAGCAGGGCATCAAAACTGATAACCAGAATCATCCAGAACCCTTTGGCTGCCTATTCAATTGATCGAAGCGTCCAGGCAAGAGTAAACCATATATACTTCTCGATTCGCCATTCAGTTAACTCTTTCTTTGTGCCACAAGGGTATGGAAAATCGCTTGAAATTATTGGGTCCAGTCGAATTATGAGTGGGTTTGGTGCGGCTTTGTTCGAGCTGGGTTTCATGGGAATCGTCGTCATTGTCAGCATCTTTAAAATAATTTTTGGGGCAAAGGAGCATAACAATCGTTTTTTAAACAGTCTTTTCATAACAAGCATACTGTTCTCGGCCATCCAGTTGGCCAGTCCAACCTTGGCACTGTACCTGGGATACTTGGTCAACTTACAAAAACAAAGTGTCATGAAGGAAAGCTTCAGGCTCTCGGAGGGTACTCTGCTTCGACTGACTGAGTCTTGTCCAACATGATCATAAGTTGAAATCAATCCGTCCCTGGATCCGGGCAGCTTGATCTGACAGTACGCGGAAAGAGGCATTTGAAGGGCATGTTCACCTCGACAACCGATCCGTTTGTTGCACTCAATTGCGAGGAGATTAAGTAACGGGCAGGATCTCCTGCGTGCGAAATTGACTGAAATAGATCCTCACTGTGCATTGCTTTGTTGGATATGGAAGATAGCGTGTGCTACCCCGTGTTTAATTGTCATCATGTGCCATTTGAATTAGTTTTATTCTGTGAGAGTATGACTGTAAGGGAGTTGGGGATGATCTGTCAGATCAATACTGCAAAAAATATTTGTTCTAGGAGAGAAGGTCTTCTGTAATGGTGGTGTTAGTGACAGGCGGTGCAGGATATATTGGAAGTCACACCTGTGTTGAGCTTCTTGAAGATGGATACGAAGTCATTGTAGTCGATGATCTCTCAAATAGCAGCAAAGAAGTGATCAATCGGATAGAGTTGATAACGGGAAAATGTATTGGATTTTTCCAATGCAGTATTTTGGATGAAACATCGCTATCGAGGATTTTCGAAGAAAATTGTATCGACGCAGTAATACATTTCGCAGGTTTTAAATCAATCGCCGAGTCCATCTCTAATCCTTTGGTTTATTACCATAATAATGTGACTGGTACTCTTATGCTTTGCAGGGTCATGAAAAAACATCTTGTCAAACAGATCGTGTTCAGCTCTTCAGCAACTGTCTATGGGAATCCAGGAACCTTACCGGTAACGGAGGATTTTCCCCTCTATCCGTCCAATCCTTACGGGCGATCGAAAGTGATGATTGAGAATATTTTGGCTGATTTACATGATTCAGACGGCATGTGGAAGGTATCACTGTTGAGGTATTTCAATCCAATTGGCGCACACTCCAGCGGTCTTATAGGAGAAGACCCTAAAGGAGCACCCAATAATCTCATGCCGTACATAACACAAGTTGCATCAGGTCGCAGGAAGAAGCTCATGGTTTTCGGAGACGACTATGATACCGTGGATGGCACTGGCGTGAGGGACTATATCCATGTAGTTGACTTGGCTCGGGCACACGTAATGGCAATTACGAACAGATCCAGGAGACCCGGAGTAGATATTCTCAATTTGGGTACTGGCCGGGGTCACAGTGTTCTGGAAGTTGTACGATGTTTTGAAAGAATGACGGGAAAGAGTATTCCCTACGAAGTAGTATCCAGGAGAAGCGGAGATATTGCTGAGTGTTATGCTGACCCAACTAAAGCGGAGAGCTTGCTGGGTTGGCGTGCGACACGTACACTTGAGGAGATGTGTATTGATTCCTGGCGGTGGCAGGATATGAATCCGGATGGGTACAAATGTACTGGAAGCAAGCATGAAGATACTGCAGATTAATTCCGTAAGCGGTATCGGAAGCACAGGCCGCATTGTCTTGGATATTCATGGCGCTTTGCTGGAGAATGGGCAACAGAGTATTGTTGCATATGGCCGAGGAGAGGCCGGTGGCTGTTCGGCTTCCATCAAGATCGGGAACAAGTTCGACAACTATGTCCATGGTGCAAAAACCAGGGTTTTTGACAAGCATGGTCTAGGCTCGAGAAGAGCTACCCGAAAATTTATCGAGAAGATCATTGGCACGAATCCTGATTTAATTCATCTCCACAATATCCACGGGTATTACATCAACATCAAGTTTCTTTTTAATTTTTTGGTCGAATACGGCAAACCTGTGGTATGGACGCTTCATGATTGTTGGTCCTTCACGGGACACTGCGCCCACTTTGACTACATTGGTTGCGAGAGGTGGAAGGTACAGTGTCACAACTGTCCGCAAAAGAGAGAGTATCCATCAAGCATCTTGTTTGATAATTCGTCTCAAAACTTTGAGTTGAAGAAGGGATTATTCAATAAGGTTAAAAAACTGACAATCGTTACCCCTTCGTCGTGGCTTGAAAGTTTGGTTAAAAACTCATTTTTGAAAGAATCCCGTACCAAAGTGATTAACAATGGAATAGATTTAGAAGCCTTTAAACCGACTGACAGTGGATTCAGAGAAAAACACGGCCTGCTTGACACATTTATCATACTGGGAGTTGCAAATGTATGGGGTGAAAGGAAGGGGTTGGAACACTTCATCGAATTGTCGCGTATCCTGGATGAAAATTGCAAGATCGTTTTGGTGGGTCTGACAGGCCGCCAGATCCGCTCCCTTCCTCGTAATATGGTCGGTATAGAAAAAACGACTAGCACGGTTGAGTTGGCAGAGATCTATTCAGCAGCTGACATTTATGTCAACCCAACCCTGGAAGACACCTTTCCAACGACAAATATTGAATCATTGGCATGCGGAACGCCTGTTGTGACGTTCAACACGGGGGGAAGTCCTGAAAGTGTACCCGAAGATTTTGGAGTGGTCACTACAGAAAAGACAGCCAAAGGGATCTTGCAGGGGATAGCTGAAGTCCAAACTTCGGGAAAGCTAAAAGATAGAACAGCAATGCTTGCTTTTGTAAGAGGCACATTCTCAAATTACCTTATGTGCGGGAAGTATCTGGATCTGTATAACGAAACGTTGAACTGAAATTGCAGGGGTCGTTTATTGATCTTTCGAGCTGAAGTATGAAAATGGAGTTATCTGCAACTAATTTTTGGAAAGAGCTTCTGTCGTATATGACCGGCCTTCGCAATTGTGTTTGATCTTCACTCCTCCGGATTCCTGCCGGCCAAAAATCGCTAGAGGTCAAACGGTGAGATTAATGGAACGATCGAAAGGTTTGTATATTATCGAAACGCCAATTGACTTTGGTAATCCTTCAGGTGTTGACAAGAAGGTACTGGGCCAGGTGGAACAAATGAAAAAATCAGGCCTGGAATGTAAAATTCTTAGCTTATCCGAGGAAAAAGGATCTCATTTCAAGTCACTGTGGAACGCAATATTGCGACGTCTTCCGTCAACTAACGTTCCGAAATGGAACAGAAGGGAGATGCCACCCTGTTTAGACTTCATCTACATTAGAAAACCTTCCTGCATTACCAGACGAATGCTTCAAGTGTTGAACCAAATGAAAAGTCGAAATCCGGGACTGAGAATTTTGCTCGAGATACCAACTTACCCCTATGATGCCGAGTATATGTTCAGAATAACAGATAGGATGATTCTCGCAAGAGACCGAAGGAATAGGAAAAAGCTAAATGAAGTGATTGATCGAATTGTACTTGTTTCAAATGATTCGGTTAAAGATTTGTTTGGCGTGAGAACCATCAACATAATTAACGGGATACAATTTTCGGATCTTGCCAAGAGGATCCCGGTCGTCAATGACACCATCGATCTGTGTTGTGTCGCTTCGTTCAACAGGTGGCATGGGTATGAAAGGCTTCTATTTGGATTGGCTCATTACTACAGAGATGGCGGGCAACGAGAAATAAAGATTCATTTTATTGGTGATGGCCCGGAACTTCCCTTGTACCGAGACATTGTTGAGAGCAACCAAATATCAGATAGAGTCATTTTTCATGGAAAGAAGACAGGAAAAGAGCTAGATCACCTGTACGATGTTGCTGACTTCGGCGTATGCAGTTTAGCAGTATATCGAAAAGGAATTGTCGTCTCCAGCGAATTGAAATCAAGGGAGTACCTGGCAAAAGGGCTGCCTCTTATCGCGGGCTGTCCAATAGACATTTTTGGCAGCGAAGATTTCGATTTCAAAATCGAGTTTCCGAATGATTCAAGTGTTATCAGCATGGCGGAAGTGATTCGTTACTATGACCAATTATATCGAGGAAAAGAGGAAATTGGCGGCTTGACCGATAGAATCCACGATTATGGCCGTCGTCATGCAGATTTAGGCGAAACGATGAAGCCTGTGATTGAATATATTTTGTCCGCAAAGGTTGACAAATGGTAAGTGTGTGAAGTGAAGAAGCAGCCAAGTCGCATTCGTAAACAGGCCTTGCCATATGATTAAGCCGAATTTAGATTGAAAAGATGAAAGTTGCTTGTCGGATTACAAGAAAGCGCCGAGATCGAGGTCCTTTGCGATGTGTTTGTGCTCACGTGCTTTGATGGTAGACTGTTGTGGTTGGGTAGTGCTAACTTGGGTCGAAAAATTCTGTTGGATAGAGGAACATAATAGATGAAAGAGAGCCTGTTGAAAAAAATTTCTAATAAGTCGCTGGTAGTGGGCGTTGTTGGCCTCGGCTACGTTGGTTTACCACTTGCGGTTGAAAAGGCAAAAGCTGGCTTCAGAACAATTGGATTTGATATTCAAGACAGCAAAGTTGATTTGGTTAACAAGGGACAAAACTATATTGGAGATGTCATTGACGATGACGTGGCAGAGCTTGTTGACAGGGGATTGCTCACGGCAACTTCTGATTTTTCTTTCGTCGGTGACGTTGATTTTGTGGCAATTTGTGTGCCAACTCCTTTAGATGATCACCAACAGCCTGACATAAGTTATTTACAGTCTTCGAGCGAAAATATCGCGAAATATCTTAGAAGGGAAACCATCGTTGTGCTGGAATCAACAACATATCCAGGTACGACGGAAGAACTGATTTGTCCACTTTTGGAAAGTATTTCGGGTCTAAAATGTGGAGTTGATTTCTATCTTGGCTTTTCTCCAGAACGTGTGGATCCTGGGAACCGCTTGTTTAAGACCAAAAATACTCCGAAAGTTGTTGGTGCAATCGGAAAAGATGCAACGGAAGTAATTGCTTGCATGTATGAAGCGGTGTTGGATAGCGACGTTTACAAAGTATCTTCCCCTGCAGTCGCTGAGATGGAAAAGATTCTGGAAAATACATATAGAAACGTTAATATTGGGCTGATCAATGAAATGGCGATTCTGTGCAACCGAATGAACATCAATATCTGGGAAGTAATTGATGCTGCCAAAACGAAGCCATATGGATTCCAAGCGTTTTATCCAGGTCCCGGTCTCGGTGGACACTGTATCCCCCTTGATCCCTATTATCTTTCGTGGAAAGCACGGGAGTACGATTTCCATACATCTATGATTGAGTCTTCCATGATGGTGAATGACCGCATGCCGGAATACTGTGTGGAGCGTGCGGCTGACATTCTGAATAACAACAGGAAACCTTTGAATGGATCAAAGATATTGGGGCTGGGGGTTGCCTATAAAAGCAACGTTGATGATTATCGTGAAAGCCCCGCCATAAAAGTAATAGAATTGCTTAGAGCGAAGGGAGCGGAGGTTGAATATTTCGACCCCTTCATACCCGAATACGTTTATCAGGGCACGACATACAGGGGTTTGGTTTCGCTGGATGACAAAGCGATAGCTTCATTTGATCTGATAATTGTCCTGACCGGACATGATCGTGTTGATTATGAAACGATCTGCAGACAAGCAGCAATCGTTTTTGACACAAGAAATGCCTGCAAGAATGTGAAAAACCAATCCAATGTTATCCGATTGTAAGGACTTGAGAATGATTAAATATGTTTTGATTGGTTGTGGCCGAATTTCGCCAAATCACTTGTTAGCCGCCCTAAATAATCAATTGCACATTTGTGCGCTTTGCGACCTCATGCCTGTGGCGATGCAGGAAAAGGGCAAGAGCTTTGGTTTATCTGGGGTCAATTATTACACTGATTATCGTGAAATGCTGGCTAAGGAAGAACCTGATCTAGTCGGAATTGCGACAGAGAGTGGCAGCCATGCTGCAATTGCAAGTTACTGTCTTAAGGCTCGAATCCACACCATTGTTGAAAAACCGATAGCGCTTTCACTCGAAGATGCAAATGATTTGGTTGAACTTGCGAATTCGAATCAAGTGATTTTGTGCCCTTGTCATCAAAACCGGTTTAATGAATCCGTAATGATGATCAGGAAGGCGTTGGAGTCGGGTCGATTTGGAAGGCTTTTGCATGGTGCTGCTCACGTTCGCTGGAATAGAGACAGAGCATACTATGAACAGGCGGCATGGCGGGGAACATGGGCTCATGATGGTGGCGCTTTAATGAACCAGTGTATCCACAACATTGATTTGCTCAGATGGATGATGGGCGATGACATTGAGGAGGTTTTTGCCTACACAGATAGGTTGCTACATCCCTATATTGAGGCTGAAGATTTGGGTGTGGCTTTGATAAAATTCTCAAATGGATCATATGGTCTGATTGAAGGAACAACCAATATTTACCCGGCCAACCTGGAGGAAACTCTTTACATATTTGGGAGCACTGGGACGGTGAAAGCAGGAGGGAAATCGGCCAATATAATCGAGGAATGGGAGTTTGCCGATGACCTCGATGATGCTAATATGATGAAAGCCTCCTGCAGTGAGGAGCCGCCTGACATTTACGGATATGGACATACAGCTCTGTATCGAGATGTGATAAGAGCTATAACGAACAATACAAAACCTTTCATCTCGCCTGAAGCAGGAAGGAGGGCAATAGAATTAGTGCTAGCGATTTATCAATCGGCATACGAAGGAAAACCGGTCAGATTACCTTTGATGAGCGGAAGCACTATGGATTATCACGAAAGATTTCGTTCCCCTTGATAACGTAACCTCAGGTATTATTGGTGTCGGACTTTTCATAGCATTGGTGTTATGGATAGGGGCCGAACGAGATTGTCCGGATATTTCCAACCAAAAAGAGACTCAGCGTAGCAATTTTTCAAGTGAAGGTGGATACTCCTAAATGAATGATATCGTATTTCGAGATTTAAAAAGTCAATATCGCGCACTGAAAGAAGAAATAGACGGCGCCATAATGGAAGTCCTTGCTTCAGGTCAATTTATTGGTGGTTCCCAGGTTGAAAATCTGGAACGAATTCTGGCTGAATATGTGAATGTTAAGAATTGTATTACGTGTGCTAATGGCACGGACGCTCTTCAGTTGGTCATGGCGGCCTATGGCATCGGACCTGGGGATGCGGTGTTTATTCCAGATTTTACATTCTTTGCAACAGGAGAAATGATTCCGATGCTGGGAGCCACACCGGTTTTTGTGGACGTAGATGCGCGGACTTTTAATATGGATCCGAATTCGCTTGAGAACGCGATTGAGGGAATTGAGCGAGAAGGTCTTCTTCGACCCAAAGCGGTGATTCCTGTCGATTTATTTGGACTTCCTGCTCAATATCCCAGGATCAGCGAAATTGCCCGAAGCTATGGACTGGTCGTTATTGAAGACGGTGCACAGGGGTTTGGAGGTGCTATCGGTAAAGAACTTGTGTGCTCATTTGGCGACGCAGCTACAACATCCTTCTTTCCTGCAAAACCTCTTGGGTGTTATGGCGACGGGGGTGCAATTTTTACAAATGACGATGAGATTGCAAGATTGGTTAGGTCGATGAAAGTCCACGGAAAAGGAGAGCATAAGTACGAAAATGTGCGAATTGGAATGAATTCGAGACTCGACACAATCCAAGCCGCAGTACTGCGTGTCAAACTGCAAGCTTTTTTAGAGTATGAACTCGCGGCACTGAATAGCATCCACAAACGTTATTCCGAGGAGTTATCTGAAGACGTTGTTGTTCCTTTTATTCCGGACGGATATTTTTCCTGCAATGCCCAGTATACAATCAAGCTTCCTTCTGAATCTGCTAGGAATCATCTTCACGAATTCTTAGCGCTGAAGGGTATTCCCACGATGATATATTACCCTATTGCCATGCATGCACAAAAAGCATTTCACGAAATTGGTGTTGCTATAGTTGAGCTGGATGTTACCACGGAATTGTGCAAAACCGTATTGTCACTGCCTATGCATCCTTACCTGAGTCATGACGATGTATCGAGGATCATAGACATGGTGAAAAGAGGCCTGGCTACCCGACAACTTGAAAATGTACGTTGAGGCAAAACAGTTGTGTCAAGCACTGTTCATTCCGCAACCTCTTCTTGCGAGAATCGAACCCCGCCGCCTTGAATTTGCGGGCATTTCATGCCATATATGGCCAACACAACCGTGAAAGGTTCCCTTCTATCTTCGCCAGACGCTGATAGGTGCCAGTGACGACTCTGCATCCCAAGACGCAGCATATCGCCTTCTGTTGAATGCTTTTGCTTCGTTGAAAAACAAACGATGCATTCGCGAAAAGATGCAATTGCTTTAGGTGGTGAGGCGAATCCATTTTGTTCGTCCGTTCTTGTCCAGGGAACCTGATTCGAAGCGGATTTTAATTCTATCCTGGAAACCACGCATAAAGAAGGCCACCTCCGCGCCGATAAAAGACCAATCGCGCGGATGACGGAGGCCACCCGCGCGCGTGTTGAAGGCCATTGAGTTCCAAACAGGCTAGCCGGAAGGCTTAGAGCATCCTCATAGACTCCTTGGCCTCAATTGTGATGGTGTAAGCCTGAGCCGTTAACCTGTCGGTAATCGCTTCCGCCGCCACCTGGATAGGCATCTGTTCCAGCCATTCGTGAGAGTCAAACTGTGAAATGACAATCGTCGACTTACGGGATGACCGTCGGTCGATCATCTGTAAGAGAATTTGACATTCCTCCTCATCGATCCGAAACAGCAACCATTCGTCAATGATCAAGAGTGGGACATTGGTGTAGAGTTTCCTGACTTTCATCAATGGTTCCACCCCCCGCTGCCCGGCCCACTTGTATTCTTCAAGGAGATCCGGCAGGAGCACATAACGTGTCTCAATTCCCTTTCGGCAGGCGGCATTTCCAAGAGCCTGCCCCAGATAGCTTTTGCCGGCCCCAGTCGCCCCAAAGATGTTGACATTCCTTGCATGCAAAATGTACTGACAGGTCGCGAGCTCCAGGATCGTCTGACGATCTAGTTTACGTTCGGTCCGGTAGTTAATGTCTTCAATACAGGCACTGCTGTCTCGGAACTTGGCCTTGCGGATGAGGCGCTGGATTCGATTATTCTGCCGTTGCGCATATTCTCGGTCAACCAACAGTCCAAGCCGTGTGTCAAAGTCGAGATCTCCGATTCCATCAGTCTCGTATTGTTCCTCCAATGCCTTGGCAAATCCAGGAAGCTTCATCGATCTCAGCTTGTTCACTGTCTCATTTCTCAACATTGGACTCACCCCCTTCCCTCTTGCCGGCACTACTGTAATACTCAGAACCGCGCCGGAAACCGCGCTGGCGATGATTGTTCGATGCTTTGTTTTCTTCTTGTTTGAGATCCTCTCCTTTTTCCAGGATGCGTTTCACTTGGCTGTAGCTTGGAGCTTTAGATCTCGAAAGGAGGATCTGACAGGCCCTCTCCAGACGCTGCGCCCCATATTTATCCTTAAGACTCAATACCCCAAAACAGGCCCGGTAGGCATGTTGCTCGATGACTGCCCGGCCCAGCAAGGTTTCGATGACCTTGGCGCAAGATGGACCTGTCTGTTTCCCCCAGTGGATGAAACGCTCCGCATTCCAGTTAACAAAAAAGAGCTTATTGGGCGGCATATGGTCATCCACCGTCTGGTAACGCTTTTGGTTGCCATATAGTCTCAAGTGAGAGGCTACTCTTT
>LSQX01376008.1_pt1 | contig 21834 bp, 11 predicted proteins | sample 654561 | NCBI WGS metagenome assembly LSQX01 (sample SAMN04489861, study PRJNA283612) | anaerobic digester metagenome | isolation source: 4 biogas reactors fed with cattle manure at either 37C or 55C with and... | place: Denmark: Kongens Lyngby | collected 2014
CGCTCGAACCGTCCCCATGGCTACGCTCTCACGGTTTTCAGTCATTTTTAATAACGTTCTTTTTATATTCGCCGGGTGTAATATTATAATAAGCTTTAAAATGTTTAATAAAAGTGCTGCTGCTCATATAACCCACCATATCCGCTATGGTAGTTATCGAATGTGAAGTTTCTTCTAAAAGCTTCAACGCTTTTTCAATACGTATTTTTTTTAAATAATCAGTAAATTTATAGCCTATTTGCTCCTTAAATATATTACTCATATAGTTATATGAATAATGTAACTCTCTTGCCATTTTATCTAATGATAGTTCTTTGTCTACGTAGTTTTCCTCAATATAATCAATAAATTTATCTTGAATTGAATAATTTTTTTTATCATCATTAATAGATGAGCAAAGGTTTATAATAACTTCCTTTAATGCAAAAAAGCTTTTATGATAGTCTGAACTTTGAGTTACTTCTTGATAAATTTTAATATATTCAGATTCTAATGTGTCATTATTTATAGATATTTCATGCATTATCTTGATTATTGTTGATATCATACTGAAAATAAGATACTTTATAGCTTCTCCGGGGAGTTTTCTTTTTACAAAGTTTATTTCATGAAGGTCATTTAGTATTTTATCTGTTGTTTGAATATTTCCGACTTTAACATTCTGAATAAGTGCCATCTCTTTATCGACCGGATAATATATAGTGTCAGTGACAATCAAGTCCTTAACGTCTTCATAAAAGATTAAACCCGTTCTATTGTTTTTAATAGCATAAACTTGGGCATTTATAGCTTCTTCATAGGATGCAGAAAAATCCTGGAGCCTATTTACTGTATTTCCCAAAGCAACTATAACTTCAATGGATAGCAGGTTATAGAGCGTTTCAGAAATTGAACTAAAAAGATTGAGAATTTTGTCGGTTGTTTTATCAAAATTTATAATGTAAGATATATTTTCTCTGGCAGCAGGTATTAAGTAAAACTTTATCCCACTTTGCTCCATTAACTCATTTGTTATATTAACTACAGCAAACTCAACTACTTTAATATCTCCATCATTGTGTTTTAGCTGACCGGGATTAATTATGTTGATTTCGACAGCGCAAAAATAATCATACGGAAAAGATAAATCAAATTTTTTATTTAATTCTAAAAGCTCACTCTCTGTAATGCTGTATGAATTCCACACTAATCTCAATAAAAATCTGTTGTTTACAATAGTTTTTTGTTCATTTAATCTATCTCCCAAACTTGTATTTTCATTTAATAAGTTTTCAAAAAAGGCATTTAAGTTTAAAATTTCATTAAAATCAGAACCCTTTTGACCCTTGTTTTTCATTTTATTAAGGATGGACTGAATTGGACTGTATTTTTTCTTTATATTAAAATATGCAATAATCAGTGCAAAAAGTAAAATTAATAGACAAATCACCAAAAAACCAATCTTTACACTATTAAGACCTTCAGTTATCATGTTTTGAGATAAGAAATATATATATCTTAAACCCAAAACGTTTGATGTGGCTTGCAACCCAACATATTGTTTGTTATTTATAACAAAATTAAACTTAAAGGGTTCATTTTTAGGAAATATAGAAGGATTAATTTCGAATGGAATCTCCTTTGGTTGTACAACTATATTATTATTTAAGTCCAATGCTATGAAATATCCTCTGGGATTTTCGATGGTCTTTTTAAAGCTTTCTTGGAATATATCAGATGATATAAGCGTTAGAAATATAATACTATTGTCGTTATATAAAGGCTGCATATAAAACAAAATATCTAAGTTATTTTTTTCCCTCTCAACATTCAATATTGGCATAAATTCTTGAATACCGATACTATGGATTGCGTCAATCCATTTTTCAAAACTTACATCTTCCTGATATAAATAACTTTCAAAATAGTTTTTAGTTGTATATTTAAAGTTTTGCGTTATTATTAAGTCTTTATCCGGGTAGTATAAAGCAATATTATCAAATATATTAGTATATATACTATAAGTATTCATTTCTTTTGAAATAAGACTTATGTGGTATGTTTCATCAGATGTTTTATCAAAATCCGTATTTAGAAGGGTAGTTACATTATTGCTTTTTGAAAGTTGATATGCTATTGCTCTGAGATTGCGAAGGTTCGTGTCAATGGTTTCATTTGACTGGTTTAGTATATCCATATTTAATTCCACTATTTCATTCTCTACGCTCAAAAATAATATGTTTAAAGTTATAATACAAATAATAATTATCGGAGTTACAACAAAAAGCATATATGAAATAAAAACTTTTTTCAAGAAAGTGTTTTTTTGGCTTTGCAAGACATTTTCCTCCTTAGACCGGTTAAGAATATACTTAATTAATATAATAATATATTGTAAATACTTAGTCAAGGTTATATAACAACTATTTTTTAGTAATAATTGTGAGTGCAATCCAAATGCTTTAAGTGTTAAGCCTATATGAGTAAAGCCTAAGCGTTAGGCATTTTTACAGCACTTATATTATTGTCGTTGATTTGGACAACAAATATGTAAAACGAACCATTTACATATAAAAAATATAATGCTAACATCTATATAAAGTAGCTTCCAGTAGGTTTTGTTTAATTGCGAGTCAGTTTGCTACTGGAAATCAACAAATAACTGACTGCAAAATATATTATATGAGGAGTAATATCTATGAAAAAACTAATCCAAAAAACTGTAACGCTATGTATCCTTATAACTTTTATGGTGTGTAGTGGGGCAACAGCCTACCCACCGGAAATGCATTATTATGACGACTACAGCAGCTATAATTCTGAAAATCCATTAACCGAGAATCCTTCGTTTGCTTCTACAAGGATTGATAAGGTTAATTATTATGGCGGTTTGGGAGAAGAGTATGTAGGTTTTACCGGTCCTACATCATCTGCAGATTTTTATTTTGGCCACAGGTTCTTAACAACAGACCCGGGATACTTTAGTGGTACGTATGGTATAAGGTATGCTCAGGTAGATTCGGAAACCGGTGAAAGAATATTAGATCCTAACTGTTCAAAATTGTATTTTACCAATGAGTTTGGAGCGAAAGATATTGAAAGCATTAAAAGACTTCAGATACGTTTTCACTCATTACCTGCTGCTTCCGGATTTACTTTTGTTTTATTAGAATTCACAAAAGCTAATAGATTAACATCTCAGGCTGCACCCGATTGGTCAGGGACATATGAGATTGGGGACAAATTTAAGGTTGATACTATTATTGATTTTGTAACAGGATACGTTGAGTTTTATGTAGACGGAGAATTGATTAATTCTTTTATACATGAAGATATAAGAGATAGTATGACAAATGTAAGGGATTTTCGTTATATGTCAGCATCTCAGAATGCAGGTACAAAATCTGAAATTTTACTCGATAACACCGGTTACAAAATATATGATAATACTAAAACGCTTGATGAAATAAGAGATGAGATTTTCCCGGGGACAGAAGAACTGGAACTTAATGTTACAATAGATGAAAATGATATTAATGTAAGTAGTCAGGTTATATTAGGAATGACAGATGCAAATGTTATCATCGCTACATATGGTGAAAACAATGAAATGAAGGGAGTTTCTATTCAACCGTACACATCACCGAAAACATTCACTGCAAAGTTTAATAGATTAGGCGTTACAAAGGTAAAAACATTTCTTTGGGACATGAACGATGACGCACTAATTCCGCTTATTCCTTCTATTGGCACAGACGTACCTATATTATAATTTAAAACTTTATCCGATGACTACCGCCACTAAAGCCTCCGCTTCTGCAAAGCGGAAGGATAAGTGGCGTTACGTCCATGGATAATGGTTTTTAAGGCCCAGGTGGAGTTAAAACTCCATCTGAGCCAAAGAATCCGGTTTATTATTGTTTTGGCGAGGGTGGAAATATTGTTACAAAGTTTCAGATATAATCCTTTTGAATATTTCTGCCCTGTTATATAATTATAGTATATAATAAGTAATGCAGCTAAATTAGCTATTGAATAAGAATATTTTTTTGTATAATATATATGAAATAACTTAAAGGGGGAATGAAATTGGATATACCCGCATATTGGAAATCTGAGCTATCTGACATTAAAGATATTTTAGAAACGATAAAGAAAGGAACTGTTGAAATTGCAGCAAAGTCAGCAGGAGGCAGAGATATTTATACTGTTAAATACGGCAAGCCGAACAACCTAAACCGCAGTGCAAACCTGAGCAGTGCGCTTGGCGCAAGGAATATTAAATATTTTGCAGATAAAACCGGAGAAGAATACCGACCAACAGCTTTTTTTGTAGGAGGAGTGCACGGTGGTGAATTTGAAGGAGTAGTAGCTCTTTTAAACTTAATAAACATTATTGAAAATGGTGTAGATTTTGCCGGTAATAAAAATACATATCTACAGAACATAGTAGAAAAGTATAATCTAATTATAATACCATGTGTAAATCCGGATGGAAGAGCACGAATTCCTCATACTAGTTTGGTTGACTGTAATTTTGAAGAATTCCGTTATTATGACCAGGGTACTTGGAAAGACGGTACACTATGCAATTGGCCTGACTGTAAAAAAATACATCCAATAAAGGATGCGGTAGATTTTTTAGGCGGTTATTTTAACGATGATGGCATTAATATGATGCATGACAACTTTTTTGGAAACAAGTCCGCAGAAACAGCATTAGTTTTAGATATAGCTGAAACATATGTACCTGATATAACAATTTTACTCCATGGCGGCACAAATTCCAAAACTCATATAATTAAGCCATCATATGTTCCAATGTATATTAAGGAAAAGATATTTGAACTTGAGAATAAAGTCAAGGAACGTGCAGAAGCCGAAGGAATGATGTTTAATGTTTTACCAATAGTCTCAAATGAAAATAAAATGCCTCCGATTTCTTTTGGTTTGAATTCAGCAATCCACCATATATGCGGTGAAATTTCATTTACTTATGAAAGTAATCAGGGGTTAAATTATGAAGGTGACAGACAAATCAGGCAAACCTACGAACAAATGTATCGTCAACATATAATTTTATTTGAGGAAGCATTTAAACTAATATCCGGTGTGAAAGATTAAATTTAGAACAGGGGGAGAGACCTTTGAAACATAATAAATTCATAACTAAATTAATAGCACTTATAATGGTATTTGTTTTTTGTCAAACCAATATCTTAGCGGCATGGGACGGTCATATAAGTACATTGTCAGAGGGGAATGACAATGACATAGATAAGGAAACTCCACAAACAATTACCCTTGTTGATATGAATAAGCTAAGTTTGATATCAGATACCGTCGCCTCACCGTCAAAGAGAATCACACGTTCAGCAAACTATACGGCACGATGGGATAATCATCTCGGTAGTGGAGACCTTTATTTTAGAAACATACCGCGAGACTGGTCCGAAGTTGAATATTTGGAACTTCCGATATATTCGGAAAAAGTAACAGATGCGGGAATTACAATAATTATTTATTGTGAGCCTGAACCGGATTATCCCGGTTCAACATATCTGTATTCTGACATTTATATCGATTGGGTAGGCTGGAAAACCTTTAAAATTAATATTGATGAAAGATTTACACAACGGAATAATGCGAATAGATCAAAGGTTACCTATATGAGATTTTCTGTTACGGGATGGAACGGAGAAGCACATGAGGATACTGATATTTATTTTGATTCGATTAAAGGTCATCTTTTTGACCATAATAAGGAAGAGAGGGAACAAAAGGCGCTTGAAGAAGCAATGGAGGGTGGAATTGCAGTTTATAATAATTGCATGAACATGTTAAAGGACAACAGAGTATCTTTGATAGATTTATCAAGAACTGATGCTGTAGCTACAATCTCAAAAGGTGTTTCAATGTTACCGTTATCTTTTTATAAAGATCATTTGGGGGCAGATGTAGATGAAGTCGAAGAAGGTTTTCAATTGAATTTGGAAGGAAAAACCTTGTTAATAAAGCCTAATGAAAAGAAGTACATATCAAACGGTGAAGAGCTTGAGTTTAATGTTGCTCCGTTTTATAGAAATAATTTATTGTTTTTGCCTATTGAAGATAGCATAATAGCGCTTAATAAACATGCAAAAAGCTTTGGCGATTTAACCATAATCGGTAGCGAGGCAAATATATCAAGCTTTGAAGATAATGAAACACTTATTTCTACTTGCATAAGTACGGTTGCTAATTTTGTCCCCGATGCAAGCATGGTAGATGCAAGTGATTTTGCACAGATAAGAGAAAACTGGAAAATAGAATTGGTAGGTCATGAAATAAATGATTTATCTGATCCGGATATTAAAAGAATTATACAGAATGTTGAAAGCAGGGGAGAGAATTCTTGGAAAAGAATGAATTATGGAAGTGACAGAGATAAATATTTTGCATTATTTGGTACAGAAAGAATAACTACAACAGCCGATATGGGCACGCAGTACAATAATGTTAATTATATGGCTAAAGCATATGGTATGCATGGTTCTAAATTATATAAAAACGAAGAATTAAAAGAGGACATTCTTGACGGTTTGGAATGGCTTTACAATAATGTATACGGTCAGGCTGAACTCGAGGGCAGAGGTTGGAGAAGTACGGCAGATTTTAACTGGCTACACTGGTACAGAACTGTCCCCAATAATTTGGTAGATATATATATGATTATGGGGGAAGAAATAGGAAAGCCTAAAATATTAGAGTATTTATCTCTATTTGAACACCTTATGACATGGATGAGAGCGTCAAATAGCCTTGGACATTCTAATTCCCGCAGATATGGGCCTTTGGGACTTGCAGTTATAAAAGAAGATACCGAGTTAATGAAGGCTCGCATGGAAGATTTAGGGCGTGCATTGATTCCTGAGGAAATAGGTGACGGGTTTAAGGACGACTATTTATATCTTTATCACCGTATGTTTCCTTACACATCAGGTTACGGAATAAACGGGATATTGGGAACCAGTACGCAAGTCATGAACATTTTGAAAGGGACAAAGTATACATATACATCTGAGCATAAGAATAATCTTATTAAATACATGTATAACTCATTTATTCCGATTTTTTATAACGGGCGAGCCATGATAATGTTTGGGGGTCGAAATATTTCAGAAGTTGATGATGCATATTCCGGACTTGTTATCATTCGGGGTATACTGAACATAATGGGCATGTTTGGTGTTGATGATGATTTGTACTTAAAACAACTATTACGTTTTCATATTAATGAAGAAGACACAGAAAGTACAAGCTATATTTTCCGAATGTTGACAATCGACCAAATTAAGCTATTAAGAGAGATATTAGACGATGATACAATACCTCCATTAGAAGATTATACTGACTGTAGAGTTTATTGGTCCGGTGACAGAGTAGTTCAGCAGCGTAACGGTTATTCGGTAGGAGTGGCTATGTCATCTAGACGTGTAGCTAACTATGAATCTATTAATGAAGAAAATGCAAGTGGCTGGTATACTGGTGACGGTGCATTGTACGTTTATAATAACGGTCCGAAGCAGTACCATCTTGATTATTACAAAAATGTAAATTGGGCTCGCTATCCCGGAACAACAGAGGATACACAGGTACGTGAGCCGTATCAAATCGCTTTAAGCCAGACATATATGCCAAATCCTAGTTTTGTCGGCGGTGTTCAATATAATAGTGATTTTGCAACAGTGGCAATGGATTTTGAAGCCTTTAATAATTTAGTGGAAAGTGATTTTGTTACCAAGGGGTACGGTTTAGGTTTACCAATACACGAATCCACACTTGTTGCTAAAAAGGCATGGTTCTTGTTTGATGATGAAATTGTAGCTTTGGGAGCAGGTATTAACGCAAATGAAGGTTATTTCGTTAACACATATCTTAATAATAGAATGCTGTACAAGGAAGAGGAAATCAATGGGCAAATGGTTTATGGAACAGAGGACATAAATATAGATGGAGAAGTCTTAGAAAAATCTAATTCTTACACAATGTCATTTAAAAACCCGGGATGGGTGTATGTTGAAACCGAAGGAGGATACTATTTCCCCAGAGGTGGGAATTTGGTCGTAAACAAAACTGATGCAAACCCAAGCTTTTTAGAAATGTGGCTTGAACATGGTGTAAATCCGGAAAACGGGAGCTATGCTTATGTTATTCTACCGGACAAGACACCTGAGGAAATAGCGGAGTACTCGAGAACATCGGATATTCAAATTATTCAAAATACATCAAGGCTACAGGTTGTAAAAGAAAATAGTCTAGGTATTACCGGTATAATACTATGGGAGGCGGGTAGTTATGACGATATAACCGTTTCAGATCCTCTTGTATTAATGATTAGCGAGCAAAATGGCGAGTATATTATTAAAATCAGTGACCCTACCCATAATTTGATGAATGCTAACGTTACTATAAGAAAACCCCTTGAATTGATTGAATGTGATGATGTAATAACAGTAGACAAATCCGGTTCAGTTACAAATATTAATCTCGATTTAACAGACGTTAAAGGTCAAACACTTACTGCAAAATTTAAAACGAGATAGCATTTTGAGCTTAAAGGAGTGATTAACATAAAGAATTTCAAACCACTTTTATATATAATTATTGTTGTCACAAGCATTTTAATTTTGTCTACACCTATAGATACATTTGCATTAATAACCGAATGTGAAGATTATTATAGGGTTTTGTTTTCCGAGGATTTTGAAAACGAAAGGAATCTACGACAAAGGACAGATTTATGGTCTTTTGGGGGTGCCACCGTAGATGCCGTTGAGGATGCCGGCACAAACGGAAGTAGAGTTGCTATGCTTCTTGAAGAGCATGGCAAAACTCTGCGTATAAACCCTTTAGTTATAGATGAGAATTATGAAAGTCCTTCTTTCGAGATGGCAAAGACACTGGAAAAGGTAAGAATTGAGTGTGATATTAAGCTCGATGAAGGAGCATCAGTAATGCTTAGATTTAATAACTATGCACAGCCTACAAATAGTATTATACTTGCGCACTTAAAAGAAGGCTATATTTATTTGTACGGGAATGAGAGTGAGGTTATGAGTACTTATACTCCAAACTGTTGGTATTCTTATAGAATAGATATTGATGCTAAAAGAAAAACATTTGATTTTTATCAGGATGGACAGATAATAAGAACTGATATTTCTATGGAACATATAGTTGATTCCGGAATATCACTAGATGGCGTATTAAGTTTTAGTATTTACGGTAGATATAATACAACCGATCGTTATATATATGCTGATAATATTAGATTTCTGTCAACTTCAGCTGAGCCAATTATTGGAGTTGACAGAGGAACTGAAAACCGGGGCAAAGTATCTTATTTTTTAGTTCCTGATTCGAAGCGAACACAAAAATCCGCAACCTTGGTTTTGGCAACCATGAAAGATAATAAGCTTATAGACTTAAAACTTCAGCCCGCCGAAACCCAAGATAAGATTTTAAAGTTGGAGCTTGATTATTTACTAAATCAGGACGAAACCTTAAAAGCTTTTGTATTAGACAACCTTAATAACATTACTCCTATTACAGATTCTGTTTCGGTAAGAGCTGTAACTAACGAAGATTTTGGTCTTATAAAGCAAAAGTGGCGCCAATATTTGTGCGGAGATGAGAATATTGATTTATCAAACAGCTATATATCTTCAATAATAAGCGGTATAAACTACCACGCTAACAGATCATTGAATCGAATGAATCTTGATTTTGATAGCCCTGTACTTTTTGGTCCTTCAGTAGTAACCTCAACTACTGAAATGACAGGGCAATACAATGCACTGTGGAGATTAGCACTAGCATATGGAACGTATGGAACACAAATGTATCAAGACGACGATATTAAAAACAAAATATTTTTTGGCTTAGAATGGTTATATCAAAATTTGTACGGTCAGAATGAAATCTATGGTACAGGATGGAAATCTACAACGGAATACAATTGGTATGATTGGTTTTCCGCTACACCTTCATATTTAGTAAGGATATTAATGGTAATGGAGCCTCACATGCAAAAAACGGATATCTTAAAATACCTTTCATTGTTTGACCATTTAACAACATGGATGCGTGCGACAAATAGTTATTCGGACAGTGTGTCAAGGATTTACAGTTCATTGGCATTAGCAGTACTGAAAGAAGATTCTCATGCAATCGAGCAACGTATAGAAGAAGATTTGCTTCGAAGCATATTACCGGTTGTATCCGGTAACGGATATCAAGAAGATTATATGTACATATTTCATGGCTATTTTCCATACTCCGGAGGTTATGGAATAAATACTTTGAACGGGAGCATTCTACCTGTGTTAAGCATAATAAACGGTACAAAGTTTGATTTGGATAGTACAGTCAAATATAATATCGCAAAATATATGTACAATACATACGAACCAGTACTTTTCAGAGGAAATATGCCATCAATGCTTATGGGACGCTCGATAGAGTCCGCAGAAGAAAAATATGAGGGACTGCAAGTTATAAGAGCTGCAGTTGATATGCTGGGGATGTTTAGCGAAGATGACGATATACGTCTTGGGAAACTAATTAAACGCAATGTTACCGATGAAAATCGTGATTATATAATAAATGCAATGACAATAGACAGGATTAATAAGCTTTTAAATGTGCTGAATGATGATACAATACCGGAAGATGATGGGTATACAGATTGCAGGGTTTATTATACCGGAGATAGGGTAATGCAGCAAAGAAACGATTATGCTATAGGTATAGCTATGTCATCTTCAAGAACTAAAACTTATGAATCCATTAATGGAGTAAATAAAAAGGGTTGGTTTACTTCGGATGGTATGACTTATATGTATAATAAAAATTCTTCAAATCAATTCACCTGTGAATACTGGAATAATGTAAATATGTCCCGCTTGGCGGGAACTACTGAAGATATACGTCAAAGAGAGGAAATAAGCATAGCCAACACCCACGCATATTTTCCGACACCTGATTTTGTCGGAGGAGTGGAGTTTAATAATGAATTTGCTGTCGTAGGAATGGATTTCGAGGCGTTTAATAACGATGAGGAAGTAGATTATATTGATAGAGGGTACGGCGGTGCAAATCAGTTATTTGATTCAACGCTAGTAGCAAAAAAGGCATGGTTTTTATTTGATGATGAGGTAGTGGCCTTGGGTGCGGGTATAAATTCTAATGACAATGCTGATGTTAATACATATATTGAAAACCGTATGCTAGACGGAATGGAAAGCGTTATTATAGATGATGTTCAAGAAACACAAGGCGCTTATCAAAAGACAATAGTAGACCCGACGTGGCTTCATGTAAGCGGAGTTGCAGGTTATTATTTTCCGTCTGAGTGTAATTTAACCATAAATAAAGATGAAACTGAAAAAAGTTTTCTGGAAATGTGGGTAGAGCATGGCAAAAATCCTATTAATGAAAACTATTCATATGTATTGCTACCTTCTAAAACATCAGAAGAAACTGTTCTATATGCCACAGACCCTGATATTGATGTATTGGTTAATACACCTCAGCTTCAAGTGGTTACTGAAACAAAGATAAATCTGACAGGAATGATATTCTGGCAGGCAGGAAGTTTTGAAAACATAACTGTATCAAAACCACTAATATTAATGATAAAAGAAAAGGATGGTGAATATATCCTAAAAATGTCAGATCCCACTCATGAATTGGAGCAAGCTACTGTGATTATTAATAAATCACTTGACAAGGTTTTTTCCTCTGACACAGTACAGGTTACAACTAATGCAGCAACTACCGTTGTAAATCTTGATTTAAGTGATTCGAAAGGAGAGACCCATACAGCAATCTTTACATATTAGACAATTTAAGTTAAAAGCATTTAAGGAGCAGAAAATATTAGCGATTGCCAATTCCCGTAATTTTTAGTGTGCTGAAAGACCTATGATTAATAAAAAATAAAATTTGTTCTAGGCAACCCTTTTCATTATGATTTGTGCCTTGAGCGAAACGAAAGGAATGGATATAATTATGAAGAAAATATTAAGTTTTGTAATAGGCATTTGTATAGTTGTTAATATGTTTGCAACACTCTTAACTTTTGCGGAGACTGATTTATCTGATGATGGTTACGAAGTAATGGGGTTTGCAGATGATTTTGAAAACTTTTCAAATCCCTTGGGTTTGGATACTATAGTGCCCACAAATTGGGTGCGAGGCGGTGGGGATACTGTTTTACCCATAGATTTTGAAGATGAGAGATATAATATCGCAGCAGGTATTAAGGGTTCCTCAGAACAAACGGGGAAGCGATTATATTTAAATCAAGCGGCATTAGGTGCTGATGAAACTTTCAACAAGGTTAAATTAGAATTCGATATATATATCCCTAACGGTTTAGCTGCAAACATTCAAATATACCGTCCTGATGGTACAAGAGCAACTGTACTACTGCTTTCAGACAATAATTCAATATCCAAGACAATAGGCAGTGCAAGAACGACAATAGGTAGCTATAATAGTGATACATGGAATAGGCTTACACTTTACGTTAATTGTGAAAAAAAATTGATTACAGCATATCTTGGAGATATTCTACTAGAGAAGGATATAGAAAATCCGGAATTGCCTGATTATGTAGCTTCGTTCGGAATTGCAACCGCTGCAAGAGGAGAGGATTTCATTTGTATTGATAATGTTAAAATACTAACTCCCGTGCAGCTTAACATAACTAATACGGCTCCCATAACAGGTTGTGAGGACTTCCCGGTTAAGGATGGGGCGGTTTTATTTATATGTGATAGGGATATTAGACCTAATGTAGATGACTTAACAGTTACAGTAAAGGATGCAAATCAAAATGAAATAATTGGATTTTCCGAAACTATAACAGGAAATAAAATGATTATAAAGTTTACTGAAACACTTGATTTTAACGAAATTTATACTATAACTTATAATAATGTGAGTATTGATGTTGAAACCATGTCTGAAGGCTTAGCTGCTGGTATGCCTTTATTCCTAGACGAGTCTGAAACCGAACTGATAACAATGCCCTCTGAAGGAGAAATAAATACTTCAGTTGTTGTAGAAAATCATAGTAATGATGCAAAAGAAGCTGTATTCGTCCTTGGTATATATGACGAACAAAATAATATGGTGGCAATGAACTATTCAAGCGTAGAAATAGCTGCATCCGGCAGTGAGCAGTTACGAGCAGCCGTAAATCTTGAAAGTTATGATTCCTGCCGAGCTATGGCTTTTGTTTTAGATAGTTTTGAAGATTTAAACTTGCTAAGGTCTGATTTCGCCGTATTGGATTATAATGAAGCCGATAATATCTATTCGTTTTCCGGTAAGGGTAATGCTGAGTTGACACTAAGCAGTATATTTGTCCATGAAAACTATTTTACTGTTAACGCCGGTATGAACATTAAAGGTGAGCGTACACTTTTAATCTATACAACTAACCCAAATGGTGAAATAAGCTTTATAGCGCCTGTTCTTTGTGATGATAACGGAAACTTACACTATTCATACTCCTTGCATGGTGATGCAGAAGTAAACGGAATATATAAAATGAATATAAGTGGTAGAAAAGTAAATGAAGTTACTCCTTTTCATATTTCTTATTTAAATAAGGAAACACAAAACAGCATTTTACAAGCTGTAAATTCTGCAAGGACCGGTAACGATGTAGAATCAGCGTTGAGGGATTACATAGAACACTTAAATATTGACCATGAGTACTTTAATCAAAACGGATACCAAACGCTTTTTGAACAAAAGCCGTTTGCTGAGTATATTGATATTAGTAAAATTTTAACTGAAGCTAAAGATTTATTGGAAAGGATAAACAGTACAAATTGGTCGGATTTATCCGCCGTTATAATGGAAAATTCAGAGATTATTATGTTTGGCAACAGTGATTACAGCTATTATAGTAACTTATTTGAATCAGACCAAAACATAATCAATAAAAATATTAAGTCAAGAGGTGTTTTTAATAGCTTTTCATCTTTTCGTATGGAATTTTCAAATGCTGTGAACGACTATAAAGAAAGCCTGAATAGAGAAAAAGGTTTCTCTCGCAGCTCAGGTTCGTCCGGTAGAAGCGTAACGCTTCCCATACCAAAAACAAGCTTAATTTTATCGGAAACTGATATAGATAGTGGTATACCTTCGTTTAATGATTTACAACAGGTTGAATGGGCGAAAAACAGTATTTTATATCTATATGAGCATGGAATCGTAAGTGGAGATGGAGATGGGAATTTCAGACCACTTGACAATATAACACGTGAGGAATTTGTTCGATTGGTTGTAGAAGCTTTTAATATAGAAAAAAACGATGATGAAGGTATTTTTACTGATGCAAATCCTGAAGCCTGGTATACTCCTTATCTATCTGCATCAAAGCAGTTAGGAATCATTGAAGGCAGAGATGACGGTAGTTTTGGAGTTGGTAGCTTTATAACAAGGCAGGATATGGCAGTAATAGTATATAGAGCGGTGATAATGCTTGATATACTATTACCCCGGATAGATAGAGAAAGCACCGGATTTATAGATGCTGATGAGATTAGTGAGTATGCTATGGAAGCTGTTTCAAATTTAAAGAATGCAGGTGTAATTTCAGGAATGGGTGACGGCAATTTTGCACCTTTTAATAATGCAAACCGTGCAGAGGCTTCAAAAATTATTTTTAATCTTATATATGAGGAGGAAGCGAGATGAAAAATTTCAATAAAACACTAGTACAGATATTAATTTTAGCAATAGCATTGCAATTGTTCGGAGTACCGGGTATTTTGGCATCTAAAGCCTATGACATTAGTAATGACGAAAACTATGAGAAACTGATGTCTTTAAACATTTTGGATGAGATGGATGAGTTTGAGTTCCAAAGTGAAGAAAATGTTAAAAGACACTTGTTTGTCAAGTACGCAATAAAGCTAAGCGGGTTGTCAGGTCTTTTAGGTGCAGATGAAAACAGTCCTTTTGAGGATATCAAGGAAGGGGACCCGAATTATAATGAAATTTTAATGGCATACAATCTGAGATTGATAAGCGGTACTTCCTATAATGCTTTTGAACCTGAAAGGTCTATTAAAGTCTCAGAGGCTGTTAAGGTATTAATGAGTGTTTTAGGTTATGAGCAACTAGCAGAAGCCGGAGGAGGTTATCCGTTAGGTTATATATCTGTTGCTAAACAAAATGGTTTGCTGAAAGGTATATCACAATCATATGCTGAAGATTTAAACATGTCTAATTTCTTCGCACTTCTTATAAACGCACTAGATGTGGAGATTATTCAGTTAAACTCTATTATAGTTGGAATTGGCGGTTATGAAGGAAATTATACTATAAATAAAAAAGAAACTATATTAACACAAGTTTTTGATATTTATCAAACTGAAGGTGTTTTGAATGCAAACGAATACACATCCTTAAGCGGTAAAAGTACCCTTTCAGGCGGAGAAGTTTCAATTGATGGGTTGATATTAAAAAAAGGAAACACTAATGCAGCAGATTTGCTTGGGTATTATGTTGAATGTTATTATCATGAGAATGACTACAATCAAAAGGTTCTGTTATATATTGCAATAGTAGATGAGATGAATAATGTAGTAGTTGTCGATTATGAAGATATTGAAAAGGAAGCTGTAACCGTTAATAAATTCGAGTACTATGATAAAAACACAGATAGAACAGAAATACTCAGCATATCCGATACAGCAACCCTTATATATAATGGAGGACAAGTGACTATATCTTCAGACTTGCTTTGTCCAGAGTACGGTGAGGTTACTTTAATAAATAATAGTGCCGGCAGCTTGGTTGATGTAATTAGAGTAATGGACTATAAGACAATGCAGGTTTCAAGTATATCAAAAACCACATATACGATTTCGGGTCAGGGTGGTCAAAGTATTATTCTTGACCCTGATGACACATCATATGATGTGATTATAATGAGAAACAACAGGGAAATTACCTTTAGCCAAATTGAACAAGATAGTATAATCTCTTACACAGAGTCAACAACAAATATTAAAAATATTAAGTACGTAAATGTATCAAATACAACTGTAAACGGAAAAATTGATTCAATGTCAAGTGATACTGTTGGTATAGACGGTAGTGAATATAAATTCGCGAAAGGTGTATGGTTATCACTTGGTATGAAAGGTACATTTTATCTTGATTTCAAGGGGGTTATTGCTGCTGTAAATGTCGAGCATGATGCAGTATATGGCTTTTTGAACGCAATCAACATGGATAGGGGAATTTCAAATCATGTAAAAGTTCAAATATTTACACAATACAGCAATTGGGTTGATTTGGAATTGGATGACAGGCTTAGATTTAATTCTAGTCCTTTAAACCCGGTTGATTTTTATAACATGTGTGAACAGAGTGATTACCGCCAGCTTATTATGTATAAGGTTAATAATAACGGAAAGATTATAGATATTAATTTTGCAGTGCCTGTTGAGCAGTGGTCGCAACAAGAAGAAACTTTAAGAGAAAAAGGAACATTTAGGTTATCAAAGAGTATTGTTTCAGCGACTTATCGCGGAACCACCGGCTCATTTCTTGGAACCATCGGCATTTTACCAAATACAATTATTTTTATGGTTCCAAATAAAAACTCAGTTCATGCCACTGAAAAATCAGAATTTTTCATAATAACTCAAACAGATATGCTAAGTGGGGGGATTTATAATAATATAAAATCATACGATGCTGACAGGATAGGTCAGGCAAGGGTATGTGTAATTGATAAGACCCATGAGATTAATCCGGCTTCTTCGTTTGTTCTGGTTACCGGAGTAACTGAGATGATAATTGACAACGATAATACTGATATTACATATGGAATAAAAGGATATTATGGTTCTGAATTAATGAGTATTCCGGTTAAAAATAAGGATCTTATTGATAATTTGGGTGGATTAAATGCAGGAGATGTAATACAATATTCTGTGGATAATAGTGAGTACATTTCAAATATTACGCGTAGATACTCAACCAAAACAGATTTTGGCAAAAAGGCTCTTTCAGGTAGTATTTATTCATCTTCAACTTATATATCCGGGTATATTAAAGAAATAGATTTTCCAAATTATAGGCTTGTTTTTGATTTTAATGAGTTTTGTATTTTTTCTTTTAACAAGGCTAATAATATTTGGATTTACAATAAAGAACGGAATATTGCATCTAAAGGCACGGCATCTGACATAACGGAAGGTGATTATGCTTTTATTAGAGTTAATCGGTATGAAATAAATGACATAGTAATTTTTAGATAAATATTTGCTTGGAACTTTTTGATGTAATATATTTTTGAGGGCTGCTTGTGGGGCGGTTGCAAGCTGCTCCTTTACATATTATATATTTATTACTTAGGAATGTTATAATGAAAAACATGTTATTATATTTAATGAGGAGTTGATATTAACTATGAAAGATATTATATTAAAGTGGTATCAGCGGCTTTTTACATCAGAAAAATGGGGTGAAGAATTTAAAAGTGAACTTAAAAATTTAGATGTTAAAGTATTTGAAAAAGTAAACGACGAGAATATTGTTGGATATTTTCAAGAAGAGAATGAATGTATATATAATTTGTTTTACTTTTTATCCCGTTGTAATTATTTAGAAGCAAAGTATGAGAAGTTTGCAATACCTTACGATATTTTAATTGATACATTAAATGATATTGTAATATGGACTGAGAATTATTTCAGTGAAACAGGGAGATTAGGTCTAAGGGAAACTAATTGGTTAATAAATCACATTAAATTCAACATTTTCAGATTAGGAAGATTACAATTCCAATTTGGAGTAGCTAAGCATGATTTCATAGAGTATAATCTTAAAGAGGGGATGCCGATTTTAGCGGTACATATACCAAGAGGGGAAAGTTTGGATTATAACGAGTGTAAATTATCATATGACAAAGCGGGGGATTTTTTTGCGGATATATTTCCCGACTATAAGTATATATGCTTTACATGTAACTCTTGGCTTTTAGACCCTAATTTAAAAAATATTTTGAACGAAACATCAAACATCATAAAATTTCAAAATGATTATATTATTATTAATCTTTGTGAAAAAAACAGTGGAATTAGATTTATTTTCGGCGAAGGAATAAAGGATAAATCTATTGATAATTATCCGACTAATACATTATTACAAAAGAAAACCGTAGAATTTCTAAAAAGTGGTGGCAAATTGAATGTTGGTTATGGAGTAAGGAAATAAAAGTTAGTTACTGTTCACAGGTTATATAGACATGGGGCGAGCGCAGCCATGGGGATGGTTCGAGTGTATTGTGAGCAAAGCGAACAACCGGAGGGAACGGAACTGTCCCCTGTGGCGCAGCAAATTAATTAATGACTACCCCTGAACAGTAACAAAAGTTAATTACAAATCAAAACTCAATAAAACTTCAGTTTGACATAGTTTTAGGTGCGTGTTATAATTTTGTGACAAGGAATTGGCAAAGTAAACCGATATCACAAGTTTCATTTGGAGATGTCGGTTTCATAGTATATTGACCATTGGAGGGGTATTTGTTTATGAGTAAAAAAGTAGCAATTATAATGGGTAGTGATAGTGATCTTCCTATAGTTAGAGGAGCCATTGAACTTTTAAAGAGTTTTGATATTTCCGTAGAAGCACATATAATGAGTGCTCACCGTACTCCCTCAATTGCATGTGAATTTGCAACAAAAGCAAAGGAAAACGGATTTGGTGTTATTATTGCAGCTGCCGGTATGGCAGCACATTTAGCAGGGGTTCTTGCGGCACATACAATATTGCCTGTTATTGGGATACCATGCAAGTCTTCTAATCTTGAAGGAATGGATGCGCTATTGTCAACTGTTCAAATGCCAAAGGGTATTCCCGTTGCTACGGTTGCTATTAACGGTGCATATAATGCAGGAATTTTAGCACTACAGATATTAGGAATTTCTGATGAGAAGATATCAGGGAAACTTATAAAAATGAAATCTGATATGGTTGATGAGGTTGTAGAAAAAGATAAAAAGCTACAAACTGAAATATTGGGGTGAGATAGAAACTTTACAAAAACTATACCACTTAAAGATTACTTTTTCTTGACAACACCATACCTCAGATATATAATGAAAAACATTAACAGGCTTCTAAGGTTCGGATGGGGCTTTAATTCTACTTGAACCCTAGGTGTAAGTTATGCTTAATTATTAGCGAAGCTTATCCCTCACGCCTTTATATGGTCAAAGCAGGGGGCTTGACGGTGCTAGTAACAGGAAGAATTTTAGTGTCGAGGGGGCAACAAATAATTGGAAACAAAACAAAGCAAACTTATTGTACCTAAAAACTATAAATCAAGTTTATCTATTAGGGAAACAGAAACCACTATAAAGCTGATTAAAGATTTTTTTGAAAGACAATTAGCGGAAGCATTAAATCTCTATAGGGTATCTGCGCCTCTTTTTGTTAAACCGGAAACAGGACTCAACGATGATTTGAATGGCGTGGAAAAACCGGTTTCTTTTGAAATAAGGGATATCTGTGCATGTAGGGCTGAGATAGTGCATTCATTAGCTAAATGGAAAAGGGTTGCACTAAATAGATATGGGTTTAGTATCGGTGAGGGCATATATACTGATATGAATGCAATAAGAAAAGAAGAAGAGTTGGATAACCTTCATTCAATATATGTTGATCAATGGGATTGGGAGAAAATAATATCTAAAGAGCAGAGAAACATTCACACATTAAAGGATACTGTACGAAAGATATATAGCGCATTAAAGAAAATCGAAGAATACGTTGTAAAGTTTCATCCGCAGATAAAACCCGAGTTACCTGAAGAAATAGCTTTTATAACTACCCAAGAATTAGAAGATATGTATCCTGATTTAGACTCCAAACAAAGAGAAGACATGATAGCTAAGGATAAAAAGGCAGTTTTTATTATTGGAATTGGGGGGGAACTCAAATCGGGACAGAAACATGATGGTAGAGCACCTGATTATGATGACTGGGAATTAAATGGGGATATAATTTTATGGTATCCTATTTTGAATAAAGCAATTGAGATTTCTTCAATGGGTATAAGAGTAGATGAAGAGGCTTTAATTAAACAATTAAAGGCTGCGGGATGTGAGCAAAGAATAGAAATGCAATATCATAAGGATTTGATAAATGGCGATTTACCTTATACAATGGGTGGAGGAATAGGTCAATCAAGGTTATGTATGTTTATACTAAAAAAAGCACATATCGGTGAGGTTCAGTCATCAATATGGTCTGATAGCATGATTAAAGAGTGTGAAAAAGTAAATATAACGCTGTTGTAATCAAATTGTACAAAGGAGTGATAGTATCTATGCAAGATGTTACAATAAAACAAATTTATAGGCAGACACAAGATTATATAGGGGAAAATATTATGGTGTGTGGTTGGATAAGGGCAATCAGAACTTCTAAAGCATTCGGTTTTATAGAAATTAATGACGGTACTTTTTTTAAAACCTTACAAGTAGTTATTGAAGAAGAAACCTTAGAAAATTTTAAGGAAATATCTAAACTCAATGTTGGTTCTTCTATTATTGTGGAAGGAGTTCTTGTTGAAACCCAAGGAGCCAAACAACTATTTGAAATAAAAGCTGAGAAAGTTAACGTGGAAGGGAAGTCTACACCGGACTACCCATTGCAAAAGAAAAGACACTCATTTGAATTTTTAAGGAGCATTGCACACCTAAGACCAAGGACAAATACTTTTTCTGCTGTTTTTAGGGTGCGGTCATTGTGCGCACAAGCTATACACAAGTTTTTTGCGGACAGAGACTTTGTATATGTTCATACTCCTATTATTACAGCCAGCGATTGTGAGGGTGCAGGGGAAATGTTTAGGGTTTCAACTCTTGACTTTGACCAATTGCCCCGAGATGAAAAGGGAAGACCTGATTTTTCAAAGGACTTTTTTTGTAAGGAGACCAATCTCACTGTTAGCGGTCAATTGGCAGCTGAAACGTTTTGCATGGGTTTTAAAAATGTATATACATTCGGGCCCACATTCAGAGCGGAAAATTCAAATACCACACGACATGCTGCAGAATTCTGGATGATTGAGCCCGAAATAGCATTTGCGGATTTAGAGGATGATATGAATCTTGCAGAGGATATGATGAAATATATAATAACTTATGTTATGGAAAATGCACCGGAAGAAATGGAGTTCTTTAATCAATTTGTTGACAAAACACTATTTGATAAGCTTAATAATGTTGTTAATTCAGAGTTTAAACGGATAAGTTATACTGAAGCTATTGAAATTCTGGAAAAATATAATGATACATTTGAATATCCGGTTAAATGGGGAAGTGATCTTCAAACTGAACATGAAAGATATTTAACCGAGAAAGTATTTAAAACACCTGTATTTGTTACCGACTATCCTAAAGATATTAAAGCTTTTTACATGAGATTAAATGATGATGGGAAGACAGTTGCTGCAATGGATTTATTGGTTCCCGGCGTAGGTGAAATAATAGGAGGGAGCCAAAGGGAAGAACGCTACGAAGCTTTAGTAAAAAGGATGGAAGAAATGGGACTTGATAAGGAAGATTATTGGTGGTATCTTGATCTTAGAAAATACGGAGGAACAAAGCACGCAGGGTTTGGACTGGGTTTTGAAAGAGCAATTATGTATATCACCGGAATGACAAATATAAGAGATGTTATTCCATTCCCAAGGACAGTAAAATCTGCTGAATTCTAAAAACTAATTAAAATTACTTAAAAATACGGGAACAGACACATATA
>LSQX01037980.1_pt1 | contig 21828 bp, 12 predicted proteins | sample 654561 | NCBI WGS metagenome assembly LSQX01 (sample SAMN04489861, study PRJNA283612) | anaerobic digester metagenome | isolation source: 4 biogas reactors fed with cattle manure at either 37C or 55C with and... | place: Denmark: Kongens Lyngby | collected 2014
TTTGCTGAAAACATAAAGAAAAAAAACCTACGAGACAAAAGCAGACATCAGGAAAACAAAAAATTATATGCGTAGAAGGAGGCCTTATAACCTCCTGATTTTGAGCAGATAATGTTGTGGGTTGTGAGTTTAAATACAGCGATTCGCCGCATATTCCAAGCATAAATTCAAGGAGTCTTTAGCATCTGATGGAGGAAATTCAGCGAGTATTTTTTCGGCTTTCTGTTTATATTCTTCCATTTTTTTTGATAAGTAATCCAAACCTCCTGACTCGATGGCAAAGCGGTACATACGACGAACATTGTACTTTGTAAAATGACGTTTAGCCATAATTTCGCGATATGGACGGGATTTCTTTTCATCGCTATGTCCCAGGGCATAGATTAAGGGTAACGTTACTTTTCCCTCTTTTAAATCGTTCGCAACCGGTTTTCCGGGTATTTCTCCGGATTGACCGGGTAAAATATAGTCGAATGAATCGTCTTTTAGTTGAAAAATAATACCCAAATACTCTCCAAACAAGGCCAACCGGTTGATCGCTTCCGGTTTTGCAGAAGAAGCCATGGCTCCTGCTTTTGCACAAAAGGCAAAAAGCTGAGCCGTTTTTTTATTAATTATATCAAAGTAAATTGCTTCTGTAGGATTTTGCTGCTGACTAACATGAAGTTGTACTAACTCGCCATCGGCCAGACTGGCTCCCAACTTTCCAATTTCTGTTATAATATCCAGTCGACCCGTTAGGGCGGCAATTTCAATTACTTTGGTTAAATAATAATCGCCTGATAAAATGGCCACCTTATTTTTCCAAATGGCATTTATAGAGTTCTTTGATCTGCGTTGGTAAGTTTCATCTATCACATCATCGTGTAAGAGGCTGGCAGTGTGCAAAATTTGCAAAGATGCAGCAATATTGATCGAAGTCTGTTCTACCGGACCAAACATTGCCGATGAAAGCAAAAGTACAGTCGGACGTATTTCTTTTCCCAGCGATCCGTTTAAATACTGTACTACTTCCGACAATATAGGGTTTTCAGGTTCCAGGGCTTTCTTGTATGTTTCCTGATAGAGAAGAAACTCCTTATGGATGGGCCGTCGAATCAGGTCAATCATAGTTAATTAATTAAGCTGCAAATTTAAGGATAATTCCTGTCATTCACATAAGCGCTGTTTAAAAACAAGTTTCCTGTTTTAAGCTATTTCATGCTATATTTTATACCTTTACAGGCCAATTTCTTCATTTTTACTATGTCAACATCGAAAAGACTTTTTTTACTCGACGCTTATGCATTGATTTACAGGTCGTATTATGCATTTATTAAAAATCCTCGTATCAATTCAAAGGGTGAAAACACCTCTGCGATTTTTGGTTTTATTAACACCCTTGAGGATCTGCTCAAAAGAGAAAACCCATCGCATCTGGCGGTGGCATTCGATCCTCCCGGTCCTACTTTCAGGCATACGGCCTTCGAGGCCTATAAAGCGCAGCGCGAAAAAACACCGGAGACCATCATCTGGTCTATCCCCTACATAAAAGAAATACTAAAGGCCTATCGTATCCCAATCCTCGAAGTAGAGGGTTTTGAAGCCGACGATGTTATAGGCACCTTATCGCTCAAGGCTGAAAAAGATGGCTTTAAGACCTATATGATGACCCCGGACAAAGATTTCGGACAGTTGGTTTCGGAACACTCCTTTATTTACAGGCCACGCTACGGCTCCTCGGAATTTGAAGTGATGGGCATAGAGGAAGTGAATAAAAAATTCGGTCTGAAACACCCCTGTCAGATTATCGACCTCTTGAGCCTGATGGGCGATACATCCGACAACATTCCGGGCTGTCCGGGTATCGGCATAGTGACCGCCCAAAAATTAATCGCTGAATTCGGAGATATTGACACTTTGCTTAATAATACCGACAAATTGAAAGGCTCGGTTAAAGAAAAAGTGGAGAATAATCGGGAACAAATTCTTTTTTCCCGTTTTCTGGCTACCATCAAACGGGACGTCCCTATCGAATTTGTCGAAGAAGAATTTCGGATGGTGCCACGCGATGAAAAAAAAATAATGAGCATTTTTGAGCAGTTGGAATTTCGGACGCTTATGAAAAGAATCAGCGCCAGCAATTCTTATGCTGACTCTGAAAAAAAACCGGCAGCTCGCCCCGAAGGAGAAAAAAAATTATTTACTCCAATTTTTGTGGAAGCTTCCCAACCGGGAGTAAGCAAAAAAAAACCTGCCGGATTAAATTTACAAACTTCACTTTGGGACGAACAGGGTAATGCTGTTGGTTCTTCGTCATTACCTACAAAAATCAAGACTCAGCAAAATATTGTGGGAAACGACTTGTTTTCGAACAATTTGTCGGCAATAAATCCAGACGAGTCTACAGAATCGTTGCCAGAATCGATTCTCGGCAGCTTAAAAAACACAGCTCACTATTACCATATTCTTGATAATGAGAAGGATATTGGGGTTTTTATCAAAGAATTTTCTGAGTCGGATTTTTTTGCTTTTAGCACAAAAAAACACGGAACAGAGGCTATGAATGCTCAGCTGACCGGAATTGCCTTTGCAAAAGAAAAAAACAAAGCCTACTACCTGCCCTGCCCCGACAACGGAAAAAAATGCAGGGAATTGTTGAATTCTTTCAAGCCGCTTTTTGAAAACAAGCGCAGCCTTAAAATTGGCTACGATTTAAAGAACGAAATATTGCTCTTGCGCAATTATGAACTTTTATTGGCGGGGCCCCTTTTCGACATCCTCATTGCGCATTATCTTATTCAACCCGAATTAAGACACGATCTTGATTTTTTGGCCAAAAGCTACCTCAACTACCAATGCCTTATCAAAGAGGCCTTGCCGGAGCTAAAAGTGAAAAAACAGGGTGAGTCGCAAGATCTGAATGCGGAACAGAGTCTAAGCGTGGAACAGGAGCTTAGCGTTGAACAGGAGCTCAGTGCGGAACAGGAGCTCAGCGTGGAACAGGAGTTGAATGTGAAGATGGCGGCCGAGTACATTTGCGAGCAGGCAGATCTCTGTTTGCAACTCAAAAGCAAGCTGGAGAAAGAGATAGAACAAGAGGGGCTGAACAACTTGTATTACGAAATTGAAGCCCCGCTCATCTATGTGCTCGCCGACATGGAAAACAGCGGAGTGTATATTGATACAGAAGCACTCAAAAGCTCTTCGGTGCTGCTTACCGAAGAATTGAACGGTATTGAACAAGAAATTTACGATCTGGCAGGAACTACTTTTAATGTCAACTCTGCCAAGCAGGTCGGGGATGTGTTGTTTGAACGCTTGCGTATTGTGGAGAAAGCAAAACGCACTAAAACAGGCCAGTATTCAACCTCCGAAGAAGTATTGGAAACCTTGAGAAGCAAACATCCTATTGTAAGTAAAATATTGAGCTACCGGGGTTTAAAAAAGTTACTCAGCACCTACATCGATGCCCTACCCCTGCTCATCAACCCCAAAACAGGAAAAATCCATACCAGTTTTAACCAGGCCGTAACAGCCACCGGCAGACTGAGTTCCAGCAATCCTAACCTGCAAAACATCCCCATTCGCGACGATAAGGGAAGAGAAATTCGGAGAGCTTTTTCGTCTGGTCCCGGAGAGTTGTTTTTGTCGGCCGACTATTCTCAGATTGAATTGCGTGTAATGGCCCACCTGAGCGAAGACGAGAATATGATAGAGGCTTTCAGGCTGGACCACGACATTCACGCAGCCACAGCAGCCAGGATATTTAAGCTTCCCATAGAGGACGTCGATCAGGATATGCGCCGTAAGGCCAAAACCGCCAATTTCGGGATTATATACGGTATTTCAACCTTCGGTCTGGCAGAAAGAATGGGTGTTTCACGTGCAGAAGCCAAAAAGCTGATCGAAGACTATTTTGAAACCTATCCCAAAATTAAGGCCTATATGGATCATTCTGTGCAAATGGCTCGTGAAAACAATTGGGTAGAAACGGTCTTTCATCGCAAACGCTATCTGCCCGACATACATTCGCGCAATGCCGTTGTCAGGTCTTATGCCGAACGAAACGCCATCAACGCGCCTATTCAGGGTACGGCCGCCGACCTGATCAAAATTGCCATGGTCAAAATCTATCAGGCCTTTGAATCGGCTCAGCTAAAGACAAAAATGATTCTGCAAGTGCACGACGAACTCGATTTCATTGTGCCCGAGGAAGAACTGGAACAAGTTAAAAAAATAATTATTTACGAAATGGAAAATGCGGCTTCGTTCAAAGTGCCCATCAAGGCCGAAATTGGCGTGGGTAAAAATTGGCTTGAAGCGCATTGATGTTTTTTGTACTTTCGCGACTTCTTTTACTTCGAATTTATGGCACTTCAATGCGGCATTATAGGGTTGCCCAACGTGGGTAAATCCACCCTTTTCAATTGTCTGTCCAATACTAAAGCTCAGGCGGCCAATTTCCCCTTTTGTACTATTGAACCCAACGTGGGTGTTATCGCAGTACCCGATGAACGTTTGAACGAACTGGCCAAATTGTTCAATCCCAAGCGAGTAGTACCCACTACCGTCGAGATTGTCGATATTGCCGGGCTGGTCAAAGGAGCCAGCAAAGGAGAAGGCCTGGGAAACAAATTTCTGGGCAATATTCGTCAAACCGATGCCATCATACACGTGCTACGCTGCTTCGACGACAGCAATATTGCTCACGTAAACGGAGCAATAGATCCCGTCAGGGACAAGGAAATCATCGACTACGAATTGCAAATCAAAGACCTGGAAACCATCGACAGTCGCATCAACAAAGTTCAGAAGCAAGCCCAGACCGGAGGCGACAAACAAGCCAAGGTGGCTTACGAAGTGCTACTGCGTTACAAGCTGGCGCTGGAACAGGGCAAGTCGGCCCGTACGGTACAATTCGACACCAAAGACGAGCAAAAAATTGCCCATGACCTGTTTTTGTTGACCAACAAACCCGTGCTTTACGTTTGTAATGTGGACGAAGCATCCATTCTAAAAGGCAATCGCCATGTGGATATGGTCCGCGAGGCCATTGAAGAAGAAGGCTCGGAACTGCTGGTGGTAGCTGCTAAAATTGAATCGGAAATTGCCGAATTCGAAGACGCCGAAGAACGCAGCTTATTTTTGCAAGAGCTGGGACTAAAGGAATCAGGCGTGAACCGCCTGATCAAAGCTGCTTATAAATTGTTGAACCTTAGTGTGTTTTTAACCGCCGGCCCTCTCGAAGTCCGGGCCTGGCCTTTTAAGACCGGCAGCAAAGCTCCTGTCTGCGCAGGTATAGTCCATAGTGATTTTGAAAAAGGTTTTATTCGTGCCGAAGTCATCAAATACGAGGACTTTATCCGCTTTGGATCGGAACAGGCCGTAAAAGAGGCCGGCAAAATGCACGTAGAAGGCAAAGACTACGTGGTTCAGGACGGCGATATCATATATTTCCGTTTTAATGTGTAGGCTTAATTATCCCCTTCCCTTGACAATCTTTTTTATCTCGTTTAATTTATTGAGTGCCTCAATAGGAGTCAAGTTGTTTATATCCACTTTGAGAATTTCGTCCCTTACCTGCGAAAGCACCGGATCGTCCAACTGAAAGAAACTCAACTGCAAACCTTCCCGGGTTTCGGCTAGTCTGGAAACCGGCTTAGCCGGCACTTTCCCCTGTTGGCTTGTTTCGAATTCCTGTAGTATTTGATTGGCTCTGTTCACTATACTGGGTGGCATACCGGCCATCTTGGCCACGTGTATACCAAAGCTGTGTTCGCTGCCGCCGCGACGCATTTTACGAAGAAAAATCACCTTATTATCTGCTTCTTTTACCGAAATGTGGTAATTGCGGATGCGGGGAAAGGTTTTTTCCATCTCGTTCAATTCGTGATAATGGGTAGCAAAGAGTGTTTTTGCCCTGGCTTTGGGCTGTTCGTGAATGTATTCCACTATAGCCCAGGCTATGGAAATGCCATCGTAAGTGCTGGTTCCCCGGCCTAGTTCGTCGAAAAGCACCAGGCTGCGAGGAGTAATGTTGTTCAGAATATCGGCGGCTTCGAGCATTTCTACCATAAAAGTAGATTCGCCCAGCGAAAGATTATCGGAGGCTCCTACCCTGGTGAAAACCTTGTCGACCAATCCTATTTGAGCTTCGTCTGCCGGGACAAAACAACCCGTCTGTGCCATAATTACAATCAGGGCTGTCTGTCGTATTAAGGCCGACTTTCCGGCCATATTCGGACCGGTAATAATTAATATCTGCTCGCTTTTATTGTCCATAAACACGTCGTTACTTATGTAAATTTCACCATCGGGCAGTTGTTTTTCGATGACGGGATGGCGTCCGGCTTTAATGTTTATTTCGTCGGAATCGCTTAATTGAGGTTTATGGTAATTGTTTAGGCTCGAAACTTCGGCAAAAGAAAGCAAACAATCGAGTTGGGAAAGCTGGACGGCGTTGTTTTGAATGATGTTTACAAAACTGACTAAATCCAGGACCAGGGCATTGAAAATATCGCTTTCTATCTGGGATATGCGCTCTTCGGCTCCGAGGATTTTTTCTTCGTATTCTTTAAGCTCCGGGGTAATATACCGTTCTGCACTGACTAATGTTTGCTTGCGTATCCAGTTTTCGGGCACTTTGTCCTTGTGCACGTTGCGTACTTCCATATAGTAGCCGAACACATTATTAAAACTGACTTTTAAACTGCTTATACCGGTTTTTTGACTTTCTCTTTCCTGCAGTCTTTGCAGGTATTCTTTGCCCGATGTAGACAAATTTCGTAATTGGTCCAGTTCTTCATTTACTCCGGCACGTATTACCTCGCCCCGGTTCAGGGCTATGGGAGGATTTTCGACCAGTTCGGCTGCAATGCGCAGACAGAGGTCTTCGCAAGTATCCACAGCCTGAATCATCGACCTCAATGGCGGCGTAATTTCCAAAGACTGAGAATTGAGATACTGCTTAATGTCGGCCACCGACATCAAGGCGTTTTTCAGATGCACGACTTCTCTGGGTGAGACTCTACCCACAGCCACTTTGGACACTATACGTTCCAGGTCGCCTACCAGACTCAGACGCTCTTTTACATATTGGTGAATTTCTTTATTGTTCATGAAAAATTCCACCACCTCTTGTCTGGCTTCAATTGCTTTTATGTCTTTCAGAGGAAATAATATCCAGCGTCTCAGCTGGCGTTTTCCCATGGGTGTGCAGGTTTTGTCCAGAATTTCCAGCAGGCTTTTGCCTTCCTGATTGATGGTATTGCACAATTCAAGGTTACGTATAGTATACCGGTCTAAACGTACATAATTATCTTCGTCAATACGAGAAATTTGCTGTATATGTCCCAATTGTAGGTGTTGGGTCATATCCATATAATAAAGCACCGATGCCGAGGCTATTATGGCTAAAGGCATGTTTTGAATACCAAAACCCTTAAGACTAACAGTTTGAAATTGCTTCAATAAGCGTCTTTGTGCAGAATCGTCGGTATAAACCCAATCTTCCATCTCAAAGCGGGGGCCATTGTAATGAAAAGTATCTTGAAAGAGAGAGCGTTTGCTTCGTTCGTACAATATTTCTTTGGGATTGAAAGAACTCAATAATTTGTCAACGTATTCAAAACTGCCTTCAGCTGTAATAAATTCGCCGGTTGATATATCCAAAAAGGCCACACCTGCTCTTTTTTGATCCAGATGTAAAGCCGCCAAAAAATTGTTTTCACCGTGATCCAATACGGCTTCGTTAGTAGAAACTCCGGGTGTTACCAATTCAGTAACACCTCTTTTAACCAAGGTTTTAGTCTTTTTAGGATCTTCGAGCTGATCACAAATAGCCACTCTTTTGCCTGCCTTTACCAATTTAGGCAAATAAGTATCCAATGCATGAAATGGAAATCCGGCCATTTCAATTTTTCCTGTCTTACCGGCAGTTTTGAAGGTGAGGGCTATATTAAGTATTTCGGCGGCCAGTATAGCATCTTTTCCATAGGTTTCGTAAAAATCACCCACTCTAAACAATAAAACGGCATCAGGGTATTTAGCCTTGATACTAAAATACTGTTTCATCAGGGGTGTATTGGAAATATTGTTTGACACGGACTCTGGTTGTTTCGATGCAATTGCAAAAATACGATATCTGTCGAAATCTTGTCAATAATTATGGATAGCTTTTGATAAATAAATTTTGTTTTATCAAAATTCGTCCGGGTAATCAAAATGCTCAATTTTGCAAATAATAAATCCTTTATTTATAAATTAGTTTTCAACAAACAAAATTTGGTTTTGAACAGCGTTTGTTATTGACAGGTAAAATAACAAAATCAGGATTATTATGTTGATAAATCTATTATTTGATTTAATTTCAATTATTTACATTGTTAATAAGTACTTGATTAGACCTTTATAACTTCGCTCTATTGTTAATAGTATTATTTCAATTAAATTATCGACACTATCAACAGACTATAATCATCTATTATTTTTTTTCAAAATTCAATTTTCAAATTTATAATAATATTAGTGTTGACAAATAAGTTTTCTTCTTTATCAAAAGCAAAAAATTATTGTAAAAGTTCACGTTGATATTCAGTTCGTGTATCATATTTTTTAAAACCATGATTAGATAACTGAATTTGAGCGTTTAAGCGAAATGGGCAACTAAAAGATATAAAATACATTGTATCCATATCAGATTTTCGATAAAACCAAGCGGAAGTTAGTAAAAACAGTTACTTTTGCGTGTAAAGAAATGTTTATACAAGCCATGAATTATCAACTTGTTCTCGACAAAACGCTGGAAGAAATTAAATCTGAAAATAAAAAACCAACTCTTTTGCTTCATGTATGCTGCGCACCTTGCAGTACTTATGTGTTGGAATATTTAAGCGATTATTTTACGATTGCGCTTTATTATTACAATCCCAATATATTTCCTAAAGAAGAATACGATAAACGCCTTTGGACATTGGTAAAATTTGTTCGGGAATTAAAATCTAAAATTCGTCCAATCATTGAAGAAGCAAATTACGATCCTTCAGAATTTTACCGGAATATAAAAGGTTTAGAAAACGAAAAAGAGGGAGGTAGCCGATGCAAAAAATGTTATGCTTTACGCTTGGAGGAAGCTGCCCGTAAAGCGGCCGAAAAATCCCTGGACTATTTTACCACAACATTAAGTATCAGTCCTTTGAAAAATGCACAACTTATTAATGACTTAGGGGCAGTGTACGAAAATAAATACGGTGTTCGTTATTTATATGCCGATTTCAAAAAGAAAGGAGGCTACAAACGATCTATCGAATTATCCAAACAATACGGTTTATACAGACAAGATTATTGTGGTTGTGAGTTTTCCATGAAAAATAAAAGATAAAATGAAACAGATTAACAAAATTGCTTTCATTCTCCTCGTTGCAATCGGAACTGTAGCCTGCGGGAATAGAAAAGACAAGAAATTTGAAAAAGACCTGAGTGACTATTCCGGCATTATTTCTGCCATCAGCTCCGGGGCGATAAGACGGGCAGATCCTATCGTTGTGGTATTTACCAAAGACATAGTCGAAAAGGAATTGATAGGAAAGACCCTTGAACAAAATCCTTTCGTCTTTAAGCCCGAAATCAAAGGAAAGTGCAGTTGGAAATCACCCAATACTCTGGTTTTTGCACCCGAAAAACCCTTAAACTGGAATACGAATTATGAGGCAAGCTTGAATTTGGAATACTTGCTAAAGTTACCTGAAAAGCAGGAAAAAAAATTGAATTTCAGTTTTTTTACTGCAAAAAAGCAACTTAAGTTATCTTACGATGAGTTACGACTGGACGAGGGAGGTAATTATTTTCTGGAGGTATTTATCAACACATCAGACCGTTTTGATTCCCATGAGATAGAGCAGAGCCTGATTGTTGAGTATCCGCATGAACAGTTAAGCTTGAAATGGGAACATAATCCGGAAACATTCAGCCACACCTTAAGTATACGAAACATAGTAAGGGAGGAAGAAAACAGCGAATTAGTGCTGAATATCAAGCCTATTGATAATAGTTATAAACCTTCCATCAGTCAATATTCTTTTACCATACCGGGGACAGACGTTTTTATGCTCAGCTCGGTGAAGGTAAAAGAAAGCCCCGATCGGGTACTAGAAATCGTTTTTTCGGACCTGCTTAATCAGCAGCAGGATTTAAGAGGATTGGTCTCCCTGGACGAACAAAAGAGTGTTAAGTATACCATCGATAACAACGTCCTTAAAATCTATCCTTCCAATACCTTGTCGGGGGAGTTTACTCTGAATATATCCCGCTCGGTCGAAAATAAACAGGGGAAGACACTTCAAAAAAATTACAGCCAAATAATCAATTTCGGACGTATAAAGCCGGCCATACGCTTGTTGGGCAAAGGGGTCATCATGCCTCAGAGTCAAGGTTTGATTTTACCTTTTTCTGCTGCGGGGCTCAAAGCGGTTGACCTTCGCGTTACCCAGATTTTTCCCAACAATATAGTGGCTTTCTTCCAAGACAACAATATCGATGAGGCTTATAAATGGGGACTCAACAGAGTGGGAAGAACCATTGTTACCAAAAAAATATCTCTCGAGGACAAAGGGGCCGAAGATTTGACCAACTGGAATGCTTTCAGCCTGGATCTGGCTTCTTTTATCGATGTGGAGCCCGGATCAATCTATAATGTAGAATTGGGCTTTAGAAAAGCTTATTCGCTTTACGAGGAACAGGCTTCCGAAGAAACGGATCATTATCTGCCTATAGATGAGGAAATGTTGTTTCCAGGTCAGAGCTATGAAAATACTTATTACAACTACTATTACGATTGGCGTAACTACGAAAATCCGGCCAGTCAGGCATATTTTTCGCCTAATCGTTTTGTCAACCGCAATGTATTTTGTTCCGATCTGGCATTGATTGCCAAGATGGACGCTAAGGGACAGATGTCGATTTACGTGAGTAATTTGATGACTACCGCCTCCGAAGCCGGAGTACAATTAAGTGTATACGATTATCAGAATCAGCTCCTGACCCGTGCTCAAACCGACGGACAGGGTTATTTCCGTTTTACTCCCGAAAGAGCTCCCTTTGTGCTGTTTGCCCAAAAGGGTAACCAATATGCCTACTTGAAGCTGGACAACAGCAGCGCCATTCCTGTGGCTAATTTTGATACAGACGGCATTAAGGCAGAAAAGGGCATCAAGGCTTTTTTCTACGCCGAGCGCGATGTTTGGCGGCCGGGCGACAGCATATACCTGCATTTAATACTTGAAGACCGGGAACAGCAATTGCCCGAAGGCCATCCCATAAATATGGAAATCTACAATCCCCGCGGGCAATTTGTAAAGAAGATACTCATCCTGCGGGATGAACGCTGTATTTATCCTTTCTATTTTGCGACAAGCAAAGACGATCCTACCGGCAACTGGAAAGTAGTGGTTAAAGCCGGCACCCATATTTTTCAGCGTAGCGTACAAGTGGAAAGCATAAAACCTAACCGCCTGAAAATAGAGCTTGAAATAAGGGAAGATGTATTGAGTAAATCCGAAACAAGCTGGGCAAAACTCAAAGCCTCCTGGTTGCACGGTACGCCGGCAGCCAATATGAAAGCTCAGGTGAGCGCCGTATTGCATCCCTATACACCCACATTTGAAAAATACAAGGATTTCGATTTTTCAACTCCTTATCCCCGGCAATCGAGCAAAGAATTCACTTTGTTCGACGGCCAGCTCGACTACAAAGGAGAAGCTTCCGTAAATATGTCTTTTGGTCCTAGGGACTTTGAAGGTTATATGCAGGCCAGAATCAGCACCAAAGTGTACGAGGGCGGCGGTTTCAGTATCAATCAACGCAGTATTCCTTTTATTGCCAGCGAACATTTTGTCGGCCTTAAAATGAATTATTCCTATCCCTCGTGGAAAAAACTGGACAACGATAAAAACCACCGGGTCGAAGTAGTGAGTGTTGACGAAAAGGGCAACCCGGCGGACTTGAGCAATATAGAAGTTAAGCTATACGACCTGGACTACCATTGGTGGTATCAGAGCAACAGTAATCTGCTGGCTTCCTACGCCGGCCAAACTTATCATAAACCGGTTTACAGCACAAAAATCAGCACCAGCAAGGGAAAAGGCAGTTTTGAACTGAGCAACAATTCGCAGCGCTATGGTTGTTATTTATTGTTGGTTACAGCCCCGGACGGGCATACCTGCGGCCAGCAAATCTATTTCGGCCTGCCCTGGGGCAGCGGCATACAAAAAGGCGACGCTCAGGTGTTGGCTTTGGTTGCTGAGCGCGATCAATATAAGACCGGAGAAACAGCCAGCCTCAGTTTTCCGGCAAGCAAGGATGCCCGGGCGCTGGTTACGCTGGAAAACGGTAAAGGCATCCTGCATCAGGAATGGCTGGACAATCTGGAGGCCATGAACGAGTACCGTTTTGTTACTACGCCCGACATGGCGCCCAATGTTTATGTAAATATTATGCTGATACAGGCCTATGCGCAAACAGCCAACGACCTGCCTATAAGGCTTTTTGGGCTAACTTCGTTCAGAGTTGAAGATGAGCAGACCCGATTGCATCCGGTACTGGACATTCCCGATGAGCTCCGCCCCGAAAAAGAATATACCATCCGGGTAAGCGAAAGCAACAAACAAGCCATGGATTATACCATAGCGTTGGTGGACGAAGGTTTGCTGGATCTGACAAATTTCAGCACTCCCGATCCCTGGGCTCATTTCTACGCCAAAGAGGCCCTGGGAACCAAAACCTATGATATGTACAATGAGGTGTTGGGTTCATTCGGCAGCCGGCTGGAAAGCATGTACGCCATAGGAGGCTCCGATCAGGAAATAGATTATTCTAAGAAAAAAGCCGACCGTTTTGTCCCCATCGTAGAAGTCCTGGGCCCTTTCAGGCTACAGGCCGGAAAAAAAGCCGAGCATAAAATACTGCTCAAACCCTACGCAGGCTCTGTCCGGGCCATGCTGATTGCTGCCGGCCGGGGTCGTTACGGGAGCATGGAAAAAAGCATCCGGGTCAGCGAACCTTTGATGTTGTATGCCAGTTTACCCAGAACCCTGGCCTTAGGCGAGAAAGCCGATTTGCCCCTTACGGTCTTTGCCATGGATGAATCCATCAAAACAGTCAGGATACGTTTTGAAACGGAAGGCAGACTCCAGGGGTCTGCAGATACCCTGATTCTTTTTGATGCTCCCGGCCAACAGGATGTCTTTTTCGAGCTTAAAGCAGCCGGGGAAGCCGGTTTGGGCATCATAAAGCTTAGCGCAGTATCCGGCAGAGAAAAAACACAACAGAGCATAGAGCTGGATGTTATGCACAACAATCCTCCCAGTACGGAACAAGTCTTTAAAATGCTGCCCTCGGGCGAAAGCTGGCAACAGAATTTGTCTGCTTTGGGTGTATCCGGAACCAATAAGGCCAGACTGGAAATTTCGTCGGTATTGCCACTAAATTTAGAGTATCAGTTGAGTTTCCTCAACCAATACCCTCACCAATGTGCCGAGCAGGTTGTATCGGCTGTTTTTCCCTTGATTTATGTGCCGAAACTGCTGGAATTGAGCGCTGAAAAACGCAAGGAATATGAACAGAACATAAAAGATTGTATCGATCGTCTTCCCCGTTATCAAAGCATGGACAGAGGTTTTGCCTTCTGGCCCGGACGGTCGGCGGGCGAGCTGTGGCTGACTTCTTACCTGACTTATTTTATGCTCGAGGCCGAAAAAGCAGCTTATTTAATACCCTCCAATTTAAAGAGAGCCGGCCTTGACTACCTTGCAAACGGGGTACGCCGCTACCGGGAATATTTACCCGACTACAAGGCCCAGATTCAAGCCTATGCCTTGTTTGTTCTTGCCAGGGCCGGTGAACCCGAGGTGGCAGCTATGAACCGGCTAATGAAGGCCGATTGCCTGAACAACCAGGGGAAATGGCTGCTGGCTTCTGCTTATGCTGCCTCTGGGATGAAAGAGGCCGCTTATAAACTGATAGACCTGCGCGACACCGAACCGGGCACCGTCAGCGCTTATACCTACGGCTCCGTTTTGCGCGACCGCTGTTATTTGTTGCAAAGCCTGATGTTGTTGGGAGAGTGGGAACAGGCCACCCCGCTGGCTCTTAAAATAGCCACGGATTTCAACAGGGCGGGCCGGCACAGTACGCAAACCACCGGTTTTGTTCTTTCCGTGTTGTCGGAATTTTGCCTGCTAACCTCAGCGACTTCCGAAGCGGAGACAGAGTTGTATGTAAACGGGAAGCCGCTACAAACCCAGTCTTCCGGAGCCTTTACCCTGGCGGATCTATCCTATGGCCGGGATCTTGAACTGGACTTGCGCTTGGTGAACAAGGGTAAAGGCACTGTCTTTGCCAGCCTTTTCAACCAAGGCGTCAAAGCAGGGATGGATGCCTCGGAACAGGAAAAGGGATTGGCCCTTGAAATCAGCTATATGGACCAGGAAGGTAAAAAGTTGAATGTCAGCAAACTAAAACAGGGAACTAATTTCATTGTTCAGTTGCGCATCAGCAACAAGACGGCTTTTGCTGTTGACAACCTGGCTTTGACCCAAATAATACCCGCCGGCTGGGAAATAATCAACGAGAGGCTTTTTGGTACCGGGTCGGCAAGCGAGGATCAAAACGACTACGATTACAGGGATATTCGCGACGACAGGGTCAATACTTATTTTTCGTTGGGGGCCGGCAAAACAAAGGTGTTTACCCTGGAACTGAATGCCTCCTATTGTGGGGACTTTATTCTGGCTCCGGTGCTGTGTGAAGCTATGTACGACCAGGCTTATTACGCCAGAAAAGGCGGGGCTAAGGTAAAAGTAGAACGTTAAAACGGGGCAAGCTCATAGGGAATGTGTTTGAAAAACCAAAGCTCAAAAGGGACAAAGCGGCTGAAAATACTTACCGGCTTGTTCCTGCTGCTTGTTGTGTTGTTTTTGCTGATACCTCTTCCTAAATTCAAGTACCCCTGCTCTACTGTTGTTTATGCCGCCAATTTGGAGCTGTTGGGTGCAAGAATAGCCGCTGACGGCCAGTGGCGCTTTAGCCCCGAGGGAGAAATCCCCGACAATTATGTCAAGGCTCTGATTCTTTACGAGGATAACTATTTTCGTTATCATCCGGGCGTCAATCCGGTTTCGTTGGGCAGGGCGCTTGTTCAAAATCTCAAAGCCGGACGCATCGTCAGTGGCGGAAGCACCCTGAGTATGCAGGTGGCCAGAATGTCTCGCAATAATCCTCCCAGAACCCTGAGCGGGAAATGCCTTGAGATCTTAATGGCTTTGAAGCTCGAATTGTGTTATTCCAAAGATAAAATATTGGCTCTTTACGCCGGGGTGGCTCCTTTCGGCGGCAATGTGGTGGGTATCACAGCTGCTTCCTGGCGTTATTTTAACCATACGCCTCAAAAGTTGTCCTGGGCCGAAGCAGCTACTTTGGCCGTTTTGCCTAATGCTCCCGCTCTGATTCATCCCGGCAGAAACGCAGCCGAATTGAAACAAAAAAGGGATGCTTTACTTGGGAAGCTTTATCAAAAAAAACACATTGACAGTCTTAGTTATCAGTTGGCTTTGGCCGAATCACTGCCGCAGGCACCTCTACCCTTGCCCGGTTTGGCCCTGCATGTAGTGGAAAAAGCCCATAAACAGTTTCCGGGCCAAAATGTCTATACAAGCATAGATTATCCGCTACAGGAAAAATGCATCGCTTTGCTGGAACAGCGGAGCAAAGAACTGGAGCAAAGCGAAATCCATAATTTGGCTGCCCTGGTCTGCGATGTAAAGCAAAACAGTATTCTGGCCTATGCGGGCAACATCAGCGCGGTGGCTCAACTCGATGTTTTTGTGGATATCGTGCAGACCCCACGCAGCAGCGGAAGCATTCTTAAGCCATTTTTGTACGCCTCGATGCTGCATCAGGGAGAAATTCTCCCTAATACTCTTATTGCCGATGTTCCGGTGAATTTTTCGGGTTTCAGCCCCAAAAATTTTGATCTTAACTATCAGGGGGCAGTTCCGGCTTCTGAGGCTTTGAGCCAATCCCTTAATGTGCCGGCTGTAGAAATGCTACATCAGTTTGGAGAAGCTCGTTTTCTGGATGTTCTGAAAAACCTGGGTTTCACCACTTTTGTTTATCCGTCCCAGCATTATGGTTTGTCGCTGATTTTGGGCGGAGGAGAATGCAACCTGCTCGAATTGGCCGGGGCCTATGCTTCTTTGGCCAGGGTGCTAAACCGCTTTGGATCCGTTCAGGAATATTCGTCGGAAGATTACCGTCCTTTACGACTTTTCAGAGAAAATAGTCCCGAAAAAAAGAGCGATACAAAGGCATTTCATAAGACAAACATCAGTCGCTTTTGGCCGGAAATATTCCCGAATAAAAGGAAGGATGCTGTTAGTCAAGGCCGAAAGTCCGCCTCCGAAAACGAGGAATCTTTACCTTTACTGTCGGCTGCTTCCATATGGTGCACCATGGAAGCCTTGCGACAAGTAAATCGTCCCCGCGAACGTAGCGGCTGGAAGCACTTTGAAAGCAGCCGGCGGATTGCCTGGAAAACCGGAACCAGTTTTGGTTTACGCGACGCTTGGGCCCTGGGAACTACTCCCGAACACGTAGTAGCCGTATGGGCGGGCAATGCCGACGGCGAGGGACGTCCCGGGCTTACAGGCTTGAGAGCGGCCGCTCCCGTCTTGTTTGATCTTTTTGATTTATTACCGCAGAGCGGAGCTTGGTTTGAACAGCCCGACAGCGAGATGAACCTGGAAGAAATATGTATGGAAAGTGGCTGTAAAGCATCGGTTTATTGTACTAGAAAGGTCTTGCAAATGGTTCCTGCTTCAGGCTTAAAGACGGCACTTTGTCCTTATCACCGGCTGGTACATGTATCCAAAGACGGAAAATTCAGGGTGAATGCCTCTTGCTATCCGCTTGAACTTATCCGCAGTGATTCAATCTTTGTGTTACCGCCGGCTATGGAGTGGTTTTACCGCAAAACTCACCCGTCTTACCGGGGCCTGCCTCCCCTTATGGAAAGCTGTGGTGAAGAAAAAGAATACAAGCAGATGGAAATATTGTATCCCCGTAATCCATACAGTTTGTATATCCCAAGAGAGCTTGACGGCAGTCCGGGCAAGCTGGTAATCGAAGTGGTACACCGCAAAGCAGATGCCCTTTTGTTTTGGCATCTCGACGACGAGTGGATAGGCAATACACGCAGGATACACCAAATGAGCATCAGCCCTGCCCCCGGAAATCACACACTTAGTATTTACGATCAGCAGGGCAACAATCTGATTCAACATTTAAGAATACAGGCCGGCAGAGTCGAAAGGTAAGCTCTTTAATTTTGTTGCCTGATCATGTCGGGCAGAATCTTTTGCTGCATCATCCATTCTATCATCAGGATGCGCCAGACATGGTGATAGCGGAAGCTCTCTTTGTAGCCCCAGCCGTGGCCCCCTTCGGGAAAAATATACATAGCAGCGGGGACCTTATGGTTTTTTAGTGCTGCATAAAAATCAAGGCTGTTTTGCGGTATCACTCCTTTGTCGTCGTCGCTGAGCAGCAGCAAGGTTGGCGGTGTTTCAGCGCTCACCTTAAGTTCGTTGGAATACTCCAACATTTGTTCTTCCGTTGGGTTGTCACCCAATAGGTTGCGTTTGGAACCGACGTGTGTGACACCCTCTTTCATGGAAATAACCGGATAGAAGAGGATCATATAATCCGGCCTGCTGCTCTGACGGGCGATAGGATCTTCGGCTTCGGGATTGCCGTAATCGAAGTGAGTGCCTGCGGTCGAAGCCAGATGGCCGCCCGCCGAAAAGCCGGAAATACCTATTTTGGAAGGGTTGATTCCCCATTCTTCAGCCTTGCTTCGTACTATTCTGATGGCCTGCAAGGCGTCTTTCGAAGGAATGAAATCGTGTCCGTTGGGCAAACGGTATTTCAGAACTATGGCGGTAATGCCGTTTTCGTTGAGCCAGCCGGTCAGCTGAAAGCCTTCGTGTCCGGCAGCCTGCCGGGCGTAGCCTCCTCCCGGACAAATAATCAGGGCCGCACCCGTATTTTTGTCGGGATTAGCTTTGAAAACCGACATGGCTGGAACACTGACGTTGGAAAAATAATTGTTTTCGTTGATTTCTTCGGCAGTAATGCCGTTACTTTCGGGAACTCCATCCGGCCATAAAGGCAGGTCTATTCTCTCTTGTGCGAAGGCAGCCACAGCTGTCCACAGCAAAAAACATAGTATGATCGGTTGTTTTTTCATGATTTAAATGAGTTAAGATCAGAGCAAATATAAAGGATTCTGCCAGAATTTTAAAGACCCGCTGAAAAAAACTACTCTTGTGCTCCAATTCCGGAAAAAGAATGAAAGTAGTCTATTTCTTGCTGGGAACTTTGCCGGCTTAGAATAAGTAATTAAACACCCCGGGGATAATCCTCGAGCATTTTGGCGGCTTCGCAGAGCTGATCGTACCAGTCCTGTCCGAATTTACGGATTAAGGGCTCCCTGAGAAAGCGATAAATCGGCAAGCCAAAAGTTTTTCCTTTGGCCAGGGCGGGAACACAGACATGCCATTGTTGGTAATTGAGAGCAACGACTCCGGAAGTCAGTTTGGAAAGTCTTATGGGGTAGAGGTGGCAGGAGATGGGTTTGATAAATGAGCTTTTACCTTCTCTCCAGGCCTTTTCAAGAGCACAATAACAAACGCCCTTTTCATCGTAATAAGTAAAGACACAATCTTTACCGTCTACGATGGAAGTAACGATTTCGCCCGAAGCATCCTTGTAACAAACTCCCTGTTCGTTAATGAGTTGACGGGCCCGGGGCGAGAGTTCGTCCCATACTGTGGGTAGAGCCTTTTCCAGTTCGGCAATTTCGTCTTCTTCCAGCGGAGCACCCGACACCCCTTCCACACAACACCTGCCTTTGCATTTGTTCAGGTCGCAGCAAAACCTTTGATTGATTATATCGAGACTGACGATGGTTTTATCGATTTGCAACATACTCCGTAATTAGTCGTGTATAAGACAGCGTCCGGTCATTTCCGCAGGCTGTTTTATGCCCAGGATGTGGCAGAGCGAGGGCGCCACATCGGCCAGTATGCCATCGCTGACTTTGGCTGAACTATTCCGGCTTATGTACACAAAAGGAACCGGATTCAGAGAATGGGCCGTGTTGGGAGAACCGTTGGGATTCAAGGCATTGTCGGCGTTGCCGTGATCGGCAATTATGATTACTTCGTAGTCTTGGCTTTTGGCTGCTTCAACAACCTTTTCAATATTGGCGTCCACAGCTACGACGGCGGCCTGAATGGCCGAATAGACTCCTGTGTGGCCGACCATATCGCCATTGGCATAGTTTACGACAATCAGATCGTATTTTTCGGTTTCTATGGCTTGCTTCAGCGCGTCGCCCACTTCGTTAACGCTCATTTCGGGTTTCAGGTCGTAGGTGGCCACTTTGGGCGATGGAATCAGTATGCGGTCTTCGTTTTCGAATTCTTTTTCGCGTCCGCCCGAGAAAAAGAAGGTTACATGAGCGTACTTTTCAGTTTCAGCTATACGCAGTTGTTTTTTGCCGGCTTTTGCCACAATTTCCCCCAGGGTATTGTCGACGTTTTCTTTATCGAAAAGTACGTTTATGCCCTTGAAGGTGGCATCGTAAGGGGTCATGGTGTAGTATTCCAGGCAGAGCGTTTGCATACCGTGTTGTGGCATGTCTTCCTGGGTCAGTACTATGGTGAGCTCTCTGGCTCTATCGTTGCGGAAATTGAAAAAGAGCACCACGTCGCCGTCCTGAATGGTGGCCAGAGGTTGGCCTTGAGCATCCGTGTGAACAATGGGTTTTATGAATTCATCGGTTACTCCCTGATCGTACGATGCCTGAACTGCCTGGACCATATCTTGTGCTTTCACTCCTTTGCCCTTTACCAGCAAATCGTAGGCTTCTTTGATGCGCTCCCAGCGTTTGTCCCTGTCCATGGCATAGTAACGGCCCACAATAGAGGCTATGGCCCCCGTGTTTCGATCCAGGTGCTTTTGCAGGGCGGCTATGAATGACTTACCGCTTTTGGGATCGGTGTCCCGGCCGTCCATAAAGCAATGCACAAAGGATTTCTTTATGCCGTAAAGCTTGGAGATTTCAATCAGCTTAAACAAATGGTCGAGAGAGCTGTGTACGCCGCCGTCGGAAACCAGGCCCAGAAAGTGGATTTGCTTACCCGATTGTTTTGCGTAACCGTAGGCTGCCTTGATGCCGGGATTTTCGAGAATGCTGTTGTCGCGGCAGGAAATATTGATTTTCACCAAATCCTGGTAAACCACTCTGCCGGCTCCGATGTTGAGATGTCCCACTTCGGAATTTCCCATTTGACCGTCGGGTAAACCCACGTTTTCGCCCGATGCCTGAAGTTGCGAGTTCGGATAGTTTTTTATCAGATAGTCCCAGTAAGGAGTAGGGGTGTTGTATATAACGTCTTCTTTCCCACGGTTGCCAATACCCCAACCGTCGAGAATCATCAGCATTGCTTTCTTGCTCATAAATAGTTATCTAAAATATTGGGCGCAAAGGTAAGCAATTCGGCTGAATTATCTTTTTGTTTTAGTGCTTTTTATAGCTTGGCGAATCATTTTATGGTTGGCCGTTACAGCCATTTCTACCCGGCGGTTTATTTTACGGCCTTCCGGGCTTTCGTTCGAAATAACGGGCACCATAAACCCTCGTCCTTCGGCTGTGATATGACTGCGTTTCACGCCCTTTGATACTAGAATTCTTTTTATGTTTTTGGCTCTCTTGTCCGATAAGGAAAGCGCTATGAATTCTGAACTGCTGTTGTCGGTATGGACCAGGATATACAATCTGGTGTTAGGAAAATCTTGCAGGGATGTTGCAAGTACTTCTAAGGTTTCGATGGAAGAATCATTTACATACTGAAGGCCTTGTTTAAAAAGCCGGTCGGAGTCAAAAACCAGCAAAAGGCCTTCTTCGGGTTGGCGAATTATCACGGAATCGCCTATTTGTTCGCTTAGCATGATTTTCAGGATTTCCATTTGTGAGGCAATCCACCGGCCGGCTTCTCCCTCGATGCCCGAATTTACAATGTATTCGGCAGCGGTGTTTTGGAGGATGTCTTCGGGATTCCTTTCAGCAAATTCTTTTTTTACAATATTCGAAATGGTAGAGCAAGAGCAGAACAATGTAAAACAGCTCCAAAATATCAAAAGGGGATAAAAAACACTTTTCATACAATATTTCGGATCAAAGTCCGCGCAAAAGTATATTTTTTAGCCTCCAGATTAAAATAATCTGCGTTTTTTTTGCAAATCACTTGATATTGTGTAATTTTGCGGCCGTTAGGATACAGGCGAGGGGGACAAAAGTTCCCCTCATTTTTTACTTAACACAAAAGGATGATTAGTAAAGAGATTATCAATCAGTACATTGAAGAGTGGATTAATAACAAGCCCTTTTTTTTGGTTGACCTCAATATCGGCCCCGATTTTAGTATTGCCATAGAAATTGAATCTGTTCAAGGCAATGTAAGTATAGGCGATTGCGCAGAGTTGAGCAGGCATATAGAGTCCCGTCTGAGTAATGAGGATCTGGATTTTGCCCTGAAAGTTTCTTCGGCAGGCATAGGTCAACCCTTTAAAGTATTTAGGCAATATCAAAAACACATAAACAAGGAGGTTGAGGTTCGTCTAAAAAACGGACAAAAGTTTTCAGGTACGTTATTAAGCTGTGACGAGGACAAATTTACTGTCAACGTTATGCGAAAAATAAAGCCCGAGGGTGCCAAAAGGCCCAAAATT
>LSQX01332416.1_pt1 | contig 21825 bp, 16 predicted proteins | sample 654561 | NCBI WGS metagenome assembly LSQX01 (sample SAMN04489861, study PRJNA283612) | anaerobic digester metagenome | isolation source: 4 biogas reactors fed with cattle manure at either 37C or 55C with and... | place: Denmark: Kongens Lyngby | collected 2014
TGATTTCTCCCGTCATGGCCAGATTCTTCCTGATCGTCCGATCGGTCAGCAACGAGACGAGAGCCGTAAGCAGGGTAACACCGGCTGATGGCCCGTCTTTTTGAATGGCCCCTGAAGGAATGTGGATATGTATGTCGAGGTCATCAAAAAAATTCGATGCGATACCCAACTCCTCGGCATTGGTCCGAATAAAGCTCAAAGCCGCACTCGCCGATTCCTTCATCACCTCTCCCAGTTGTCCCGTCAAGGCGAGACCTCTTTTGCCGGGCATGGACGTGGCTTCCACAAATAGGATTTCACCCCCGACGGGTGTCCAGGCTAACCCAACGGCAACGCCGGGTTTCGATGCCCGGATCGTTATTTCCGGAATCACCTTGACCGGTCCAAGGTACCGGGCGATGTCCTTGACCGTAATCGTCGTCGAGCCGATCCGGCCTTCGGCGGCAGCGCTGGCCACCCCCCGGCAGATCGAAGCGATTTCTCTTTCCAGGTTGCGGACGCCCGCTTCACGGGTGTACTGGGCAATGATCCGCTGCAAGGCCCTGCGGGTAAAACGGATCTGATCCGATTTGAGCCCGTTGGCATCGATCTGCCGGGGAATCAGGTAACGTTCAGCAATTCTGATTTTTTCCTGCTCCGTGTATCCGAGGAGTTCAATCACTTCCATCCTGTCCCGAAGGGGCGGAGGAATTGTTTCCAGCATATTGGCCGTGGTGATGAACATGACATGGGTCAGATCAAAAGGAACATCCAGGTAATGATCGACAAATGCAACATTCTGTTCCGGATCAAGTACTTCCAGCAACGCCGACGACGGGTCACCGCGGAAATCGCTTCCGACCTTGTCGATTTCATCCAGCATGAACACGGGATTATTCGACTCGGCCCGGCGAATGCTCTGGATGATTCGGCCTGGCAGGGCACCGACATAAGTCCTACGATGACCACGGATTTCTGCTTCGTCACGGACGCCGCCCAAGGCAATTCGAACGAACTTCCGGCCCAGAGCGCGGGCGATGGAGTGACCGAGCGACGTTTTGCCCGTACCCGGAGGGCCGGCAAAGCAAAGAATGGGGCCCTTGGTGTCGGGTTTCAATTTGCGGACAGCGAGGTATTCAATGATCCGTTTTTTGGCCTTCTCCAACCCGTAATGGTCTTCGTCCAGGACACGTTGAGCCTTCCTGATATCCAGGTTGTCCTCGGTTTTTTCATTCCAGGGCAGCGCGGTGATCCAATCCAGATAGGTGGAGGCGACCGTGTATTCCGCAGAGGACGGATGCATTCGGGAGAGCCTTTCCAGCTCGCGCTCCGCTTCCCGTTTTGCCTCATCCGGCAGATTCTTCTTTTCTATTTTGGCACGGTATTCCTCGATTTCGACTTTCGATTCATCCTCCTCGCCCAGTTCCTTGCGAATCGCGTTCAACTGCTGGCGCAGATAGTATTCCCGCTGTGATTTATCCATGTCGTCCTTGACTTGGGACTGGATCTTGTTTCCCAGTTCGAGAATATCGACCTGATGATTGACCAGGCGGGTTACTTCCTCAAGTCGCTTTTTGATATCGAGTGTCTCCAGAATCTGCTGTTTGTCTTCAATCGAGGCATTGATAATAGACGCAACCATGTCGGCCAGAGTCCCTGGTCCGGTAATGGATTTGGCCATGGTTCCAAATTCCTGAGGCAAGAATGGGGATAGTTTAACGACCCGGTCAAATAGACTCACGAGATTGGACATCAGCGCTTCCACCTCGATATCATGCATTTCCAATGTTTCGAGAGGTTCGACCCGTGCCTGAAGATAAGGCGCGCCTTCGATAAATTCCTTGATGCGGAAACGTTCGATACCACGCAGAAGCAACTGGGCCTTGTTATCCGGTGATTTTGCCATCCTGAGAATAACAACGCTTGTGCCAACTAAATAGAAGTCCTCCGGTTGATATTGGGTTTCCATAGGGGGTTTTTTGGAGACAGCCAAACCCATAAAACGATCCTTGGCCATGGCTTCATCAATCAACTGGATGGACTTGTCTCCCAGTACTTCCATGGGAAAGACCATCTTGGGAAAAACGACATTGTCAAATAAGGGCAAAATCGGAAGAATTTCCGGCAGTGACGAAACCGAAAAATCTTCCGATATCTTTTGTTCTGTCATGGAAACCTCCGAAAACCACTTTTTTACAGTACCGTTTATTTTTGCGTGATCTTTATCTTTTGAGCCCGTTCCGGAGACAACTTGGCCGCCCAGATTTTTAGCAGTCCCTCATGGTAAGTCGCCCGGACCGTATTTTTATCCACCGCACAGGGTAACAATAAAATCCTCTCAAAGGAACCATAGGATATTTCCGCCAGATGATAACGGGGGTGCACACCAGCATGCCTTATCTGTCGCGTTCCGCTGATCCTCAAATTGCTTCTGTCGAGTTCGACATAGATATTGTCACGCTTCGTGCCGGCAAGATCGACCATGATGACGATTTCGTGGACGGTTTCAAAAATATCCACCGGGGGACGCCACGTTCTCTCGTAGAGTACAGAACTTGGACAATTGAAATTGAAAACATCCTCCGTTGCTCTTCGAAGCTGTTTTCCCACAGCCCTTTCCTGAATATGATAATGAATTTCGATACGACTCATTTTCGTCCCCTGAAAATTAAAGATGGAAGAACCTAAAACAAAGACTTAAACCACCAACTATAAATTATAATAACTTCGATATTCACTTTGTAAAGAATCGATGGGTGATGTCAAGTTTTTTGTCTAAAGAGAATAGCCACGGAACCATTTCTTTACGGCCTCACCAAGCCGTCGATGAAAAGAAGATCGCCAGAAACGGGGGACCCTCCTATATTTCCCGGACAGGGCTTCGGCCCGGTAAGGCTCTCCGAAGTCGCTAGGACCCCGCCTTTCATTTCGCTCCGCCCAGTCCCCCACACATAAAAAACCTTTTGTTGACTTCTCCTATCGCTTTTCTGTATAAATTCGCAAATCTTATTCTTCCAATATTCTTGCCTAAGGTTAAGACAGCCAGACACAGAATGAGTAACGAAGGAGACCAAATGACCTGTCCCTGGACATGGATCGATCGAACAGACGCATTGGAAGCCGCCGCCAACGCATTGTCAGCATCCCGCGTGATCGCCGTCGATACGGAATATAATTCCCTCCATTATTTCCGGGAAAAACTCTGCCTGGTCCAGATTCACGACGGGCAGCACGCCTACCTGATTGACCCCATGGCCGAGCTGGACTTGAGTCCCCTTTCCGGGCTATTCGAAAATTCAGATGTTCTGAAGATTTTCCATGCCGGGGACAACGACATTCGGATTATCAAACGGGATTACGGTTCTACCTTTCGGAATATCTTTGACACCCAAAAAGCAGCCTCGATCTTGGGACATCACTACCTTTCCCTGGAAACCCTGATTCGTGAATATCTTTCCGTTGATTTCAAAAAGAAAAAGAAAATTCAAAGGTCCCGATGGGAAGTACGGCCTCTTTCAGTAGAACAGCTTCATTATGCCTCCCTGGACACCTTCCACCTGATTCCTCTGTATCTGGCCCTGATAAAAGTGCTGTATGAGCGGAATTTGCTTGGCACTGCGGAAAGGGCCTTCCAGGAAATCGCTGAAGTCATGTGGCACGAAAAGCGCCTTAACCCAACCGGATACAAAAAATTACCAGGCTATCACAATCTGCCGGAACATGAGAAGCATCGGTTGCGGAATTTGTACAACTGGCGCTATCACAAAGCGCAGGAAATCGATCTGGCCCCCTTTCTGCTTTTGAACGACCGGTTATTGATGGCTCTGGCCCGTGCGGAAATCGATCTGACGGATCCGATAGCGATTTCCCAAAAAACGACTTGCAGCACTTGCTTCAAATATTTAAACGAACTGATTCCGTTGCTCCCGGAACATCCTCAAGAATCAAGGAAGCAAGGAATCATTACTCCGCCACAGCTTTGACTTTACCCTCGATCCGGCCCGACGCCCCCCTGCGAAAATCTCCCTTGATTGTTAGGTAGATCCGGTCACTGTCCGTGGCCAGGGTTTTGAAGCATCGGTCAATCAATGGCCATACCTCGCCCCAAGACCCCTCGATGCAGGTTCCCATAGGACCTACCTGGAAATCGATGCCGCTTCCGCGAATCACCTGGACAACCCGGGATACGTAAGCACTGACGCTGCTCCCCTTGTCCACGGGGAAAATGGAAAAATCGATCAAAACACTCATGATAACTCCTTTCAGACAAGCTTCATTGACAGGGTCTCTTGGATTTCATACCCGGTCATGTTCTCCGAAAAAGTTTATATTGCATATCTTCCGGTTCTTTTCCTATAAGAGGAATCCTCAAGAGGAAATTTTCTTCTGATCATCGACAGGTTTGAAATATTTCATCCCCTCGTCACTTAACGAGGCCAAAGCCGTATGGATTTCCATTATATCAGGACAGTGGTAACTCATCCATGAAGAAAACGCTCCACCCTTTCTGGTTCAACGTATCCCCCTGGGTGATACTCGGCACCCTGGCTATACTGATCCCTATCTTAACGATTATGACCATCCGGGGGGTCCAACGTCAACAAGCCTCGATAACGGAACTGCTGCGTGAGAAGGGTTTTGCCATGATCAGGTCTTTCGAAGCCGCTATACGGACGGGGCCGGGGCAGCCATGGAACGCTTTTCTCCTGCAGAAATTCTTGATGGAGACATCGCGGCACGCCGACATCGATTACGTGGTTATCACGGACAGATCGGGTACGATCATTGCCGACAGTGACCCAACGGTTATCGGTGATCAATACGACATGAACCTATCACTGGAGAAAATCGCCGCGGATCTTGATCCGGGTTGGCGCCAGTTTGTCCGTTCCGACGGAGCGGACACCTTCGAAGTGTACAAATCCCTGCCGACCGTAAAAATCGACCTCGGCGGCGATGCAATCATTGGTCAAATAAAACCACCTCTGATCCTCTTTATCGGTCTCGATACCGGTCCCCTCTCACTCACGAAAACGGCTGACATGCGACACACCATCTGGATGGGAATCATCTTTTTCTTGATCGGCTGTTCAGGTATCATCTCCCTGATTCTTGCCCAAGCTTACCGATCTTCGGAATCCTCCCTGTCAAGAATGACCATCCTCTCCGATACGATTATCGACAAGATGCCCATTGGCTTGGTCTTGCTTGATGCCCGGAAAAAACTAACCACAATGAACCCGGCGGGGGAGGCACTGCTGGGATTGCAGATGAAGGAGATGCTGGGCAAGCCGTTGATGGACCGATTGCCACCGTCCTGGCAAGAACTCATTACGGGGTCGGATCACGCCGCCCCGGCACAGGAAACGGAAATTGAATATCCCCTTGGATCCGGCAAAACCATATCCCTCGATATGGTCGTCACCAGGCTGTCGGAAGAAAAGGGCGCGTTTATCGGATATCTCTTGCTCTTCCGGGACATGACCGAAATGATTCTTTTGAGGAAAGAAATGGCCCAGACTCAGCGGCTGGCATCACTGGGCAGCCTTGCGGCGGGCATCGCTCATGAAATACGAAATCCTTTGAGTTCCATAAAGGGCTTCGCCACCTATTTCCGTGAAAAATACAAGGATACTCCGGAGGACGGTGAAATCGCGGAGGTGCTCATCGGGGAAGTGGAACGGCTTAACCGGGTCATTGGGCAACTGCTTGATTTTGCACGCCCCTTGACGATGAAAAGGCGGGATACGGAATTACGGGGACTGATTGGGCACTCACTGAGGATGGTGGGGCCCCAAGCCGCAGAAAAAGGCATTCACATTGAAAGAAATTTGCCGGAGGAGAAATTGTTCGCCTGGATCGATGACGACAAGATCTCCCAAGTCTTGCTTAATCTTTACCTGAACGCTTTTGATGCCATGGAGCCGGGTGGACTTCTGACGGTTTCATTGTCCCAGCCCACGGACACCATGAGAGAAATCACCGTATCGGATACCGGCCGGGGCATTCATCGACAAGATCTTCCCCATGTCTATGACCCCTATTTTACTACGAAATCTTCCGGAACAGGACTGGGCCTCGCAATCGTTCATCGCATTGTTGAGGCCCACAATGGGCATGTCCACATCAGGAGCGAAGAGGAAGAAGGCACCTCCGTAACCATTCTGCTTCCAGCGGAGGAAGCGTTCCAGACAAGCAAACGGAAAGGAAAGGATTCATGAAAAATACCGTCTTAATTTGCGACGATGACCGAGCACACCGAACCATGTTGCGGGCCCTGCTATCAGGATGGGGATACGATATCACCGAAGCCTCCGACGGCAGTGAGGCCATCGACCAGGCACACCAGCAGGCATTCGATCTGATCCTCATGGACATCCGCATGGCCGGCGTTTCCGGCCTCGAAGCACTCAATGAGATCAAAGCCTATAATCCCGCCATCCCCGTCATCATCATGACCGCGTTTGCTTCTGTGGAAACCGCTGTAGATGCCCTGAAAAGTGGTGCCTACGATTACCTTACCAAACCCCTGGACTTCGATGAGTTGAAAATTGCGATGCAGAGGGCCATGGATCACGCGCACCTCAGGAAAGAAAACCGGATTTTGAAGGAAAGCCTTTCGAATCGCTTTGACCGCCGCGATATTATCGGCCGAAGTGCTGCCATGACCTCGCTTTTGGACACCGTTGTCCATATCGCCGGGTCAGACGCCACTGTACTCATAACGGGAGAATCGGGTACAGGAAAAGAAGTCATTGCCTCAGCAATCCATTTCAACAGTCCGAGAAAGGAAGGCCCCTTCATTCGGATCAACTGCGCCGCGATCACGGAAACGCTTCTGGAATCAGAGCTGTTTGGCCATGAAAAGGGGTCATTCACGGGAGCGGACCGCAAGCGAGAAGGGAAATTCCGTCTGGCGGACCACGGGACCCTTTTCCTTGACGAGGTCAGCGAAATGTCTCCCGGTATGCAAGCCAAGCTCCTAAGGGTGCTCCAGGAAAGGGAAATCACACCCGTTGGAGGCGATCTGGTCATCAAAGTGGATGTCCGGCTTGTTACGGCTACGAATAGAGATTTGTTTCAGGAAATCCGCGAAAATCGTTTTCGGGAAGATCTATATTACCGCTTGAACGTCGTATCACTGACCCTTCCACCGTTGCGGGACCGTCGGGAAGATATTCCGTTGCTGGCGCATCATTTCCTAAGTCAGTTTGTCGAAAAAAACCGGAAAAATATCAAGGGCTTCACTCCCAGCGCAATGGATCACCTCCTCAAATACGACTGGCCAGGCAATGTACGGGAATTGATGAATGTCGTTGAAAGAGGGGTGGTCCTGACACGAACGGATTATCTTGATACCGAGAATATGCCTCTGATCCATGGCGTATCCCCTTTAACCCCGACGGTTGACCCTGACGCATCAGGGGCTGGCTTTACCTCGATCGGCACCACCTCCCTGGAGGAAGTGGAAAAAGAAACTATTCTGAAAACCCTGGATCTTGTCAAGGGAAACAAGAGCGAGGCCGCCCGGCGACTGGGCATCACCCGACGGACCCTTCATCAGAAGCTCAAAAAATACGGATTTATGTAATGCCTACCTGTGTTGGTGCATGGAGACCCAGTCCTTTTCGTCCACAACGCTTGCAGGGATTCCCGCTTCCCGGCACGTAATGCATGTCATCACCTGGGCAAGCGGTATATCGGACCGGCGGCTCAGGTATTCCAATTGCGCCAACGGGGCGAACTTCTTTCCGCACACCCGGCAAGCCCCCATTTCAAAAACCCTCTCCCAGATCATCCGCCGATCCGCCCCAACCGGTTCCATCCGGATATAACCCGTCGGACAGATAAAGGCGCATGCACCACAGCAAATACAGGAATCCCCCAGATAGCCTATCCTGGGCGGTTCTCCAGGATGGTCCGGCCCCCGGTCCTCGAAACGAAGGGCATTCACTCCCACGATCTCCTGGCATGCACGCACGCACAGGCCGCAGAGAATACACTCCCGTGCATCCTCCTTCGTTTGCGTGACCCTGACGCCCAGCCTTTCCGCAATATCCCGAATCGCCCTGGTACGGGGATACTTATAGTAAAGCAGTTCGGCCGCGGCTTTGCGGCTGCGACGAATTTCAGGTGAATCGGTCCTCACGATCATATCCTGTACAATTTCCGTATTGCAGGAAGTCGTCAAGTCCCATCTCCTCCCCTGTTTGACTTCCACGACACAGAGGCGACAAGCCCCGAAGGGGGAAAGGCTTTCATGATAGCAAAGAGTGGGGATTCGGATGTGGAGCTTGCCGGCTTCGGTCAGGATGCTCCCTCCCCCCTTCGTTTCCACGGTTTGATCATCGATATGGATACGAATCATGTTCCCCTTCCCCTCCCCTTTGGCTGCTCCTCTTTTGGTTTATCGACTTCCCAGACCATAAGGCGATAACATCGCAGACAGCGCCGCGCCTCCTCCATGGCTTCGTTTCGCGTAAAACCGGCTTCCACCTCAATAAAATCACCCATCCGCCGGGACTCGGGCAGCAGTCTAACCCGGACGGCCTGTTTCGTTGGAAGAAATCCGTCATTACGCTGCAAGGATGTATCGATTCCGGCGAAAAAATTTTGAGGGCTGTACGGTTTGCCCTGGAGGTAGGCATCGATACTTCTGGCGGCACGATTCCCCATGCCAAGCGCTTCAATGAGAGTCGCCGGCCCTGTTACACAATCACCCCCGGCAAAGACACCTTCCAGGTCCGTCTGGCAGGTAAGCGGATCTGCCCAGACTTTATTTCCTCTGAGCAATTTCTCTCTGTCTTTTTCCGTTAAGAAGGACGTATCGACTTCCTGACCCGTGGCGGCAATAACCTTGTCGGCCTTTAAGGTGAAACTGGAGCCCGCCACCGGAACGGGTTTACGCCTTCCCGTGTGGTCAGGATCACCCAACTTCATCTTCACACATTCCAAGCCTTCGAGCCGTCCCCATTTGCTCTTGACTCTGAGCGGCGCCGTGAGATAGCGAATCTTAACCCCCTCTTTCAAGGCTTCGTCAATTTCCTCCGGTAATGCCGGCATTTCCTTGCGGGAACGGCGATAGAGAATTTCCACATGGGAAAATCCAAGACGGAGACAGCTTCGGGCGCAGTCTATGGCAACATTTCCCCCTCCGAGAATGAACACTTTCCGTACCGGTTTGATGTCGGAACAACGCTCCTGCACTTTCCTGAGAAAATCAATACCTTGTTCAAAGCCATCGACCAGATCATTTTCTCCAGCGAGGCCCATGTCTCCCCCTCGGTGTGCACCAACTGAAAGGAAGAGAGCCTTGAACCCTTGTTTTTTCAGGTCATCCCATTTCAGAACATCCACGCCACGATTCAAGAAAACGTCCACTCCCATGCGTTTAATCAAGTTCGTCTCATGGAACAGCACTTCCTTGGGCAGCCGGTAATCCGGAATACCGACCGCGGCCATTCCTCCCATGGCGGAAAGGCCCTCAAAGATCGTAACCCCGTATCCGAAAAGCCGCAGGTGGTAGGCGGCCGCCAACCCGGCCGGTCCCGCCCCGATAATACAGACTTTTTCTGGTTTTTCCTTGCGGGGTAGCGGCAGGGATGAAGCGCCTTCTTTCAGATCCTCATCCGCAGCGGCCCTTTTAAGAAGGCGGATCGAGAGCGATTCGTCTATTTTCTGTCGAATACAGGCCGTTTCACAGGGATGTGTACAGGTTCGCCCGATAACACCGGGCAGGATGCATTGTAAACGGATCAATTCAAGAGATTCTCGAAACTGGAAGTTTTTTATTTTTTCAATATATGCGGTAATCGGCAGACTCGCCGGACACGCCTCAATGCAGGGAGCTGTAACAGCGAACTCATATCCACGATTGATCAGCACCCGCTTCCCCGTTATCAGAGCCAGAAAATCTTGGCGGAAATGTTTAATGGCGTCCGCTACCGGAACAAGGGCTGCCGAACGGCCGAAATAGCACTTCCCGTTGACGGATACCTGGTAGGCGATTTCCTCGATCTCCTTCAGATCCTGTATGGTCCCGGTGCCCTCGATGAATTTGCGAAATATCCCGATAACCCGATCGAGGCCGATCATGCATACGGAACATTCACCACAGGATATTTTCCTTGCTTCTCGCAGATAAGCATAGGTCAGGGAGGGGATATCCGCATCTTCGTGGCGCACAACAATTCCGTTCCAAGTCATAATCCCCTTAAACGGAAGCTCCTCTAATTTGCCCGGGAAATTGTCTGCCATGGTTGGGGCGTTTTTGATACGCCGGTCGATAAATCTTCCTCCCCATGTCGTCACCAAGGGGAAACGGCTTTGCTGCGATGGAATTTTTTGCGGGTCACCTTTTCCGATCGGATGTTGCTTCCTCATTACTTTCACCTTTTCATCGAACCGGTTATGGAACTACCATTTCACAATGGGAAATATCGCGGCGCTATAGACATAGCCAAGCACGTATGCCATGTATTCCGTTAAAATAAAATTGGGACCACCATCATACGAAACAGTGGTTGGGAAAGGAAAATCCTAATTAGGTATAAAACAATACCCGAAAACGGCTTCGTATTGCAACCAAAAAATGGCGAGACATCCATGCAAGCCATTTTCCTTTGTCCGTGTGCCGACCCGTGAGAAAGGTTAGCCGAACCATGAAAAGATGACTAAAAAGAGACCTTTTTATGTAGACATCGATTTATCCGATTGCCTATCCTTCAAAAGAAACGAACGCAGAGAAAATCTCCCGAAGAACGAGACAAAAAAATCGGTATCCACTGAAGAATATGGAAGACAGCAAACTTCATCGATTTTATATTACAATCCCATAATTCTTGCCATATTTCGCCACCACAAAGTCGATATCCTTGTCACCCCGCCCGGACAGGTTGACCAAAATGGTTTTGTTACGGGGCAGTTCTTTGGCCAGTTTCATTGCATAGGCAACGCCGTGGGCGCTTTCCAGAGCCGGTATGATACCTTCAGTCCGGGACAGTTCAAAAAAAGCGTCAATAGTCTCCCGGTCGTCTGCCGTAACATAATTGACCCGACCGATATCCTTGAGCAAACTGTGCTGAGGGCCTACACCCGGATAATCGAGACCGCTTGCCACGGAGTAGACACTCAGGGGATCACCTTTCGTGTCCTGGAGCAAATAAGACTTGAATCCGTGCAGAATACCAGGGGTTCCCATGGTAAGAGTCGCCGCATGCTGCCCTTGCTGCAGCCCCACCCCCGACGGCTCCACGCCATAAATGTTCACATTTTCGTCTTGGAGAAATGCAGTGAACAGGCCCATCGCATTGGAGCCGCCACCCACGCAAGCCACCAGGTTATCCGGCAGGGTTCCGGTCTTTTCCTGAAACTGTTCTCGCGCTTCCATGCCCACAATCTCCTGAAAATCCCGTACCATCATGGGAAAGGGATGGGGACCCACTACAGACCCGATCGCGTATAGTTGCGTTACGGGATCTTTCAGATACGCATCGAATGCATCATCCACGGCTTCTTTGAGAGTCCGTTGCCCCTTGGTTACGGGGATGAGATTGGCTCCAAGAATTTTCATCCGAACAACATTCGGCTTTTCCTTAACGATGTCCACTTCACCCATATAGATATCGCATTCGAGGCCAAGCAGGGTTGCGGCTGTCGCCAAAGCCACACCGTGCTGCCCCGCCCCGGTTTCTGCGATGACCTTTTTCTTGCCCATCTTCTTGGCCAGCAGCACTTCGCCAAGACAATGGTTGATCTTGTGGGCACCCGTATGGTTCAGGTCCTCCCGTTTAAGATAGAGTCGGGCTCCGCCGATCTTATCCGATAAATTCTGTGCGTACGTAATGGGACTCGGGCGCCCAACATAATCCTTATAGAGAGCGTAAAGTTCCTCCTTGAATCCCGGATCGTCTTTGATTGCATTGTAGGCAGAAGTGATTTCCTCCAGTACCGCATCCAACTGAGGGGGAACATACCGCCCGCCGTATTCTCCGAAACGTCCCTCCTCATCGGGCATTTTAATATCCTGTGCCATTAAACTCATGAAAGCTCCTTCATATTATCAAGAATTTTCTTTACCAGAGAGTTTTTCGCCTTTAAAAGTTTGGCTCCCCGGGTGATTTTACAAAGACTCATCCGATGCCTTGAGGCTATACTTCTCTGGGTTTCGCCTTCGTGCAATTCCTTCAACAGTTGCCAGCGCAACCGAATATCCATCATTTCTTTGGGTGTAAACATTTCATGCAAAAAAGCATTCATTTCCCCAACATCCGTTATTTCTGCAAAAACTCTGATCCATTCATCTTTTGTCTCCATATGACTTAACCAGCCTCCTGTTTCTGCGTGCAGAAACGTACTAAAGACAACGACCGATTGCAAGATTTTTTTTGCCCGCCATCTAGCCCGTGATTCAACCGAACCCACGGCAAATTTCCTGCTTTCTCAGGCGCGGGATTGAGGGCACCCGGGCTGCCCGGATGGAATACTAGAACCGGAGCAAGATCTAGAAAAAATCTGAAGGACAACGATGATTGACTGAACCCTCTGTCCCGGTAACGTTTCGAGCGGTCTTCCCGCGCATCCCCTTGACCTGCCTGCCTTCTTGGAAATCCGATTTTTCTTGCCGCTCGAACACCTCCTTGGTAAGCTTACCTAATGGGTCGATGGTTAATTTTTTGGGAAGACACGAACAACCGATCACTTTAGACGCCAGCAAGAGGTGCCGCATGGATGACAGAATTCGGAAGGCAATTCATAGACAGGTAGCGAAAGAACCCTTCGCCGAAAAATTTGGATTGAAACTGGTCGCTCTGGAGGCTGGTTATGCAAAAGTGGAAATGATTTTTACCCCGGACATGGAAAATATGTTTGGCCAAGCCCACGGCGGTGCCCTTTTTGCCCTGATAGACGAGGCTTTTGAAACGGCGTCCAATTCCCATGGCACCATGGCCGTTGCCCTGAACATGAACCTTGCCTATACGTCCGCGCCGACAAAGGGCTCTACCCTAACAGCTGAAGCAAAAGAAACGAACCAGACAAATAGAACGGCTCTTTATGAAATCAAAGTGACCGAAGGCGTTCGACTCATCGCGTCTTGTCAGGCCCTGGTTTATCGGCTGGGAAAACCCCTGCCTTTTCTGGATGCGTCTTAGCCATTTGATCACGGTGAAAACCATTTTTGCGCCACCGGTACACACGCATGGGAGGCACATTGATCAATTCCAGCTCCATCTGCTCCATCTCCAGATAAGGTCGACAGAGCGTGGCGACACGATCACTCAGTTGATATGCGACAAAACAACCCTCTGGTGCAAGCGTCGATGAAATCGCTTCGACAACCTGACAGCCAATGTTGCGTGGCATCGTGGAAAAGGGAATCCCGGAGATGACGGTTTCCGGGGCATCGAGCCCGTAGACAGACAGAATTTCCTTCAATTCACAGGCGCTTCCCAAGTGTGCGATGAGCCGCTCATCCTGAATATCTCTGATTATACTGTGAAAATTTGGGTTGATTTCAATGCTCAGGAGTTTGGAAACCGGTTCCATAGCCTGTAAAATCGCCCGGGTCGTACCTCCAGTGCCTGAACCCAATTCAACGACGGTCCGTGCAGAAGCAATCCCCGCTGCTTCCAAAATACGTCGCTCCAGAAAATGGGAACTTGGAATGAGCGACCCGATCTGCAAGGGATGTTTAAGAAATTCAGAAAAAAAAGCCACATGACGGCGTGACCCGGCATGTGGCTTTTTCGTACCGGACATACCTTTCACTCCTCCGAATCGATGCAGGACGTTTTGTCAGACCTCAAGTGAAAATGATATTTGCAACCGGTGTATCGCGTTCTCCCTCCAGCAAGCGATTATGACGCTTCCTGCCATATCAGCGAAGTCTATTGTACAGACCTTCCGATGGGCTTTATAACAAATAATTTTGAAAAGACGATGGCGTAAAGGTAGGGATTTGTCAAGGGAAAAGGCTCGATCCCCATCGCTACGTGGGGATCGAGCTTAAATGTTTTTTCGCACTCAATTCATGAAGATCCGTGCAACGCCGTTTTCATGGAATTCGCCGGGTGGTGGATCTTTCCACTAGGATTTCGGGACGATCTTGATCTCGACTCTCCGGTTTTTTTGACGACCCGCTTCGGTATCGTTGGTGGCAACCGGCAAATCTTCTCCAAATCCCACCGCCTCGATGCGGTTTTCCGTAATGCCCCTCTGTACCAGCAAAATTTTCACCGCATTGGCCCGCCGCATGGACAGACCCATGTTGTATTCCTCAGATCCCACACTGTCTGTATGCCCTTCCACCCGGATGTAGGTATCGGGATATGACCTCATGACTCCCGCGACCCGGTCGATCTCGGAAAGCAGTCCCAGTCGGACGACATCTGAATCGGTGTCAAACGTCACATCCCCTTTGAAGGTCACGGCAAGCATATTCCCTTCCCGCGAAATTTGTGCCGCTTCGGATTCAGCCATTGCATCGCGCATGGCCCTTTCCTGATTGTCCATCATTCTCCCGACGGCGGCCCCGCCCACTCCCCCCACTGCGGCACCAATAGCCGCACCGATCAAAGTTCCCTTCGTATCGCGCCCAATCACCTGTCCTGCAACCGCACCCGCCACGGCCCCACCGGCGGCCCCGTAAACGGCACCTTTCTGTGTGTTTGTCTGGGGCGCGGCACATCCGATCATCATCGAAAAGCACAATCCCCCCACTATCAGTGTCTTCTTCATATTCCCGTCCTCCTGTTTTGTCATGTTGAAAATACGTTTCACCCGTATCTCCTGATACGCCCTTCGGTAACGATACGGCAACGGGAAAGCAAGTTTTTTCTCGCAGCTTTCGCTTTTTGGCAAACGGGCTCCCCTGCCACACCAGTCATGACAATCACCTGTCTGTCACTTTTCTCAGGCAATCACGTAAGATGGATCGAAGTCTCTGTCTGGTTTCCTCATCATAATCGGAAAGATAATGATCGATCAGGGCATCACGATGGGTGGCAATGGTTGCCAGGGTTTGTTTTCCTTTCGTGGTGATCTCCAGAAACGCAATTCTCGCATCTTCCGGAACACCCCTACGGACAAGAAAGCCGTCCCGTTCCAGTCTTTTGGCGATGCCGGTCATATTGGCACCCGAAACGAGCATCAACTTACCCACCCGCGAGATGGTATTCCTTTTATTTTCAGAACCATCCAGAATCCGAAGCACGTTATACTGAGGAAAAGTCAATCCGTAACGGCTGAATATCAAGGAACAGTCTTTCTTGTATTGTTCCGAGAGCCGGACAATCGTCAGCATCAATTTTTCATTTGGACTGGCATCGTTTTTATAATCTGATTTTGCCATAGCCATCTCAATTGGGATAATTCGTTTTGCCCTGATCAATATACTGAAGGCCCCCGCAAAAAGTCAAAGCATCTTCTCCGACGAATGAGCCGGGCTGTAATCCGATCATAGTATCTTTTTTTTTTCGGCATTCATGAAAGGATACCCTTCAGATCAACGCACACAAACATCCGGAATGAACAGAAAATGCTTGACATGAAAATATACTTAATGTATTAATTATTAACAGGCTAACCATATCCGTGTCCCTTGACGGAAAACGATATTGATAGCGCTATCTGGAGGTTTTCCTTGAAGTATCCAAACTTGTTTACCCCCATTAGAATAAGGAATTGTCAACTGACAAACCGGATCATGTCGACGGCAGCCGTCACGCGCCTGGCCTCAGAGGACGGCCATGTGACCCCACAGGTCACAGCACGATACCAAAGGATGGCCGCGGGCGGACTGGGGGCGATGGTGGTGGAAGCCGCCGTGGTGCTCCCCTCGCGGAGCTCCTTTAATTTTCGCGTCAGTGATGACCGGCTTGTGGACGAGTTGAAATCCTTTGTTGCATCCATCCGTGAGGTCAACCCGGACATAAAGATCGGTCTACAGATCATGCATTTTCTTAAGCTCTCCCGCAGCGGCTGGCGTCAGAAAGTACAAGACCTGACACCTGAAGAAATCGCAGGCATCCCGCAACAGTTTGCCGGAGGGGCGTGGAGGGCAAAGAATGCGGATTTTGATTTCGTTGAAATTCACATGGCTCACTTTACCACCCTGGCTTCCTTTCTTTCCTTGGGAAACAAACGCCCCGATGATTACGGAGGAGATTTCGAGGGACGCATCAGGCTACCCTCCGACGTGGTGCTCGCCGTAAGGGAGGCCGTGGCAGATTACCCCGTCGGAATACGAATAAACGGCGAGGAATTTACCCTGGAAGGGAACACCCTCTCACAGAGCACCCGGGTGGCTCTTCGGCTGGCGAACGAAGGGGTTGATTACATCAGTGTTTCAGCGGGAGAACGGTTTGAAGACGCACCACCCCCCCCTGAGGGCTTCCCGCCGTTTGCCGGAACCGGATACAGCGGACACCGCATGAGCCCCCGGTGGTGGCATCCTGATGGACCCCAAGTTTATCTGGCCGAGGGCATTCGAAGGACATTGCGACAGGCAGGGTATGGCATCCCGGTTGTCACAGCCGGAAAAATTCGCAGGCCGGACCTGGCGGAGTCAATTCTAAACCAAGAACGGGCTGATATCATCGGCATGGCCCGCACCCTCCTGTGTGATCCCGACTGGCCCGTTAAAGCCAGGGAGAATCGTGAAGACACCATTGTAATGTGTGCAGCCTGCGGTTTTTGCAGCGAGGCCGATGAACGCTATGAACCGGTAACTTGCATCCAGTGGCCTGAAGGACTTCTCAACGCTCCTTCGCCGTGGCTCCTGGTCCCTCCCTGCCAGGACGCCTGCCCTGCGCATGTGGATATCCGCGGATACATGGACTGCATCGTCCAGGGTCATTACGAACAGGCCCTTGACCTGATTCACAACAAGGTTCCGCTTCCCATGGTCATCGGTCGCGTCTGTCCCCGCTTCTGCGAAAAAGCGTGCAATCGCAACCATTTTGATGGCGCCCCTGTGGCCATCAACGTTCTGAAACGATTTGTCGCCGATGGGCGACGAGACAGATCGGAACCGCCTGCTGAAAAAGTCAGGCCCGCCAAGCCTCAGCGGGTGGCGGTTGCCGGTGCCGGGCCGGCCGGACTCAGCGCCGCCTTTTATCTGTCCCGCCTTGGATACGGCGTCACCGTGTTCGAAGCGGGTGAAGTGCCTGGAGGCATGCTCGCCTGGGGTATCCCGGCGTACCGTCTGCCCCGTGAAATCCTACGCCGGGAGATCGCCTATCTGCAGCACTATGGATTCGAAATCAAACTGAACCAGCCGATCGGAGGAGCCGGGCTTTCCATAAAAGACCTGTTCAATCAGGGATACAACGCTGTTTTCCTTGCTATGGGGGCACAGGAAAGTATCCCCCTGGAAATCGAGGGGGCCGATATGGCAGGCATTGTGGACGGCTTATCCTGGTTGAAAGACATCAATCTCGGCAAGTCGGCCCTTGTCGAAGACCCTATCGCGGTGATCGGTGGCGGCAATACCGCCATCGATGCGGCCCGCAGCGCCCTCCGCCTGGGGGTGAAATCGGTTACGGTGCTTTACCGCCGTTCAAGAGAAGACATGCCGGCCATAGCGGAAGAAGTTGCAGAAGCGGAAAGGGAAGGGGTAAAGTTCATCTGCAGGGCAATACCCAAGCGATTTATATCGAAAAATGGGAAAATAATGGGCATTGAATGCCTGAAAGCGGAGCCAGGGGCTCCCGATAAAAGCGGCCGCCCACAACCGGTGACGCTTTCCGGGTCAGAATTTTTTGTCCAGGCGGGCATGGCCATCGTCGCCGTCGGGCAGCGGCCTGATCTGTCGCCCTTGGCTTCAGATTTCCAGGTTTTGCCGTCGGACCAACCTCTGGCAGTGAATTCACAAACGCTTGCCACGGAAATCGAGGGTGTTTTTGCCGGAGGCGATCTGGTCCGAGGACCGGCCTCCGTCATAGAAGCCTTGGCGGACGGCCGCCGGGCCGCATTTGCCATTCACAGCCATCTCAGCGAAGAACCGCCTCCGGCTCCGGGAGCTGGCGAAGCACCGACCATCGGTTGGGAATCGATCGACATGAATCATTTCAAAAAACGTCGGCGGGTGTCTCCCAGGACCCTTCCCGTATCTAAGCGTCTGGTTGGGTTCCCAGAAGTGGAAGCGAGCCTGGGAGAACGGGAAGCACTGATGGAGGCCGACCGGTGCCTGCAGTGCGGTTTGTTTCCCAGAAAAGAAGGATCCTCGAAATCGTCATGTAATCAGGGAGGTCAAAACGATGGGTGAAGGTATGGAAATCTATAAAACAGTCTGTATGTTATGTTTTCAGGTATGCGGGATCGATGCACATGTCAGGGACGGAAAGCTCGTTAAGGTGGAGGGGATGAAGGAACACCCGTTCAGCCGGGGCGTTCTCTGTCACCGGGGCTACCGGCTTCCTGAATATGTTTACGCCCCGGACCGTCTCAAATATCCCCTGCGAAGAAACAGCGCCGGGGGATTTGACCGGATAAGCTGGAGCGAAGCGCTGGATGAAATTGCGACAAGACTGCAGGCCATCAAGGCAGAACACGGCGCTCGGGCGGTAGGCCTTTCCATCGGGTCCAAGGGAGCAGAAGATTTTCAGATCTCAGCTTTCGCCCAGCGGTGGCGGGGCGCATTCGGCACGCCTAATTTTTTCTCTATCGAGGCACACTGTTTCCGATCCCGTATCATGGCCCGGCAGATGACCTTCGGCATGTATCCGCTTTCCGATCCGGACAATACCGAATGCATCATCCTCTGGGGGCATAACCCGGATGCAACGGAACCGCCTCTGTCCGCCCGGATCAACAAACTCCTGGACAGGGGGCTACGGCTTGTTGTCATTGATCCCAAACGTGTCCCCCTGGCAAGGAAGGGTCTGTATCTTCAGATCAAGCCCGGTACGGATGCGGCCCTGGCCCTGGCCATGATCCATGTCATCATTCGGGAACGGCTTTATGACATGGATTTTATAGATCATTATACAACCGGTTTTGAAAAATTGAGCGCCCACGTGGCTTCTTGCACACCGGAATGGGCCGCCGAGATCTGTGAGGTCGCGGCGGAAGATATCTGCCATATCAGCCGTATTTTCGCCTGTGCGAAAAGCACCTGCATCGAAGCGGGGATCTGTTCTCTGGATCAGCATATCAACGGATTCCAGACCAATCGCGCCATGGCTATTCTCCAAGCCATCACGGGCAACATCAACAAACCCGGAGGCTGGTGCCAGAATCCCTTCATGCGGATGCCCGACTTGAGGCTTGTCGATGGCTATAAAGGGCAGGTCCCTATCGGCTGCAAGAATTATCCGATTTTCCATGGGTTCTGGGGCATGACATCGCCCTATGGCCGGCAAATGGACCTGCCGGAAGCCATCCTCAATGAAAATCCTTATCCCGTCAGGGCCATGCTGGTTCATGGCAGCAACATGGTCGCCGCCTGGCCCGATTCAGACCTCTTTACCCAGGCTATGGCAAAGTTGGACCTCCTCGTCGTTATGGATCTTTTCATGACACAAACGGCAAAGCTCGCCCATTTCGTTCTCCCAGCCTCGGCCAATCCCGAGCGCCTCGGCGTGGCCATGAATTATGGGCTAACCGGAGGAATGCCGTATTGCCTCCTGAACCGCAGGATCATAGATCCTCCCGGTGAATGCTGGCCGGACTGGAAGTATTTCGCCGAACTCGGACGTCGGATGGGTTATGATGAATATTTCCCCTGGCAAACGGACGAAGAGATGGTGGATTTGTTGCTGCAGCCAAGCGGTATCACGCGCAGGCAACTGGAAGAAGAACATCCTTCAGGCATGTGGTTCGGTGAACGGGCTCATAGCATGACCGGCAAGATTCGAACGCCTTCCGGGAAAATCGAACTCTATTCCGCAACCTTGCAAGATGCCGGCTACGAACCGTTGCCAACCTATGTAGCAAGCCCTCAGGATTCTTCGGTTTGCCCCGACCTGACACGAAACTATCCTCTAACCGCCGTTACGGGCATGAGAAGTCCTTATTATGTCGGCTGGCAATTCAGGAGCATTCAGGAACTCAGGCGGATGGAACCGAATCCCCGAGTGGAGGTGCATCCCCAGGACGCCGCATCCCTTGGCATTACTGACGGAGAAGAAGTATATGTAGAAACACCCGACAAGTCAATTCGGCTGAAAGCGTTTCTAACCGAAGACATAAAGCCCGGTGTGATCGGTATCGCCCACGGCTGGGAGGGAACGCACAATGGAAATGTCCTGGCAAAAAACCAGCCGAACGATCCCGTAACGGGTTATCCGGCCCTGATGCGCAATTTTGCCTGCCGGATCAAAAAAATCTAAAAAAAGGGGGGCTGTCCCACCCGACAACCCCCCTTGACTTGCCAGCAGGTTTACCACGCATCTCACTCCTTTTTCTTTTCACTCCACAACAGACTCCTCGGAGACATGGCGGATAAAAGAGCCGTACTTCGCTGGGTTCAGCTCTCCAGCAATCACGGGAAGCGACGGACGTTCAATGGAAGGGTCACCTAAAAAATGCCACCTTGCGTTTTCCCGGACACAACAGGAGGGGGGCGGCTATAAAACACTTGACATAACGGCCGGTTTAGTCTATTTTTTGCCCTATCTTTTTCAGGAGCATCATGAAGATGACTTGCGGAATGGCACAGATTAATGCGATTTACCTTTCCCTGCTGCTTTGCATAGGCTTGTTGCGCTTATTGTGCCATATCCACCGCCCGTCGTTTTTAGGTGTTCAATAGGAAAAACGGACAGACAAACCTAAAGGCCATGGGCGTACAGTCCCATGGCCTTTTTGTTTCCATGGAAAGGAGAGCTTATGAGCGAAAGGAACGATACCGTATTTATCTTCGATACAACCTTAAGAGATGGCGAACAGTCTCCCGGCTGCAGCATGAATCCGGATGAAAAACTCCGTCTTGCCAAGCAGTTGGAGAAGTTGGGTGTCGACATCATTGAGGCGGGTTTTCCCCTCGCCTCCGAAGGGGATTTTTCTTCGGTACAACGGATTGCCCGCGAAATCCGCGGTTCCCAGATTGCCGGACTGGCGCGAACGAACCTGCTTGATATCGACCGATGCTGGGAGGCCATCAAAGACGCCGCAAACCCTCGTATCCACACTTTTATCTCTTCGTCGGACATTCACCTGAAATACCAACTGAAAAAATCCCGGAAGCAGGTGTTGCTTGAGGCACGGGAAGCGGTGAGGTACGCCTGCGGCTACACGGATAACGTTGAATTCTCCCCCATGGATGCCACCCGATCCGACCGGGATTACCTGTGTGAAATGGTGGAAGCCGTCATATCGGAAGGGGCCAAAACGGTCAATATCCCCGATACGGTCGGCTATGCCATTCCTGAAGAGTTCGGCGGCCTGATCGCTCATCTTTTCGCCCATGTAAAAAACATTCACAAGGCAATCATCGCTGTGCATTGTCACAACGACCTGGGCTTGGCCGTCGCGAATTCCCTCGCCGCGATTCGCGCCGGCGCCCGTCAAGTGGAATGCACAATCAACGGCATCGGCGAACGGGCCGGGAACTGCTCTCTGGAAGAGGTGGTGATGAGCCTCAACGTCCGCAACGACATCCTTCCTTACCGGACCAATATCGAGACCACCCACATCTATGCCACCAGCCGGCTCCTGTCCACCATTACCGGCATCATGGTTCAGCCCAACAAGGCCATCGTCGGCGCCAACGCCTTTGCCCACGAAGCCGGCATCCACCAACACGGAGTGATGATGGAAAAATCGACCTACGAAATCATGACTCCCGAATCGATCGGCCTCAACCAGAACAAACTGGTGCTTGGCAAGCACTCCGGACGTCATGCC
>LSQX01047781.1_pt2 | contig 21819 bp, 20 predicted proteins | sample 654561 | NCBI WGS metagenome assembly LSQX01 (sample SAMN04489861, study PRJNA283612) | anaerobic digester metagenome | isolation source: 4 biogas reactors fed with cattle manure at either 37C or 55C with and... | place: Denmark: Kongens Lyngby | collected 2014
ATTCGAATGCGGATTTGATAACCTTATCTGCAACATTCATAATGTTCAACCTTTTTAATTCTGTAATGGGTTTTTAATAATTGTGGATTATCTGTAACATTTTTAACTGTAGCTTATTATCTACATTGTGCTTATTATCTATATTTGTATTGGATTTAGTCCTTAATGAGAAATATGTCTAGACATATTAATACATTAGGGTTATAATTTAGGCGACTTTGGGAAGTTATATATAGGAAATTTAAAAAATATTAGTATACTATCAGGTACTTCCATTTTACTTTTTATTAGGATTCTTGTCTGGAGAAATATAAGCTCTTTGCAAAAGAACTTATGGAAAGTTGACAGAGAAAAATGATATAAGGCCTGTTAATTTTACTTAAGAGGTCTGATTTCAAAAAAAATATTATTTAGAAATTTAATGTTAGTATTGAATGGTTCATTATCAGTTATAAGGACTATCGAGGTGGAGCTTTGAAAAAATCAGGTATATTTACACTTACTTTACTCATGGTTGGAGTTATTTTCGCATCTGGTTGCACATCCAATGATCGTACCGAACTGAATATTGGCTATCAGCCAAGCACCCATCAGATCGCATATATGACTGCCTATGAAAAAGGATGGTGGCAAGCAGATCTTGAACCATATGGGATTACGAAGATTAACGAATATCAGTTTCCAACAGGAGCTCCTGAAATGCAGGCTATGATGGCTGGAAACTTGGATGTTGCCTATGTTGGGGCAGCTCCTGCGATTACAGCTCTTAGCGGAGGTCTGGATGCAAAGATTGTTGAGCCCGTACAGATTAACGGTTCAAGTCTTGTGCTAAGGCCAGAATATGAATACAAGAGCCCTCAAGACTTAAAAGGTCTTAAGATAGCTACCTTCCCTGCAGCAACAATTCAGGATACTCTACTTAGGGAATGGCTCAAGGAAAATGGGCTTGACCCTGAAAAAGATGTGACAATTCTTGGAATGACCCCTGGAGACGCCGTAACTGCTATTTCTGCCAAACAGGTTGCTGCTGTCTTCTTACCTCACCCCTCTCCAGCAGTTATCGAAAATGAAGGTAACGGGCGTACAATAGTACAGTCTGGACAGATGGAAGCAAACCATTCCTGCTGTGTACTCGTGGTGAGTGGAAAGCTTATTAGAGAACATCCGGATATTGTAGAGCAAATTGTAAGGACCCATATTAAGGCAACTGAGTATAACCAGGCACATGTGGACGAAGCTGCTCAGATTTACTCAAATAAAACTACAGAGAATCTGGAGACTGTGAGGAAATCTCTTAAGGAATGGGATGGACGCTGGATCACAGATCCCACAATCATTGAAGACTCAGCTGTCAATTACTCAAACATTCAGCATGAACTTGGCTATATTCCAAAATCTCTGACGCGGGACGAAATTTTTGATACAAGTTTCTATGAAAAAGTCATGAGTGAGAAATAATTCGGGAACAATGAAGAATAAAGTTAAAATGAAGATAAAATAAAGAAAAAGTCAAAAATAGGTTTGGGTGTCCTACTCTTATATAAGGCAACCTGAACCTATACTTTTTCTAAAGGATGAAGTCTGCCGGAAAGGTAAATAAGTAAGAATCCTTTTAATTAGACATGAAAAAAAGTTTCATAAAAACAATAGAAGAAAACGGTATTGAAGCACTGTCTCTCATTATAGTAATTGCGATATGGCAGGTTGTAGCGGATAAAATCGTACAGAATAAGTTGCTTCTGCCTAGTTTTTATGATGTTATCGTCTCTTTCTTTGCTATCATCGAAAGTGGACTAATTTTCACGGATACATTGACAAGTCTACTTCATTTCTTTGTTGGTATTCTTGCCGCCTTTGTAATAGGAATTCCTCTCGGAATAGTTATGGGATGGTTCAAGAAAGCAAATAGGGCAATCGATCCAATAATAGAGATACTACGCCCAATCCCTCCTCTTGCCTGGATTCCCTTTGCAATCGTATGGTTTGGACTTACTCACCAGGCCGCGGGCTTTGTTGTGTTTGTGGGGATGATCTTTCCTATTATTATCAACACCTATACAGGTTTTAAAAACGTACCAAAAGTTTATGTTGAAGCAGCAAAGGTCCTTGGCTGTACCCGAAATCTGGACCTTATACGTCATGTTGCAATCCCCTCAGCTATGCCTTCAATTGTTGCAGGAATCAGGATTGCAATGGGAGTAGGCTGGATGTGCCTTGTAGCCGCTGAAATGTTCGGGGTTAGTAACAGAGGACTTGGATATCAGATCTGGCATAATTATTATTTACACAGGATGGATTTTGTACTCGTCTATATGCTCCTGCTCGGTTTCGTGGGTCTTTTGATTGACCGGTTCTTCAGGTATTATGTAGACGCAAAACTACTGAAATGGACATCAGGAACTGTGGTATAAGATGGGCAGAGTAAGCATAAAAAATGTTTCACGTATCTTTAAAAAGGAAGACAAATCAAGTACAGAAGCTCTAAAGAATGTAAGTTTTGATGTTGGAGATGGAGAGTTCGTCTGCTTACTTGGACCTTCTGGCTGTGGGAAAACCACTTTGCTCCGTATTATTGCAGGGCTTGAAACCCGGACTTCTGGAGACATTACACTCAATGGGGTTTCTATAACTGGCCCTGATCCCAAAAGAGGCATGGTCTTCCAGCAATATTCACTGTTTCCCTGGAGAACAGTTATCGATAACGTTACTTTTGGGCTTGAAATGCAGGGAATTGATAAGGCTGAGTCCCGGAAGCATGCAGAGAAGTATATAGAGCTTGTGGGCCTGAAACAATTCAAAAACAGCTATCCATATGAGTTATCCGGGGGTATGCAGCAACGAGCCGCGATTGCAAGAGCCCTTGCAAATGAGCCTGAAGTCCTCCTTATGGACGAGCCCTTTGGGGCTCTGGATGCCCAGACTCGAAATATTCTCCAGGATGAGCTCCTCAGGATATGGGAACAAAGACACGTAACCTTCATTTTCGTGACTCACAGTGTAGATGAGGCGGTTGTTCTCTCAGACAGGATATTGGTCATGACCACAAGACCTGGAAGAATAAAAGAGATTGTGCCCGTAGACCTGCCTCGCCCACGGCGCAGGACAAGTCCTGAGGTTAACAGTTTAAGGGACCGTGTCCTGAAACTTCTCGAAGAAGAGAGGTTCAAAAGATAAACTTTTACGGCTTGATGGAAAGGGATAAGACCGCTGTACAAAAATACAAACGGAATAAAAAGATACGAAAAGAATGAAAAGAGGGAAAAAACATTAAGTACTGCTGGAAAATCCCGATTCTTCAGCCCGAATAATTACTTTGGTTAACGGCTCTACTTTCCCGACATTAACTTTTCCAATGAGTTCGAGCGTACCGTCTGCTTTAACTGAGTTGAGAGAGCATCCAGGTCTGGCGCGGATATCTCCTTGACAGGCTGCGGTATTTATTTTAGCCCTATCAAGAAGGACAAGCTCAGAAACTGTTTCGATACTGCCCAGAATTTTTGCCCCGGCGCAAATAAGAGCACTTCTGGCTTTTACATTACCCTTAACAATCGAATCTTTTCCGAGTTCAAGCCTGCCGGTCACTGTGAGGTTCTTCCAGAATTTTACTTCCTGCCCGACAATTACATTGCCGTCCAGAGTAAGGTCCTCTTCAAGAAAAGCTCGTTTTTCAATCACGTAAGTATTGGACCTGGGGTGGTACTTGATAAAACGAATCATTAGAAATCACTCCGGGCTACTCCCCCGGTTATGGCTATAAAGTAAATATTATATTCTAAAATATTCTATATTCTAAAATATTTTAAATCAAATATTCGTTTCTTAAAGCTTTTGCAAAATTTTGCCAATCGAGTTCTAAAAATATGATTGAATATCTATTATATAACGGCGTCGAACGTTCACTATCAGATGCCTCGACAATGAATCAGATTTGAATTATAGCTTTGAATAAATTAATTAAGTTAAATGAATTCCAAAACTCAAAATATCTTTCTTGTAATTGGGAAATCTTACTGTTTTCCGTCCTTCTTACTGTTTTCCGTCCTTCTTACTGTTTTCCGTCATTTATCCATATTTCCTGTATTCCGCAATCCGTATTCCTGTATTCCGCGTTCATGCACATTAGTCTTATGTAAGGGGGTTTATCTACAAAGAAGTAGGAACAGCTCTTATCTCAGGAAAGTATCGAGAAAAAAGTCTATGCTTTATAAACTGAAGGAAATCTTTATCTCGTTACATTATTAGTTTTATATAATAATTACTTTCGATTATATAATAATCTCCCGATTTCAGGAATCCTATACTCGTATAACTAGAGTGACAATTTATTTGAAGTCTAGAATATAATGGACAGATCATTTCCAATATGAAATTCTGTCTTGCACAATATCGTAAAAGGGAAACTGACGTTTTGTCAGTTAATAATATTACATGCCAAATGTTTAACAGGAGATTTTAGCCAGCATGAAGCAGAAAAATTTAGAAAAAGCTCCTGAAGTTACGAAAGAAGCCCAAAGAAAAATTCTTGAGGATCCTTATGGGCGAAGGGTCACAGGGCTCAGAATATCGATAACTGATAGGTGTAACCTTTCATGCATGTATTGCCATAATGAAGGTGCAGACTGCTGTACCTGTGGACAGATAAGAAATGAAATGAAGCCTGAGCTAATCTGCGGGATTGTCAGGGAAGCAGCAAAGTTCGGGGTCAGCAAAGTAAAATTCTCCGGAGGAGAACCGCTTTTCCGAAAGGATTTTGAGGAGATTCTTGCCTGCCTTCCTCCATTAAAAGAAATTTCTGCGACTACAAACGGCATCCTACTTGAAAAACGCGCACAAACTCTGAAAGCTGCAGGGCTTGACAGAGTAAACATAAGCCTGGATTCCCTTGATCCTGAAAAGTACGAAGCGATCACTGTAGCGCCCTCTGGCTCACTTGAGAAGGTTATCAGGGGAATTGACAGTGCAGTTGAAGCTGGACTCACTCCTGTGAAGCTGAATATGGTACTCCTGAAAGGTATAAACGATACCGAAATTGATTCTATGATGGATTTTATCCGGCCATACAAAGGAAAGGTTATCCTGCAGCTCATCGAGCTTATGGACATTGATCCCAGGCTTTCGAAGTATATGATTGACTCAAAAGCTCTCGAAAAACATCTGGCTGAGAAAGCAAGTGAAATCAGGGTGCGGCATTTACATCACCGAAAAAAATACATTATCGATGGGGTAGAAGTTGAGTTTGTTCGTCCTATGGACAACTCGGAGTTTTGTGCCCACTGCAGCAGGCTCAGGATTACAGCCGATGGAAAATTCAAGCCCTGTCTTCTGGTAAACGACAATCTTGTAGATGTCAGGGAAGCAAAAAACTCCGAAGAGATCGAAAAATTGCTTAAGCTTGCAGTAAGCCGAAGGAAACCTTATTATGTTCCTGTAAGTGTTCTTGAGCAGAGAAAGAAGGGTTAAAGGAAAAACAGGCGCAGAAGCTAATACAATCGCAAGGTAATAAAACAACAAGGAGGCAAATAATGAAGATTGAACTTTCAGTAGACGGAAGAAAAATCCCAATGAATGACTTTGTCCAGAAAATTGTAGTAAATGTTGTTAAAGCAATGGTAGAAACGTTACATAGTATCGATACCGGATGGAAGGAGATCTATATCCATATCGAGAAAGACAATATAAAAAAATAAAATGAGATAAGGATTTTCTGAAAAAAGAGAATTAGCGCTTCTGATGTACTGAATTTTCCTATTTCTAGTACTAAATTTTCCTATTTTTAAATAATTTTTGAATAATAATTGCGAAATTTTCATTTTATCATATTTCTCTCATAAGTTTCAACTTCAGATTTCCTTAAATTAAGGTCTCTTACCATTCATTTTACAGTCGCTTACAGATCTATCCAATGTTACAGTTGGATCAAAGTAAAAATTCATTGGCTGATATATTAAAACAATAAGAATATATAAAAGGTAATATTTAAGAACTGAAATTAATATTTTCAGAAAACTCGATAAAAAGATTTTCTTATTTATGATAGTGATTTTTTGAAGGTATTCTTATGGACAGTTATAATATTTTCTTGGTAATGCTTGCAGTCTATATAACCGGTCTTTTGTCTATTGGCTGGTATTTTAATAAAAACCAAAAATCGGTTACTGACTTCTGGCTCGCAGGGCGCAAGATAGGACCCTCAGCCCTGGGATTTTCAGCTGCAGCATCTTGGATAACAGCTGGAGGAATTTTTGCAGTTACCGGGTTTTATATGCTTCAAGGAATGGGATCAATATGGGGCTTTGTGGCTCCCAATGTTCTTGCCCTGCTCATTATTGCCGTACTCGTGGGGAAAATTAAAAACTTGCCTGCAATTACTCAACCTGAGCTTCTGGAACAAAGGTACGGTAGTGCGGTCAGGTGGCCAGTTGCCCTCATTATCACCGTAGTAATGATTCTTTTTGCAGTAGCTGATGTAATAGGGCTTTCTCTTGTGCTGCAGGTATTTTACGGTCTTGATCCAATCTATGCCGCAGTTATGGTTGCAATCGTAGTTTCCATTTATGTAACCCTTGGAGGGCTTGCGGCAGTGGTCTGGACAGATGTTATCCAGTTCTCTTTCCTTGCCATGTTCACAATAGGAATGGCTTTTGCCACAGTAGGAACAGTCACAGACGGCAGTCTTAATACTGCCGCAATAAGTGTCTCAGAGCTCTTTGGAAATGTACCCGGAACCTGGTGGAATCCTTTTTCAATCGGTCTTCCTATGGTTCTGGTCTTCGTTCTGGCTATTATTCCGGGCTGGATTACAGAACAGGATCCCTGGCAGAAGGTATGGGCTGCACGGGATGCTAAATCAGCCAGGCATGGAATGGTTATCGGATCCCTTATGATTAGTGTAATTTTCGCAGCATGTGCGGTGATTGCAATAGCCCTCAATTCCTTATATCCTGAAATTTCGGAGCTTGGTTTTCCTGCAGGCATGGCACTTGCCGAACCTGCTCTCCTGAGCTTTATCAATGAACGTTTTATTTCTTCTCCCTTAATAGTAGCTTTCTGTGCAATTGGGCTTGCAGCAGCTTCAATGTCCTGCACTGATACTTTTGCAACCTCAGGGGCTTCCTGTATCTCAAGAGACATTTACCAGAGATATATAAAGCCAGATGCAACAATGAAGGAAATGATGGTGGTAAACAGGATAAGTGTGCTGTTTATCATATTGGCCGCCACAGTCGGCTCATTTGTAATCTCCAATATTATTGACGCTATTCATATTGCAACCTTCATAGCAAGCGCCTCCTATTTCTTCCCATTAATGGGAGGTCTGTATTGGAAGCGAGCTACCAAGGAGGGAGCTTTTGCAGGCATGATAGTAGGGTTTGTAGCCCAGGTAATTCTTGTGATTCTAGACCTCATAAAAACCCAGCCTCTATCCCCATATTATCTTGAAACCCTTCATCCTGCCCTGATGAACCATGGGGTCATTGTTGGAATGACCTTAAGCGCGATCGCTTTCTTTGGGGTATCCTTAATGACGAAACCTTCAAGTAGAGTCAACCTTGCACCCTTTTTCGAAGAAGAAGCTGAAGAGCTTGCCCGTTATGAAGCAAGGGAAATCAATGAAAAGGATCCTGAGTACGTTGCTTTCCTCAAAAATGTTGATGAAAAAGTCACAGGAGAACGTGCGCATCTTCAGCTCAATCTGCAGGCTTCAAGAGCTCTCAGCTGGCATGAACTGGTAGAGAATCTTAAATCGAGCTCTCCTGCATGGGTAACGCCTACAGGACTTGATTCGGTATACAGGCTTACTCATGGTGATATGCTTGCTTGTGTAGCAATTACTAGAGGAAGTAGAGAAAGGGATATCTGGCTTAAAGCTGAGCCCAAACTTGATACCGTCATCAGGCAAAGAAAAGAACTTTTTACGGCTTATGAGGAGCTAAAAAAGGTGCTTGAGAAGAAAGGTGTAACTATCGACTTCTATTAAATAGCTGAGGTTCTTTATCGAACCTTAGCTTACTTTTTCTCTTTTTAGTGTTTCTAATGCTTATTAAGGTTTTTTAAGCATCATCTCAAGTCTGAGTACTTGAAGATTACTTTTTTTTCAAGTGCTGAATCATTGTAAATCCAAGCTTTGAAAGTATGCAATTTATGGAATCAGCATTTTCTTTTAATCTTCAGAGGATGTAGCAGCAAAGGACAAGATTGCTAAATCACCCATCATGCGAGGAAACTAAATATTAGAATCCTTTTCTGACTCCTGCTGAAATCAAATTTGTTAAACGCTGAAGGTAATAATTCGGGTTTAAATATTTATTGTCTATTTTTAGTAATTTTTTATCTTAAAGTAGAAAATATGCACGGTGATTACTTTTGAACTCTGGGTGCTCTGTTTCATGATATTCATATAATAAAATTAGCCAACATATTTATATATAAATAAGTGTTATCCCGTGAACATTGTTAAGTAATTCATTAATAGTTATTTAAATAGGTATATATTTTTCAACTATGTATACACTTCTACTTGGAAATGTGGGCATTACTAAGTAATTTATTTTTTTGATTAAAAAACATATCCTATTTATTCAAGGAGTATACGAAAAAGTTAACACAGTATATAATTTATAATAATCGGTATTATAAAAATCCATATCATGAGAACTTATTAATATAAAAACAATCGGTATATTTTTTAAAGTTAAATGATAAAATTCATTAGTTATAATAGGAATCTTTATATTAGATTGGGAAGAGCCGGATTTTTTAATTTATATAATATCCAAGTTTATTTCTTTTTACCAGCTCGAGATATCTTATAAATTTGATTGTATATTTTATAAGTATATAATAATATTTTAAAAGCCTAGATATTTCGAAAGGTTTATGAATGATCCTATCTAATCCAAAAATTAACGTGCGTCATAATCATATTTCTTTATAATGATATGGCAGACGACTTCAAAAAAATATACATCGTTTTTTGAATCCGGCTTATTACATGTAATAATATAAAGGAGGAAAATGAATGGAACCACTCATAAGCATGGGAGTGCTTGCACTTATTGGCGTAGCTGCGACCATTGCAGGTGCCTCTGAAGATCTTGAGTCTGATATCGGATCTCAGAGTAACCCTAACTCTCAGGTTCAGTTAGCTCCCCAGATGATGTTTCCGCATAGAATCTTTAACAAAGCTATATCTGGTGAACCCCCATCAAACGCATTAATGTGCTCGATTGGTGCAGCCGTTGCAACAGTGTTGATCAGTGAATTCACTCTATCTCCACTCTTTGCACTGGTATTAGGTTCACTTATTGCAGCATGCGTGCATGGTACCTTTGCCGTAACTGCTACAATGGGCAGAAGTGCCAGCCAAAGTCGGTTCAAGCAGCCGATTTATCTGGACATGATAAGAAGTCACACCCCAGCAATTATGGGATTTGCTTTTATAACGACATTCTGTACGCTAATAGTATCGTACTTGATGACCGTTGTACTCGGACACCCCTTCCCGTTAACTATGCTAGCTTTCATCTGGGGTATTACGATTGGTGCAATTGGTTCGTCCACAGGTGATGTCCACTACGGTGCTGAGCGTGAATTCCAGCAATTTGATTTTGGTTCTGGGTTAAATGCTTCAAACTCAGGAAACATTGTAAGATATGCTGAATCCGGACTTAGGAATGGGTTCGACAACTCCTGGTTCTGTGCCAAATTCGGAGGTCCTGTGACCGGAATTGCTTTTGGTATGACCGTATTCCTGGGAAGCTGGATAACCACTGTTTTTGATCCTGCAAATGGCCCGACTATGGGTTGGCTTTCTGTCGCTGCAGGTGTTGTTATTGTCCTTATTTTAATTATCTGGAACTGGAAGATCGAGGTCGCTGCCCGCGATGCTTTTGGACCTTATAAAGAAGATAAAACTGAGGAGGTCTCGGCATGATTGAGGGTATAATGGCAAACATCCTCTGGATGATCCTTATTACACTTGGCGGCGCTCTGATTTCCTGGGGCGTTCACTTCGTACCTGTAGGCGGTGCGCCTGCAGCCATGGCTCAGGCAACAGGTGTTGGTACCGGTACAGTGCAGCTGGCAGCAGGCGCAGGTCTTACTGGGCTTGTCAGTGCTGGGTTTATGATGAACGTAACAGAAAACCTTCCGCTGATTCTTGCCTCAGGTGCAGTGGGAGCAATGATCATGATTTCTGTGACTATGATTGTCGCTACCTGGGTCTATGTTTACGGTGTGGGCTGTGTGCCTTCTTCCGCAAAAGTAAAGACTGACCCTATAACAAAATACAGGCAGGATATCTATGTGTCTCAGGGTACTGAAGGGCACGGGATTCCGACAGTCAGTTTTGTGAGCGGAGTCATTGGCGCTGCTCTTGGTGGGATTGGAGGAGGGCTTGTTTACTACTCACTTATAAAAGTGGGTACGAGCATTGGCCTGACAGCAGGCGTAACTCCTGATGTTGTAGGTAATTCACTTGTAGGAGTTGCAGCAATGTTCGCAATAGGAATTTTCTTAGTAAACGCTGTAATCCCATCCTATAACATAGGAGGTACAATTGAAGGGTTCCACGATCCAAAATGGAAGAAATGGCCAAAAGCGGTAATTTCCTCCTTAATAGCATCACTATTGTGTGCTATTGTGGCGGTAATTGCAATCTTACAACTTGGAGGTATCTAAAATGTCTGTAGGCGGATCAGGAGGAGCCGCAAGTGGGTATCCTGCGCAAACAATAATAGCTTTAGGTATAATCGGCGGCCTCATTGGAATTTATCTAGGTGACTTCATGCCTGCAGCATACTCCTTCTTCGGAGGTATTGGAGCAATCTGCGCAACAGTCTGGGGTGCAGATGCAGTTCGCCGTGTTGCAAGTTATGGGCTTGGTACGGGGGTACCATCAATTGGTATGTTAGCTCTCGGTATGGGTACTGTAGCAGCTCTCTTCGGTCTCTCAGTAGGAGGCTTTGCAGGGCCAATAGTGGCTTTCATTGTAGCTGTAATCATAGGGATCGTTATTGGTGCCCTTTCGAACAGGGTAATCGGTATGGGTATCCCCATAATGGAACAGGCTATGGCAGAAATCGCAGGCGCAGGCACCCTTGTTATTCTTGGACTGAGTGTCGTTATTGCCGGGTCCTTTGATTATGCTGCAGTTGTCCATAACGTTGTCGCAACTGGATACATCGCACTTATCTTTATAATAGGTGGTATGGGAATCCTACATCCCTTCAATGCCAGCCTGGGTCCTGATGAGCGTCAGGACAGAACTCTGGTTCTTGCTGTTGAGAAAGGAGCTATTGCATTAATTATTGTAGGCTTTGTATCTTCACTCAATGAGGGACTGATGGCAGCTGGAGTAAACATTCTTATAGGAATCATCATCTGGTATGTTGCTTTCATGAAGCACTACGCGCTTATTAAGAGAGATGCGTATCAGGTGGTTGGAACTGGGCTGCTGCCAAGTGCGGAGGAATTGCAATGAGTATGATTCGCATAGCGCCCGAGTTAAATTTAGTCCTGGATCCAGATTCAGCAACCGTGGCTGAAGAAAGGAGTGACTCGATCGAGTATTCCATGGAGCCTGTTTTTGAGAGAATGGACAAACTGGATGAGATTGCAGATGACCTGGTGAATTCCCTTTCACCCAGCAAACCCCTCCTTAATTCATGGCCAGGCCGTGAGAACACTTCCTATCTGGCAGGAATTTACGCAAATGCCTTCTACGGAGTTGTTGTAGGTCTTGCCTTTAGTGGACTGGTAGCACTCATAATAACCATAAAAAGACTGATGGACGGGGTGATGTAAAATGGTAAATAAGAGAGAACCAGCCCCAGGGTGGCCTATCCTGAAAGGAGAATACGAAGTAGGGAATGTCAATAATTGTGTAATGGTAATCACCTGCGGATCTCACCTTCCAGGAAAGCCAATCCTTGACGCAGGCGCAGCCGTCACTGGGTCCTGTAAAACTGAGAACCTGGGTATTGAGAAGGTTGTTGCTCATATTATCTCAAACCCAAACATCAGATTCCTGCTTGTGACTGGCTCTGAGGTTAAAGGACACATTACCGGACAGTCAATGCTGAGCCTCCATGCAAACGGTGTAAAAGATAACAGGATTGCAGGAGCATTGGGTGCAATTCCATACGTGGAAAACCTGAATGCAGCCGCAATTGCCCGTTTCCAGGAACAGGTCCAGGTCTTTGATCTGATTGATACCGAAGACATGGGAGCCATCACCTCAAAGGTCAGAGAACTTGCCTCAAAAGATCCGGGTGCCTTTGATGCAGAACCGTTGGTTGTGGAGATCAGTGAAGAGGGCGGTGAGGAAGAAGAAGGCGGTGTTGTCAGACCGGTCTCTGGAGAAATTGCAGTTATCCGCAGCAGGTTGAAGGCAATTGAAGCCCGTATGATTGATATAGGAAACTTGAACAAGTTCCATTCAGGAGTTCACGCAGGAAAGATTGAAGGCGCCATGATAGGGTTGACAATAACCATATCCCTGCTTGGATTATTACTGCTAGGGAGGTAATGAAAGTGGCACAAGAATACGATAAAGGCGTCCCAATGGTGCTTGCTCCCCAGATGGGTGCAATTGACGTTACTGTTGAGAGCATTCGATATAGAGCACAGTTGATTGCGAGAAACCAAAAGCTGGATTCCGGAGTTATGTCTACCGGAATAATCGGCTTTGCAGGAGGTTTCCTCTTTTCACTGCTGATGGTCATTGTACTCCCAGTAGCTTTAGGCCTATAAACTTGAGAGGTGAACAATATGGAAGGAAAAGCACCAGCAGCGTTCGTAGAGCCAGGCGAGTTTAACGAAGTAATGAAAAGGCTCGATAAGATTGACGAAAAGATCGAGTTTGTCAACAGTGAAGTTGCACAGAGAATCGGAAAGAAAGTAGGAAGAGATATCGGGATTCTATACGGCGGAGTTATTGGCCTGCTGCTCTTCCTGATCTATTCCTCGGTATCATTAATGTTTATGTAAATGAGGGATCAAAATGTTCAAGTTTGACAAGAAACAGATAGTTTATGAAATCGGTGGAGTTAAGTTCGGCGGACAGCCGGGCGAATACCCAACCGTGTTAGTCAGTACTATGTTCTATGCAAGGCACAAAATCGTGACCGATGAGGACAAGGGTATCTTCGACAGGGCTGCTGCAGAGACCCTCTGGAATACCCAGGTATCAATGAGCGATGCCACAGGAAACCCCTACGTAAACCAGATCGTAGGAGAAACCCCGGAATCAATCAAGCGCTATATTGACTGGTTTGTTGAGATCGACGACAGGACTCCCTTCCTGATCGACTCCTCAGCCGGAAACGTGCGTGCAGCCGCAGCTCAGTACTGTACCGAAATCGGTGTTGCAGACCGGGCAATCCACAACTCAATCAATGCAAGTATTGAACAGGAAGAAATCGATATTCTCACTGATAGTGATGTGGAAGCTGCAATCGTTCTTGCTTTCAATGCAACTGACCCATCCGTAAAAGGAAAGATGGATATCCTTGAAGTCGGAGGCTCTGGACAGACCAAGGGTATGCTTCAGGTTGCCAAGGAATGCGGAATAAAGATTCCCCTGATCGACGTTGCAGCCATGCCTCTTGGTGCAGGTTCAGGCGCAACAATCCGCACAGTCCCGACAGTTAAAGCGAAACTCGGTCTGCCGGTTGGTGGTGGATACCACAACATGGCCTCAGCCTGGGACTGGCTCCGCAAGTTCAAGAAGACTCAGCCTGACCCGAAGGCAATCTACATGCCTACTGACATTGGTACTAACTTGGTAGCTCAGATTGCAGGTTCTGACTTCCTACTTTATGGTCCGATCGAGAACGTCAACCAGATTTTCCCAGCTGTTGCAATGGTCGACATTATGCTTGGAGAAACTGCCAAGGAACTTGGTGTCGAGATCGCAGATCTGGAAAACCATCCGGTATCCAAGCTGACATAAACAAAATGAAGAGAATTAAAAAGAGTCTTAGCACTCAAAAGCAGAGGATTTTTCCTTTGCTTTTTCTTTTTTTCGAGGGGAAAGTTCCTGGCTGGCTAAATAATTTCCTCTTAACCTGCCAGGTACTTATGAATCCACTCCCAAACCCGCTCTTTTGGACTGTTTATTGACTCTGAAGATCATGAGTTATCAGGAGAATTGGTTAACCTGTAAGTTTTTACTCCGCGTTCGAGCAAGAGTTGTATGATCTACTCCTAAACCCACGGCTTTTGATCTCAACCCATGTCTTTCATCATTACCTTGAGATTTAGTTAGAGCGGACAATCGAAGGTTAGATGAATTGTAAGGACATTCTGAAATCATAGCGCAATCTTTCAGATTGTAGCAGTCCAATTTACATTCCAACTTTTTTAAGTTACATACTGTACACTGTATTAGCATATATATATAAAGGATTGTGAATCGATATCATCCGTTTCTAATTATTTATCAAAAATTTGGCTTAGAATTATAAAAATGTCCAATTAATTTTAAAAGTTGAGGCAATGTATAAAGTGCTATGTAAGCTAATTAACTAAGTTTATCAGCATGTCACTATTATATAATATTTAGAAATTAACTGGGAGGCTCGGTGAAATGGACTAATTCCAATTATTAACGAATGATATTAAATAGAAAGATTTAATATTTGGTAACACTTACCAATACTATAAATAGGCCTCTGAGTAAAAACTTTTAGGACTTCTAAAGTCCCTCATTATAATAATTTTCTTAACTTTTAAATCGAAGCCATAATAAGTCCTGATCTTATGTCATTAAAACGGGTCATAGCATAAAGAACGAGGATACCGGATAATATCGGGTGGAAGTATGCTGATCAGAAAGAATATATCCCTGGACGATAAGTACCTTAAGAAGTTAGAGCCTCTTCTGGAAGCTAATAACGGAAATCTGAGTGCTGCAATCAGGGATACGATTGAAGTTGCAGATACAGCTCTTATACATCATAATAATATTGATGAAGCAATCCTATTTTTAAAAGAAATTCCTGCAAAAGAAAAATTGAATGTCACAATCCAGAACGGAGAAAATATTGTTATAAATAAAACCATGCTTGAATGGTTATTCAGGTGTACTAGAGGCAGGCTTACTGATGAAGAGCTTGTTAATGAACTTATTAATCCGTTTGAAATTCAGGATATGAAACAGCTCGAAGATTACCTGAACAGGATTTCCAGAGACTATCAATGGAGAATTCGAACATCAATAAAATGTGAAAATGTTAGCAATCCTGAGTCTGCAATGGTAATTATTTCCAATTCTACAGTATACAGCCGAGACTTTTTTGCTCAATTGGTGGCTCACTTCCTTTCCAGATGGAAGCAGCTTGATATTGATCATGTTTTTAGGAGGTCAAACTCGACCCAGATTTCTTTCAAGAAGAACACATCGACCTCTTCTAATGAAATTATGCCCGGAATTAGGAAGCACCTTGGGTATCTTGATGTTGTATGTAAGGAGCTAGACGAGAATACCGAGTTCTGGACTCAGCTAATGTATACTTATAATGTTGAGAGGTTTAATCTCGTGACTCTTCACCGAGCTCAGTTTGAAGTTTTTGCAACTGGGGAAGTTCCAGACCCAATAAAAACTCTTGAGCGCCTGTGCAAGCAGTCAGTAAGTGATATGTCCCTTCCAGATTTACTGGTTCAGTTTCGAAGAATGTACCTTGCAACTCAACTTGTCAAAAATATAGAAATCTCCCTTGAGTCCGGAAGTGAGTCAGTAACTATCTTCCATGATTTCAAAGATGAAAGAGTTATCCGTAACCTCACTGAGTATTTTTCAAAGATATTCAGAGAAAATGGCACACCTTTCGAGACATCCTTGTATTCAAGCATAATTGTATTCCGATTTTTCCAGGGACTAGAATCCGACGGTTCGGATTTATGTTAAACTTAAAAGGTGAAAGAACCCAAAAATCTGAACGTAATACGAACGTAATACAATAGTCTAGATAACAGGATCGAAAATTAAAAGAAAAATATTGAAGAGAAATATTAAAAATAAAAAATTAAAGATCTGACCTTTTTATCTTTCACTTTAACCTTTTGTAACTCCTAAAGGAAGAACTCTTGCTACCTTACGTGCGATGCCAAGCTCGTGCACGACGTTTACTACTTCGCTACTGGACTTGTACACACCCGGAGCCTCCTCTGCAATTACTGAAGGATGTGTGGCTCTGACCGTAATGCCCTGAGCCTCAAGATTTTCCTTTATACTCTGTCCACGGAACTCTTTCTTTGCATGAGCTCTGCTCATAACCCTTCCGGCTCCATGGCAGGCGCTGCCAAAAGAAATATCCATAGCTTCCTTTGAACCGCATAATATAAAGGAAGGTGTTCCCATACTTCCTGGAATCAAAACCGGTTGCCCTATATCCCTGTACACGGCTGGTACTTCAGGATGCCCTGGAGGAAAGGCTCTTGTTGCCCCTTTCCTGTGCACATACACCTTCTTTTTCTTGCCGTTTACGGCATGTTCTTCAAGCTTTGCCACGTTGTGAGCAACATCATAAAGTAGGTCCATACCCAGGTCATCAGAGTCTCTGCCAAATACTTTTTCAAATGATTCCCTTGTCCAGTGAGTAATTATCTGACGGTTTGCCCATGCATAGTTTGCAGCGCAGATCATGGCTTTAAAATAGTTCTGAGCTTCCCTTGACTGGGCAGGGGCACAGGCAAGCTGTTTGTCTGGAATGTCAATTTTATAGTTCTTTACAGCCTGAGAGAGTATCTTTAGATGGTCAGTACAGATCTGGTGTCCTGCCCCCCTTGACCCGCAATGGATCATTACCGTTATCTGGCCCTCTTCAAGCCCGAAAGTTGAAGCCATTTCCTGATCATAGATCTTATCAACATACTGAACCTCAAGGAAGTGGTTTCCGCTCCCAAGAGTTCCTAACTGAGGTTTTCCTCTCTTTCTGGCTTTTGTACTCACCTGGGAAGGATCGGCTCCTTCCATATGCCCATTTGCTTCGCAATTTTCAGCATCAGCCTCCACTCCGTACCCTGCCTCAACAGCCCATTTTGCGCCTTCAAGAAAAGCACTGTCCAGTTCCTGGTCAGAAGCCCTGATCCTGCTTTTAGAACCAACACCAGCGGGCACATTATTAAAAAGCTCGTCAGTTAGCCTCTTTATGTTTGGAACTACTTCTTCTTTCTGAAGGTTGGTACGAATGAGCCTTACCCCACAGTTGATGTCAAAGCCCACCCCGCCTGGGCTGATAATTCCTTCTTCCACATCAAAAGCAGCGACTCCTCCTATAGCAAAACCGTAGCCAAGATGGGCATCAGGCATTGCCATGGAGTATTTCTGAATGCCAGGGAGGGTTGCTACATTTGCAATCTGGTCAATAGTCCCGGGTTCAATGTCTCCAAGTAAACTTTCGGATACAAACAGGCGACCCGGAACCCGCATGTTGGGGATATGCCCAACAGGAATTTCCCAGTCATTTTTTGAAAGTTTCCTGACCATGCTCTTTACGTCCCCCTGTGTATTCTCCGTGTTTAATCCCTTAATTTCTGTATCTTCCCTTTCTACCATGATTGATGCTCCCTGCTCCTTTGTGTTGTATTTATATAATAGCTGTAAAGTGATCTACTTTTGTTTCCCGATGTTCTGAAAATGATTTCGGAAACATAATCAAGATATGATATCTCTTAGGCTGGATTAAAGCCAAAATAATCTTGGAAAAGCCTAATAATAAGATTAGTTTAATATAATAAAGTCGATCTAAATACGACTGAGCCAGTTCAGGACTAGATAATTTAGTTTGAGATATTGTAGTAGATTGGATAATAATTCATGTACATGAAGATATGCTTGGACATGAAGATTATACACGGCACAAAATAGTTAGAGATAAAAACAGTAGGTGCCGGGATAAGGGGAAAGTTCTGCTCCTTTAAATGTCCACAACCACTTGAGCTCTCCAGCCGTTGGCAGTCTTTACTATCTCTAATTGGTTATAGGTAACGGCCTTGATTTCAGTTTCAAAGGGATGGCTTTCAGGATAGTACTTTTCGCCCAGTGCCTGAGCTGTTATTGAGTATTCACCTTCTTCCTCTATGATTTTCTTAACCCGAAACTCCCTGAAAACAATTTCATCAACTTCAAAGATATATAGAAGCTCGGAAAGCCAGTCCACAAGTAGAGCCTCTAGATCAGGCGACTTAAGAAAAACTTCTCTTGGGGTTTCTACCGAGACTTGTTGTGTATCAATTATAACATTGAACATAGCGAGAGCCGCATTTTCAAATACTTCTTCTAAGTTTTTCCCATAAGCTAAAAACTTTATATCGGCAGTGTGTTCCAGATACTCATACTGTTTTCCTTGAGACGACATAGCCATGTATTATATTTTTGTTACATTAATAACTTGTTCGCCGCAGAAACCTGCGTTTAGATCTGAAGGAAATTTCCCTGAATTTAATTAAATTTTACAAATTCATAAATGACGCTTTCATTCCAGTCTTTTCCAGATATAATTAATTCTCTGGATTGCTGTTATATGGCTTGTTACAGCAATCAGGATAACAGCCCAGCCCAAAATTGAAAAACCTGCAATCGGTGTTGGAGAAGCAAAGTTACCTAAAGCTGCGAGAATTATAACTACGAGACGATCAGCCCTGCCCATGATCCCTCCATAGTATCTTCCAAGACTAAGAGCCTGAGCTTGGGTGCCGAGATAACTGGTAAGTAGCACTCCTACAATCGCCGCAACCCCGATCTGCCAGGGGACATAACCTGCAAAAAAAATGCTGCATATGATGAAAACATCCGAGTAACGGTCGATAACGTGATCCAGAAAATCTCCTCTTGGGGTAGCTCTATTCGATTTCCGTGCAATCAATCCATCAAGAGCGTCAAAAATCGAGTTAAGTATTACTAGGATGCCTGCCAGCAGAATTAATTCTCTGGATGCAGTCGAGTAATAAAAACTAAGCCCTGCAAAAAATGCACAGATAAGAGAAGCTATGGATACTGTATCAGGTGAGACCTTGTATTTAACGAAAAAGTCTGCCAGCGGTTCAATAACTTTTGAGGCAAAAGGTCTCAGGGTGTTAAATGTCATGGTACTCGAGATTTTTCCTTAGTGATATCTGTAATAGAAAGCTGCCCCAGAAACAGACATTTTATCTTCTTGTCCAATATCCAGGTTAGGATCTGCTTATTATATCGTTTCTGTGTTTACCGCCTTTTTATATTTATACTTAAGCTGTATGGTTATCGGCTCACTCAATAATTAAGTTTACTTATTTTTTCTTCTTTTTCGCTACTATATACTCTTATTTAATAACGCAGATCAAACGAGCGAATGTTGGCGCTGATTAAACAAGCGGTATTTACAGTTCACTTTTTTCCTTTTTCGCTGCTGCAAGCTCGTATAGGTACTTAATTTTACAGGAGTGCTCAAGCTGCGTGGTCACGATATAGGCGTCTCCAAGCGTTCTTCCGACTGCAAAAGTCCCGTGGCTGTAAACTATAGCGCCCCTGTGTCTTGAGAGCGCATTCGCAAGGTTTCTGGCAAGTTCGCGACTGCCTATTCCCCCTCCGACTACTGGAATCTCCCCTAGGAAGTACTGTCCTTCGCTATCGATAGGCGAAACTCTTCCTTCGGGACCTGCGAGCAAGGATTCAACAACGGCATAAGTAGAGTGGGCATGAATAATTGCAAGCGATGAAGTCTGTCTATAAATCTCCCTGTGCACGACAGCTTCTGAAGACGCGATTATATCTAAGGACGAGGTTTCCTGAATGTCAATTTCAACAACGCTATTACTTGTAATTTCATCAAGCGCAGCCCCTGTTCGGGTAATAAGCATTCTGTCTCCAGCCCTGATGCTGATATTTCCAAAGTTAGATTCGACAAGTCCGTGTTCAACCAGCTTGCGTCCGTATTTTGAGATTTCCTGCCACATCTTGTGCGAGATATATACAAAGAACGCCATAAGGGTTGTGTACTATAACCTCATGAATTCGGCAGAAAATGAAAAGAAAACAGTTAAAACACGGCGGCTTGCTTTCGGAAAAGGAAATCTGCCATAAAGTTTATCTGTGAGTATTGTATTTAGATAAGTCGCAGTCAGTTCCCATTTGCCTCGTTGGCTCAGCCCGGTAGAGCGAGTGACTTGTAATCACTAGGTCGCGTGTTCGAATCACGCACGAGGCTTTGTACTATTTTTGTTCAAAGCTTTTTTCAAGGATTTTAATGTGTAAAATATCAATTAATTAATGGGCCAATCCCAAAACTCAAAACTGGTTCTCTAAATCTTGAATTTTGAGTTATCAATCGAGTTTCTGATCATGGAAAATAGTTCTAAAACTCTCATTAATTTAAAAAGAAGCCTGTTTTTGGGTGATCTCAATGTGTAAATTATCAACTACGAATGTATAAAGCCAATTTACAATGAAGTCATTAGAAAAGATTATCGAATTATTCATTTATAGAATTTGTTCAGTTATAGAACTCAGCCAAAACTCAAAATCTCTTTTCCTATATAGAACCTAATAACCCATTCGAGTTTCTGAGAATGAACTGAGAATAAAAACAATTCTGGAAATTCCTTCTGAAGGCAACTTTGCAAGACCTGAGAAGAAAAGGAGATTGGGATAGGCTCATAAGTACTGTAACCATATAAAGTATTGTGATAATAAAGTGTTGTAGATTAAACACTGTAGCCTTATATACTGCAAAGCTGGGTCCGAAAAATAAGAGGCATAAGGAGTGACAGAAGACAGGGGAGCTGAAAAATATTGGCAGACAATGAAATTAAAAAACTTGACATTATAAATCAAGAATTTTCCTGCCAGTTTCCTGGATCTGAAAAAGGAGAAGAAGCATACAAAGCAGGTTTTTCCTTCCTCAGGAATATGCTTAATAGCTTAATGAATCCTGTCATATATACTGATCTTGAAGGGGTAATCCTTGGCATTAATAGATCATTTTCCAGGCAAATTGTAGGGCTTTCCGAAGAAGCAGTTCTTGGTCGCACCCTGCTTGACGTATCACTTGAGACCTTAGATAAATTTCAGGAAAATGAGAAAAGACCTGAAAAAGTGCAAAGCATTCTCTGGGATTTTGAGGAATGGGGTAAATCTGATTGGGAACTCCTAAATTCCGGAGATAGTCTGACTCTTGAATGTGAGGGTATCTGTGCCGATGGGATTAAAAGAACTTTTCTGGCAACTAAATCAACCTTCAAGGGGGAAAGAGGGGAAGCTCTCGGACTGGTTACAGTCATGCAGGACATCACTCAGGTCAGAGAGGCTGAAAAAGCCCTGAGGGAAACCCTGGATTTTAAGGAAAGAATGCTTGATGAAATTCCAGTTCCTATTTTTTATAAAAATACTGAAGGCAAATATATAGGCTGTAATAAGCATTTTGCAAAAGAAATTATAGGTCTCCCTAAAGAGAAAATAACAGGGAAGGTCTATGGCGAACTTACACATCAGGCGCCCAAAGAGCTAATTAAAAAATACGACGAACTGGACTTTCAGATTTACAGACAGGGAATAGAACAATGCTGCGAATTAAAAAGTAGATATCTTCCAAACTGCCTTGGGAATGAATTTATTGTTCTCAAATCCCCTTTTTTTGGTGCAGAGGGCGAGATAAATGGGCTTGTAGGTGCGGTGCTCGATGTTACTGAACGCAACAAAATGCAGAAAGAACTTCAAAAAAGTGAAGAAAAATATCGGTCGTTTATAAATAATTTTAAAGGAATCTTTTTCCAGGTCAACGAGAACTTCACTCCTGTGTTCCTTCACGGAAATGTCAAGGAAATTACAGGATATAGTGA
>LSQX01326387.1_pt1 | contig 21818 bp, 15 predicted proteins | sample 654561 | NCBI WGS metagenome assembly LSQX01 (sample SAMN04489861, study PRJNA283612) | anaerobic digester metagenome | isolation source: 4 biogas reactors fed with cattle manure at either 37C or 55C with and... | place: Denmark: Kongens Lyngby | collected 2014
CAGGTTGTGTGTTTACCTGCAAGGCGCACGATCTAGGCACGTACACTGGAGCAGACATAACGCTCGAAGCTGAAAATAGTTGCAGTGGCACCAAACTCTACAACGCTGGTGGCGCTGGCTGGAACTGCACGGGCGAATACTCTGAAGGTTACGAGAAAGTCTATAGCCTTACGCTTGAAGCTGGTGAGTCAGTCGGCGTATCTATGTCACCTGTACGGTTCGACGCATCGCTTTGGGTGACGACGTCATGCGACGACCTTGTGGGTGCCCAGTGTGTTGCTGGCGTCGAAAGAGCTTCGTTTGGCGGCCGTGAGGAACTAGTTCTCACGAACGATGGGGATGAGTCCCAGACCTACTACATCATAGCCGACAGCCGCTATAGCTGTGGCGAGTTCACGCTTACCGTCTCTGAACCTTCGCGTTGCGGCAATGGCAAAATCGATGGGTATGATCAGTGTGATGGAGCCGACCTTGGTGAGCAGACCTGCGAGAAGCTAGGATACGATGGCGGTACCTTGAGCTGTACCGAAGGATGTACATTTGACACCTCAGGTTGTGTGTTTACCTGCAAGGCACACGATCTAGGCACGTACACTGGAGCAGACATCACGCTCGAAGCTGAAAATAGTTGCAGTGGCACCAAACTCTACAACGCTGGCTGGAGCTGCGTATATTCTGGCCCTGATGGCTACGAGAAAGTCTATAGCCTCACGCTTGAAGCCGGTGCGTCAGTCGGCGTATCTATGTCACCTGTACGGTTCGACGCATCGCTTTGGGTGACGACGTCATGTGACGACTTCGTGGGCGCCCAGTGTGTTGCTGGTGTCAATGAAGCTATGTTTGGCGGCCGTGAGGAACTGGTTCTCGCGAACGATGGGGTTGAGTCCCAGACCTACTACATCATAGCCGACAGCCACTATAGTTGTGGTGAGTTCACGCTTACCGTCTCTGAACCTCCACGCTGTGGCAATGGCAAAGTGGACGGCCCAGATATGTGTGACGGTGCCGACCTTGGTGAGCAGACCTGCGAGAAGCTCGGATACGGTGGCGGTACGCTTGGCTGTACAGATGATTGTAGATTTGATACGTCTGGTTGTGACTCTACCTGCGATGCGTACGATCTCGGCATGTTCACAGATACGATCACGCTAGAAGCTGAAAATAGTTGCAGTGGCACCAAAATCTACAACGCTGGCGGCGTTGGCTGGAACTGCACGGGCCGACATTCTAAAGGTTACGAGAACGTCTATAGCCTTACGCTTGCTGCCGGTCAGTCAGTCGTCATATCTATGTCGCCTGTACGGTTTGATGCATCGCTTTGGGTGACGACGTCATGTGACGACATAGTGGGTGCCCAGTGTGTAGCTGGCGTCGATAGAGCTATGTTTAGCGGCCGTGAGGAACTGGTTCTCACTAACTATTGGACTGAGCCCCGGACCTACTACATCATTGCTGATGCCTTCAAGGACTGCGGAGCGTTCAGTCTCACCATATTCCAGTACGAACCTCCACGCTGTGGCAATGGCAAAATCGACGGGAATGATCAGTGTGACGGTGCCGACCTTGGTTACCAGACCTGCGACGAGTTTGGATATGAAGGTGGTACGCTTGGCTGTACCGAGGATTGTAGATTTGACACCTCAGATTGTCTGTTTACCTGCAAGGCGCACGATCTAGGCACGTACACTGGAGCAGACATCACGCTCGAAGCTGAAAATAGTTGCAATGGCACCAAAATCTACAACGCTGGCGGCGCTGGCTGGACCTGCGTACACTCTGGTCCTGATGGCTACGAGAAAGTCTATAGCCTTACGCTTGAAGCCGGTGAGTCAGTCGCCATATCTATGTCACCTAAACAGTTCGACGCATCGCTTTGGGTGACGACCTCATGTGACGACATATTTGGCTCCATGTGCGTTGCTGGCGTCGATACAGCTGTGTTTGGCGACCGTGAGGAACTTGTTCTCGCGAACGATGGGGATGAATTCCAGACCTACTACATCATAGCCGACAGCCTCTATGGCTGCGGCATATTCGATCTCACCATTTCAAGGCCTGGCCCGTGAGGCAATTGCTAGCTTGATGCTGACAGTCGTGACGGGCTTGCCAAGCTCATTGCTGGTTGTCTACTTGGACCGCATTTTGAATCTGAAGAAAACGTACATCGCAATGCATGTTATCACAGCGCCTATTGTGTATCCTGCCCATCTGGGGATGAAGCTGCCTAGGCCTTCTTTCTCGGCCACGAACAAAAAGCTGCTGGTTACCATGGTCATGAAGATCGCTGGGATCAGGGCGATGATGTAGGGCTTCTTTTTTAGCGACAGGTACACTGTAGCCGTCCACAAGGTGACTGTTGCCAGCACTTGGTTGCTCCAGGCAAAGTAGCGCCAAATGACGTCAAAACCTGTTGTATCGACAAGGGAGTACACTAGGATTCCAGCTGTAACCGCGAATACAGGCAAAGCTACCAACAGCCTGTTTCGCATGGGCTTTTGGTCAATGCCCAAAGAGTCAGCCACAATCAGGCGTGCCGACCGCAAGGCCGTGTCGCCGGAGGTAACGGCGGCGGATATGACTCCAAGCACCGTTATTGCCGCGATGGACTTTGGAAACCATTCATTGGCAATGACTCCAACCATCGCGGGTCCTCCCTTGCCTGTTGTGTCCACAGGCCCGTTGGGGCCGAAGAAGTAAGCGGCTGCGGCAGCCCACAGCAGCGCTACGATGCCTTCAGCAATCATGGCACCGTAAAAAATGGGGCGAGCCTGCTTTTCATTTGTCATGCAGCGCGCCATCAGTGGTGATTGCGTGGCGTGAAAGCCGCTGATGGCCCCACATGCAATGCTGATGAACATCATTGGAAAGATAGGATTGCTGGCAGCCTGTGGATGCTGGTTGCGAAAGCCTTCCCACAGCTCGGGTATTGGGGGGCGAAATACTATAAAGGCCGCAAAAATGGCCGCGGCCATCCCCAACAACAGCAAACCGAAAATCGGGTAAATCCTGCCAATTAGTTTATCAATGGGAAGTAGAGTGGCGATCAGATAGTAAGCAAAAATAACGGCCACCCAAATGAAGATATTCCAGCTAGGCGTGAAGTTGTTGTTCAGCAGCACCGCAGGCGTGTTCACAAATACCGCGCCCACCAACACCATCAGGATTATGGTGAAAACCCGCATTATCTGTTTTGGCTTGTTTCCCAAGTAGCGACCGTGAATTTCAGGCAATGAAGCTCCCTTTTGGCGCAGGGAAATAAAACCTGAAATGTAATCGTGCACGCCCCCAGCGAAGATGCTGCCAAACACAATCCACAAGTACGATGACGTGCCAAACTGGGCCCCCATAATGGCCCCACAGATGGGTCCCACCCCGGCGATGTTCAAAAACTGTATCAGGAAGATTCGCCAAGGTTTCATGGGGACATAGTCAACGCCATCCGCCTGACTTATCGCCGGAGTAACTCGGTTTGGATCCGCCCCAAGCATCCGCTCTATCCATTTGGAATACAGCAGATATCCAAGAATCAAAAGCGCTACCGCTGCAAAGAATGATATCAAGGCCTTAACTCCTTGTTGGATCTTAGTTTTCCAAAAGCCAATCTACGTAACGGACGGGATCATGTCAATGATCTTGCCCAAAAAATCTTCAATCTGGAGTCGCTGTGCTACAAATGAAAGAATCCGCGGTTTAATTGACAGGTTCGTACATGTTCCATAGACTGCCTTTCATATGGTCTTAGGTTGAACCCTGGTCGCCGGCCTTAGACATCAATTGGCTTGTGATTTGGGGCAGATTGCCTGAATGGGGGCTGCAAATGACTAGCAGAGCTTTGATTGTGGTTATCGTGTCTCTGGTGCTTCTTTCCCCGTTAAAACTGCTTGCTGATGACACAGTCACAGGTTTTCTCAGGGACGAAAGTCGCATGCCCAGTCGTGTTATCAAAGGACATAAGGTTTTTTTACAGTTGGAGCCAGGCGATCCTCGTTTACCCGAAGATGTACTTTTTGATTGGGCAGAGTCGTCAAGCTGCTACGACTGTGATCCTGGATACGATGTCACCATGGCAGTGACACACGTTCCTGGTTCGGGTAAAAAAAATGGGTTGTTTCAGGTGGTTTGTGTGAACGGATGTGGCGCTAATAACTGCTCGTTTGACATCGTACGCTTAAAGAATGGCAAGCTTGTAAGCTTGCTGGAAGGCGGCGGCGTTAGTGCTAAGGTTAGTGGATCATGGAACGGAAAATCTTTGCTGTTTTATGGCAGACATATAACGGCTTTTGAGGGTGCTGCATCTGTTTATATACTGGAAAACGATGAGTTGCGGTTTATTGTAGACATCACATCGGATATTGTTGGCTACAGCTTTTATTCAGATCGGGCAGATTGGTTGATACAGAAGTGCCACGATGTAAATTCGATACAATGTACCAGTTATTTGATCGACAATCTTACCAGATACATATGGGAAGTCTCCTATGGCAGCTATACCAATGCAGCCAGAATCTATTTAGTGCCACTGGAAATAAGCCCTATGTCCGAGTCTGCACTCAATATTACTACGCATTTTGGCATGGAGCGGGACAAGGACTGTTCCTCAACTCTTGCAGTGGCATGGCGATTAAGCGATACATCGTGGGGTATAATTGAGAAGCATGAAAAAAAACTGAGAAAGGCCCTGAAATCCTTGGGTGACCGTCCACCTAAGGGCTGCCCTAAGCTTGATGATGCTGGCGGCCGGCGGTCTGGTTGGGCTGAAGCCATAAGTTTCGGTGAAGACGACACTCTGGTGCGCACCCGTTGGTTGCTGGATGGTGATTCTCCGTACTTCTGCGGCAGGGAAAAAGTGCCCGGCAAATTCAAAATCTGGTGATCTTGCCCCCCTGTCCCTGCTCCTGCTTCTGTCCCCACCCCTGTCCCTGATCCTGTCCCCGTCCCTGTCCCTGTCCCCACCCCTACATCTGCTTAAGTTCCTCGGTCAAGCCTGCAAGTCCCTTTCGGGCGTCGGCGAACATCATCACTGCGTTTGGATACTCAAACAGTTCGTTTCGTATTCCTGCAAAACCTGCGCCTAGCGAGCGCTTGATGATTATTACCGAGCGTGCCTCGTGGACGTTCAGGATTGGCATCCCATAAATTGGGCTGCCTCTGTCATGGGTTGCTGCTGGGTTTACAACGTCGTTGGCGCCCTTTTGATTGGCGGCTGCTTGTTTTTTCTTGAACATGGCCATCATGCGGTCGGTGACCAAGCGGCACCTTCATGAGCCACTATTGAACCTGCGATAATCTCATCCTCAAAGTCCAGATTTAGTTCGCCCTTTGGGAACAACAGCAACAGGACGTTTTGGACATTTTTGGCGTAAACATCGCTGGCATGAAAGGGGACCATGCCTGACAAGTTTTTGTAACCAATGATTTTTACACCATTGTGTTCCACGACCTCACCTAGCTTGCTCAATTCGCAATTTCCTCCTTGCTCGGCGGCAAGATCGACAAGGAAGATAGATATCGCTATTCGGATGACAAGAGTCCGGGTGTAAATGGGTGCAAGGGCCGACGATTAATGTTGGGATTTTGGGACTCATCTTTGGGATTTATCTACAGGACTGTGTTCGTTCCTCTGTTTCTGTTGCTATGCAACGACCGCCAGAGATCGAACAATTCACAATGTAGGTTGCAGCTACACCACATTCTGGTGTTCGTCCATCAAAACCCTGCCTAGCATTACAAGTACGGCCACCTCCTGGAAGATCAATGCTTAGACAGCTACCAATGCCCCAACGCTTTTCTTCGCCATCACTGCAGTTGTAATCAAACGAATCACACTTGTTTGCCTTGATAAACCATTGTTCTTCAGTGAATTCTTGTGGATATGCTTGGTCGTCCTTGTCGCAGCAGTCACCGCCCTTTGTTGCGGTGTAAGGGGCGGCAGCCGCACACAGGCAACGAGTATCGCCATCAACTCCGAATTCATCTCCGTCATCATCGCGATAGTAGGTCGTGCAATCATCAGCGTCTTCTTCGTCTGTGTGACCATCGCAGTCGTTGTCTTTACCATCGCACACTTCTTGGGTTGGTTCGCCTTCAACGCATACGTTTGGCACACCGTCAGTGCATTTCTGGACTTCCCTCATACACTCGCCTTTACCGCAGATTATAGTGTCACCAGAGTCGATTGCCTTGAAGGAACAACCTGATTCAGGATCGCAGGTGTCCTCTGTACATGGGTTTTGGTCGTCACAGGTAATGGCAGTACCGCTACACACACCATCTTGGCAAGTGTCATTTTCGGTACAGTGATTATCATCCGAGCAAGCTGTGTTGTTTGCAACTGGAACTTCTTTGCATTTCAGGTCTTCGCATTTAAACTCGTGGCACTTTTGTGGTTCCCCGTCGCAGTCTGTATCTTCTTCGCACTCTTGTTGTTCGGTGCCATCATCGTCCGCGATTTCGCCATCATCGTCCGCGGTTGTGCCGTCATCGTCCGCGGTTGTGCCGTCATCGTCATCCGCGGTTGTACCGTCATCGTCCGCGGTTGTGCCGTCATCATCATCCGCGGTTGCGCCGTCATCGTCCGCGGTTGTACCATCGTCCTTAGCCTTGGTGTCACTGGTGGCCTTTGAGTCCCGCTCAAAGGCATCATCAAAAGTGGGAGTTTCATCATCTCCGTTACACCCAATTGATAAGGCAAGAAAAGCGGCCAAAACAGGTAATGCCAAAAAACGTAGCTTCATAAAGCCCCCCAAAAAAGCGATTGATGCCGGTTTACCTTTGCCTCTATGTAAATGCAAGAAATGGTTTGATTAGTTAAAAAACTTGGTGTGGTTAGAGGCGGTGGCGGGTTTGCTAACTGCAAACATTTTGAAAGGTACCATCAGCGTTCAAAGCGAAGTCAACAAAGGAACCACGTTCACGGTCCGGTTACCAAAAGCACCTTGACCATGTTCCGCACCTGCCCAAAGCGGCCGGTTATTGATTAATCAATGGGGGTTTAGAAAAGCAGCTTACAGAACCTTGTGCAACCATCCAAATTCGTCTGGCGCATCTCCAAACTGGATTCCCACGATGGCGTCAAAAAGCTGTTGAGTAATTGGTCCGGGGACTGCTGATGATGGGGCTAGGTCTCTGCCGTCATCAAAGTGGAACGATTTAATGCCTGTGACCACTGCGGCTGTTCCGCAGGCAAACGCCTCGGTAATCGAGCCGTCAGCCAAGCCATCTTCAACCCAGCCAAATGGGATGTCTTCTTCGTGGACTTCGATGCCCCTGGCCTTCGCTATCTTGACCAAGGAATCCCTTGTAACGCCCGGTAGGATGGTTCCGTGCAATCTCGGGGTGTATAGGGCCCCATTCTTGATGAAGCACACATTCATCCCCCCCATTTCTTCCACGCGACGTTCGCGATAGGGGACGTCTCTTGCCTCCAAGAACAATACCTGGCCGCACTTCATGGCATAAGCCTTAGAAGTGGTCTCCAAGGTGCCAGCATAGTTGGCCCCGGCCTTGATTCCGCCGGTGCCTCCATAACAAGAACGACTCTTGTCTAGGGCGACATAAACGCTTACTGCACCAGGATCTCGGCCTGAGGTACCCAGGAAGTACGGCCCTGAAACTAGGGTCAGGATATAGAAAAGATATTCCTTCGACGCGGCTACTTTAACCTGTGGGGCTGTGCCGATCATCGTTGGGCGGATGTATAGAGTGCCTGGAAGCTCAGGCACTTGGTTGGCTTCAGTCTCCACCAGTGCTTTGATCGCTTTCAAAAAGAAATCCGGTGATATTTCAGGCATCTGCATCCTACGAGCGGACATGTTCATTCTGGCGATGTTCATTTCAGGGCGAAACAGAACTATGTCTCCAGATTTCTGGCGATATGCTTTCATGCCCTCGAAGATGGTCTGAGCGTAGTGTAACACCGTGGCACCAGGGTGGAGTTGCAGGTGCTTGACCGGTTCAATGTAAGCATCGTGCCAATTGCCTCCACTGTACTTCATATGAAACATGTTTGGTGTAAAAAGAGTGCCGAATTCAACGTGTTCTATACGCTCCGGCCGTACTAGGGTGTCCCGATCCGGGCGAATAATTATTTCAACGTCCATAAAGTAACTCCTTGCTGACGGACTTCGAATTGTCCCTTGATGGGGCGTGTTGGTCAACCCGTTTTACAGGATAAAAGTGAAAATGGTTCTAAATTGGGGATTTTTCTAGGGGTGGGCGGGGGCTGGGATAGGAGGCAGGGGCAGGGACAGGAGGCAGGGACAGGGACAGGAGGCAGGGACGGGGAATTTTACGTTAATTATTTGGCGGTGGAGACTGTTGGTTTTTGACGGTCTGGTATTACTCGTTTTACTTCTTCAATAAACGGCTTCTGCAATTCGTTCCAGACTCTGGTTGCTCCTTCCGCGGTCACGTGGAAACCATCCTTTGCACGATATTTTTGCAGCTGCCCTGGCGGGATTTTATCAACCTCTGGGATAGTCGACATGGCAAGACCACACTTGGAGCGTTTAGCTGCATTTCCCTGTAGCTCTCGAATAACGTCCTGTTGTTTAACATGCTTTTCTCTGGAGATTGCCACAGTTGGTAGCACAATCACCCGGCTGACGCCCAGATCGCACAAGCTGTCAATTACTTCCAACATCCGGTTTTCATAGTGCAATCTCCACTCATCATTTTGGTCTCTAAATCGCACCCAGTCTCTGGCCCTGCCAAGCTTTTTTTGTTCAGACGGAAGCAACCTCAGGTCTTGTGAATCGTTACCCCCAAGATAAAGGACCGCAACCTTTGGAATACCAAATTCCTTGGCACGTTGCACAGCTCCAACTCGCCAGTCATAAAAGTCCGCTCGGCAAATCCCAGTGGAGCTTTTTAAAGATTTGGCAGCTGTGAAGCCTTCATCCTTAAGGGCTTTTTCGATCTTGAAACCCAAAGGGCCACCAATGGTTGAAGACCCCATCAACAAAACATCTACAGGTCCCTTTTTCGCAGATCCCTTTTGAGCCAAGGCGTTTGCAGGGATCAAAGCCAAAACCAAAATCAAGATTTTTAGATGTCTCATAAGCCTCCTTCTAAAATAAGGCGCAGGCAGTCTAACAAATGAACGCGCATTTTATAAACTTTTCAGCAGATCTCTGGTGGCAGTGGCCTGTTGTTTGAACTCAGGATCCCGTTCCAAAGCAATGACTTCTTCCAAAAACGGGATAGCTTCTTTACGGCCAAGTTGTTCAAGGCCTTTCAAGGCTGCAACCCGGATGACTGTATCTTCGTCGAAAATCGCCCTTTGCAGCCCCTCAATGGCATCACGCTCTCCTGTCGCAGCTAAGGCCTGGATTACAGTCAGCTTTACCTCGGCAGATGGGTCAATTACCAGTCCAGCCAGCATATTTAACGCACGCCGTTCTTTGATGGTGGCAAACACTGGGATCACGGTTTGTTTAATCTCAGGGTCACCGTCGTACAAAAGCGAAAGCAGGAAATCAAACTCCGAGGGCGCCTCCCCTGGACCCAAAAGGGACAAAAACGCTTTGACAACCAAGCGTCGAACTTCATTGTCTCCATAGCGGCCCAACAGGCGCAAAGGCTCACGTGCTGCTTCAAGGCGGCGTTTTTCTATGGCAATCAAGGCTGCCTTTTTTACCCCATTAGATTCATCATTCAGCGCCTCAATCAGGATTCCTTCAGCTTGTGCCCCCTGAGTTTGCGCCGCTGCGACAACGGCTGCCTCACGAATTTCAGGGTCTGGGTCTTTGATTTTGGCCATGATAGACGCAGAAACAGATGGATCTGGGATCCTTGCCAAGGCATACACTGCCGCACGACGAATTCCCAAGTCAGGGTCTGATAAGCGGGCCTGTAAAACGGTCACAACCTTTGGTGGAGGCTGCGAACCCTGCATTGAATCGCCCAAAGCCTTCATGGCCAGCCGCCGGGTGGTAACGTCTGGGTCTTCCATCAGTTTCAAGGTCACATCAAGTGGTTGGGCAGCGATGATCTTGATTGCAGCCGCCTCAAACTTGGCAGCATCCTGAGGGGTCTTGCCAGCGGCCAGCAGCGGGGTGACAGTGTTTGGATCTCGCCATTCGGCAATCGCGTCAGCCGCAGCGTAACGAACGTTAGGCTCCGTACGAGACAGGGTGGCGACCAATGCCTGAAGTCCTGCAGCCGGCTTTATGCTGGCAAGCTGCTTGGTTGCATCAATAGCGGCCGTCTCTGAGCCTCTGGCTAAAAGCCAGATAAGCCCCTTTAGCTGCAGGTCAGCCGACCCGTTTTTCGCAAGGTCCTTGGCAAAATACTCCCTGGTTTCTAGGTCCAGTTCCTCATCCGCCAAGGCTTGAGAGGTCAGATTCCTGGCCCCAATTGTGATAAGGCCGTCTCTGGCAGCGATTCTGACGCTGGGTTGGGCGTGTTTTAGCATTCTGGCCAAAGGCGGTCCAGCCACAGCATTTTTGGATGCCACCAACTTCTTGATGGCCTCTACCACAACTTTCTCGGACGGGTCAGACAGACTTTCGATCTGCAAAAAGACATCGTACTTACTGACACCTCTGGCGGACAAGGCCCTGACTGCAGCAAGCTTGACGGCCGGGTCTTGGTCGTTTTCAACCACTACTGACAAACGGTCATTGATTTCGGGGCCTTTTTCTGAAGCCAACAGCTCTATGGCTGTCAGGCGAATAGTGGAAGACGGGTCTGAAAGAAGGGGGAAAATTCTGGACGTCTTGTTTGGTACGTTAATGCTGTCAAGCGACTTTAAAACTGCCAGACGAGTGTTTTCGTTGGGGCTTGAAAGGCCGGCCAAAGCACGGTCAACCAAGGTGGGGTCACCCTTGGCCAGCCTGCTGGAAAATTGTTCGCAGGTTATGAATTCACCAGCAGCCAAGGGAACGAGGCAACCAAAGGTTGTCTTTGGTGGCAGCAGCTGATCGACAGGCATCACAAGCATGAATACAGGGGTTTTCAGCGCCGACGGATCTAAGGCTGCAGCTTGCAAAAGGGGCGCTTTGATAACTGTAATACCCAAAGAAGACAGGGTATAAAAAACCTCGGAGGCAACCTTGTCATAGTCGTCAGCTCTGGATGGATCCAGGTTTATCGTGGCTGAGCGCACGTTATCCTTGGTAGCATCCAGTGTCAGCGTGGCCTTACCATATTCAGTCGGATGAAGGGCCTTTAGCTGGTCAAAGGCACGCAAAGCTGAGTCAGCCTGGCGCTTTGCATCGAAGTTGTTCATTCCTCGCGGTATGAGCACCGAGATCGCCTGCCCACCTTGTGCAACTTGGGTGGACACATAAAGCATTGGCAACGCCCCATCCAAAGCAAGTGCAGCATGTGACATCAGTGAACAGACCAAAGCCACCAACAGCGGCGTAAATATGGACTTTTGAAGTGGAAGATGTTTAGCCAAGATAAAACCTCGCAAAACCGGGGACGAATTCTAGCCTACTTGGGCAAAAAACTCCCGTATTTTTGGTGGGACAGGGGGCAGGGACAGGGGCGGGGGCGGGGTTTATTCACAGATTGCTTGGATGGAGTAGCGGCCGGTTTCTGGAGGATTGTCGTCTCCGACTACAAAGAAGTATTGAGCGCCTTTGATCATTGTGGTCTGTGCCCATGGATTTGGACATTCAGTGGCGCCGTTGCAGCCTAATGCAAGACAGGTTTCCGCATTACAAATACCACCCAAAATGAAAACATTGAACTTGTCCGTTTGGTTGCTGGTGTTTGTAACCTGCACTTTTAAAGTGCCTGTATGTGGGGCAGTAAAGGAAAAGACTTTGCTATAGTAATATCCCAGACTTTTGCCACAGCCAGTCCCGCTTATCCTTCTTACGCTGTTGTACTGCCCAGTTAGTTGGCCGCCACAGGCAAGCGTGCCCTCCACTGTGTCGCAGCTTGTCTGAGGACAGGGGGCTACCCCAACACAATCAGGATCGAGGCAATCTGTTAGCCCATCAGCATCATCGTCAAATCCGTTACCACAGTCGGTTTCGTTGGGTGGACACTGGCCGCAATCGGCAGGGCAATTCAAGCAGTTCTCATCAGGTCTAAAACAGGCCCCATCGCCACAATCAGCACATATTGCCTGTCCTGCAACGCATACTCCTGCGCTGCAGTAATCTCCGCTAGTACAAGGCTTTCCGGTGTCACAGGGGCCGGTTTTTGGCCTGGTTCCACAGGTATAATCTGACTGGCACACGGTATCTAAGCAAGGATTGGGATTTTTTTCGCAGTCTGTAGCCACGCGGCATTCACACCTGTCTTCGCCTGGGACGCAGACGCCATTTTCGCAATAATCACCAACAGTACAGACATCTCCATCATCACAAGGCCCTGTTAGAATTTGATAGACACATGTGTGCGTTGTTAACTGACAAGTGGCCTTATAGCAAGGGTTGGCACCTGGGCAGTCTTCGTCCTTTCTGCATTCGCAAGTGTCCGTTCCAGTGCAGACCCCATTGATGCATTTGTCATTTACAGTGCATTCATCACCATCGTCACAAGTATTTGTATTGTTTATGTAACGGCATGACCCCGAGACACAACTATCGTTGGTACATAGATTGTCGTCGTCACAGTCGGAATCGACTCTGCAATCGCATATAAACTCACCAGGCACACACACACCGTTGCTGCAGGTGTCATTTTTAGTGCAAGGGTCGCCATCATCACAGCGGGCAGTGTTGAAATCGTGTTGGCAATGCCCTAAAGAACAGCGATCAGTCGTGCATGGGTTGTTGTCGTTGCACTGACCATCATTTCGGCACTCACAGATGAAGTCCCCCTCGACGCACCTGCCGTTTGAGCAGAAATCATTGGTGGTACAGGGGTCTCCGTTGTCACATGGTGCGGCATTGTAATCCCAAGCGCAGTAACCGTTTCTGCAAAAGTTATCGGTACATGGGTTGCCGTTATCGCATTCTTCGTCATTTTGACACTGACAGGTGAATTTTGTGCCCACGCAAGCGCCATTTTGGCAAATGTCTCCAGTGGTACAGGCGTTATCATCATCACATGCTTGGCCCTCCAAAGGTTGCGGATCCAGCCTGCAGAGCCCTTCATCACATCTGTTGACAAGACAAGGCTGATTAAAGCTTTGGTCGCAATCATCATCGCTTTCACATACGCAATTTGCGTCGTTTGGCGCACATGGCCCTAGCACGTCGGCATCCGTACCATCATCTGAAGTAGAGCCATCATCTGAGGAAAGTTCGTCTGCGGGCGTCAATCTGTCATTTGTAGTTTCAGGTTCGCTATCCAAGTCAATGGTGTCGACAGCGTCATCATCCACATGCGAGTCACGTACGTCAGGGCCTGTGCTATTCGAGTCTTTGTACGTATCTGGTGTGTTGAAAACGATTGGCACGTCTTCTTGTTCATTCGCTGCAGGGTTTTTTGACCCCCCACAACCAATTGAGACCATAGACACTAGTAGTGCCAAAAGCACCCCATGATGTGACAGGAAAGATTGAAAATTCATCATAACGCCTCCTAATCACGGGTTAGCGCATGCTCAATGGTTGCTGGAGTACTAAACATGGTAAATTTCTTCAGTAAACCAGATGAAAGGATGCCAGAATCTTCAACATATGTCCACCCAATATCTCCGAGTTGGAGGCTGAGGCAGGGACAGGGACAGGGACAGGAGGCAGGGACAGGGACAGGAGGCAGGGACAGGGGGAATTTTGGGTCTATAACAAGAAGGTCTGTTTCCGGGTTATAATCCCCTTTCGGTTTTTGGAGGTAACCTGTTGTCTTCAACCCCTACTAAATCTGCCGAGGACACACAAAAACCCTCAGGGCATATGGGGAATCGCGATGAATTCAAGCATCCGTCCAGGATGGTTAAGCGCCCTGGTCCGCTGCTACGTTGGCTAGGTTCTGCCTTTTTCAAGGACGTTCGCTTCGACGACACAGCTGTAAATACAATCCGTGAGGCCAGCGACGGTCATGTACCTGTGTTTGTCTTGGACACTCACAGCCTTTTGGATTACCTGTTTTTTAATTTCGCGTTTTTGCGATTTGCACTGCCCCTAGTCAAGTTTGCCCCCGATGTTGACTTGGGTTGGTTTAGACCCCTTAAAGGTTTTTTTAGTGAATTTGGCCGAAAAATTTCCAGGCTTTGGAAGCGAAAAGAAAGCCGCGAGGAGGGTCTGGCAAGGGCGCTTGAGCTTGCACAACCGAGCCTACTGTTTTTAAAAAGAGAACGCACCCTGATTCAATGGGGTGGTGATACTAAAGACCCGTTTTTAGACACCTTCGTAGAACTATCGTCACGATGTCCCGCACCAATTACACTGATTCCGCTGCAGGTAATCTGGGATCAGAAGCCAGAATCTTATCGGCGCTCGATGATAGATGTCCTCCTTGGCGATCCTCAATCTCCCGGTCGATTACGCAAATTTCTTTCGTTTTTGCGCAACTTTAAACGCGCCCAAGTTCGCGTTGGTCATCCTGTACAGTTGGCTCAGTTTGTTTCAAACGACGAAGGCGACCCAGCCACCTTCAGTTCCCGTCTTCGTTTTGCGCTTGCCAAAGAATTCCTCTTGGAATCCAAGGCCATCAGAGGCCCAGTTTTAAAGGGCGCCAAGCGCATTATTGACGAAATATCCAGAACGCCGCCCTTTATTGCTGACGTTGCAGCCGCGGCCGCTGAGCTTGGGATGACTCCAAAAGCGACCGAGGCTAAGGCTTTGTCAAAACTAAGGAAAATGGCAGCTGACTTTAGGTTCAACTGGCTTGAGACCTTTGCAACCACTATTGGCCTGCTGTTTCAACGGATTTTCACTGGAATTGCCGTTGATACACAAGGCCTTGACGCCATCCGAGAGGCTGCCAGGAATGGCCCCATAGTTTTGATTCCATCACACAGAAGCCACATGGATTACTTGGTCTATTCGCTGGTTTTTTATACCCATGGCCTGATTCCACCACACATAGCCGCTGGCGACAACCTGACTTTTTGGCCCATGGGTACCATCTTTCGCAGGTCAGGTGCCTTTTTTATTCCAAGGTCTATTCAGGGAAACATTCTTGATTCTGTGGTGTTGCGCCACTATGTCCGCAAGCTTTTAAAGGATGGCTATTGGATTGAAATGTTTGTGGAGGGTACTAGGAGCCGTACTGGAAAGGCTATTACCCCACGTCTAGGCATGCTATCCATGGTCATCAATGCGGTGGCCACTGGTGCCGCTCCAGATGTCAACATTGTACCGGCTGCAGTGACCTATGAAAAAGTGGTCGAAGAACCTGCATATAACCGAGAAAGTCTTGGTCAAAGCAAAACTAAGGAAAACGCCCTTGGATTGGCCAGAAGTGCCAAAGTTTTGGCCACCAGATATGGCCGTATGTACGTGCAGTTCAATGAACCTTTAGGGGTGCTAGATTTTTTACGTCAGCAAAACGTGCAGATGCCAATTGCTCAGGGCGAGTCAGTACCTATTGAAATTGTACGCAGATTCGCCTTTAACGTTATGCATCGAATAGATCGCTGTTTTGTGGTAACCCCTTATCATCTTGTGGCTTTTGCCTTGATAATCCACCGCCGCAGAGGTATTGAACTTTCCCAGCTTTTAGACCGGTTTGGGGCTTTAATAGCTGAACTAGCTGAAAAAGAAGCCCTTTTTGCCGATCAAATTGTTGAAAAACTGGAGAACGCCGGTCTCTGGCCCATCCCTGAATCAGACAGCGCCCAAGCCATAGGCCGCGTATTTCAAGAGGATATTGAAAACGTCCTAGGTAGCTTAAGAAATCAAATAAACGTAAGTGAACTTGATGGAAATATAGTGCTTTCAGTTAAGCCAACAGGTCGAATGGCACTGGACTATTACAAAAATGGCATCATCCACTTCTTCGTAGGTGATGCCATTTTGGCTACCGCTCTCTTAGCCACGCCCACCCATGAATCACTAGAAAACATACGTCAAAGGTGCTTAAATCTTTCGACAATCTTCAAGCTGGAGTTCATTTACGCTCCTGGGGAGTCCTTTGAGGCGCTTTTTGAAAAATTCCTCGATAAATTCACCAAAGCAGGCTTAATCGAGGTTGCAGATGGCCAGGTCTCGGTGCCGGCCAGTGCTACGGAATTTTTGGCTGATCGCTCTGCTGTTTTGCGGCCGTTCATGGAATCGTACTTGGTTGTATGTAAGACCATCATCGACATCGGCCCTTCTGTAACTGAAAAGGACTGCACAAAAACAGCGCTTCGAAAGGGCAAGACCATGTTCTCTGTTGGGGACATTGAGCTTGCGGAATCTGTGTCAGCGGTTCGTTTTAAGTTTGCATTTCGATATGTTCAGCAGCGAGCTGCTAAGGAAGAGGTGCCAATTTTGGAGGCGGCTCGCCTGACCTTACAGGAATTAGAGCTTTCCCCATGAATTAAGTGGGTGGGGCCAAGTACTGTGGTGTTAACTGATGGGATTTTTAGCAATGCATTCGGCTAGAGCTTACCAAAAGTTGACAATTTCATTGAGATTAGCTGCTTTTTTAGCTGCAGCACTTCCTGTAAGCATTCATGCGCAACCAACACTTTTTAGCGAGACATCTCCTGCTTTCAGCGATGTGCTCCAAAAGGCCCAAAACGGCGAGTTTGGCGAGGCTTTGGAGGACTTGGCCAAGGAAATCGCTGATATTCCTGGGCCTGTCCGTGGTTTTGTGGCCGCTGGAATTTTGGAAGATGCTGGCCAAACAAAAGAGGCCATCGATACATATCTGGCTTTAGCTGACACCCCACTTGCGGATATCGCCCACTTTAAAGCAGGCTCGTTGATGCTTAAAGATGGTGACACATCTGGAGCTAGGGCCGCCTTGGGCACGATATCCATGACCTCTGGTAGCTTTGTAAGTGCGCGACTTTTATTGGCTAAAGCCTTGCTAGCCGAGGGGCGCCCAGCTGCAGCCGAGGTTGTAATCAACGATTTGCTAGAGGATGAATTGCCCGGGAAAGTGCTGTTTAGCGCCAGGATGCTTCGAGTTGACGTTACAAAGGCTTTAGGAAATCTGGAGCGTGCCCATTCAGAGGCTTTTTTGGCGTGGTTGTATGCCCCTAATCGCTCGTGCCAGGACAAGGCAGGGGCGACACTGCAGGAGATGGACGCCCCCATCCTGCCAGCTCACCTGAAATTGAGGGAGTTAATTCACGCAAAGGGCAAAGCCCTGAAAACAATGGGTAATGCTGCCCGTAAACGGCCGAAAGCGTTGAAAAAGATCGACCCAGGTTTGCCTCATCTCATCTCTGGGATTGCCCACAGGGCCGTTCGTAAAACCAGGGCAAAAGCAGTCGAAGATCTTGAGTTAGCAGTATCTGTGGCTGTCGACCCCTGGATTAAAGACTATGCTGCCTTTTCATTGGGACGTGCCTTGGTGTTAACCAACGATGATCCCAAAGCCTTTGATGTTTTTATGGAATTATTAGGTGGTCACGGACCGTTTGCTGCTGATGCCGCCTTTGAGGCATCCAAGGCCGCGACTCGACTTAAAAAACCAGATGAGGCTGAAGCCCTTTTGACCACCTGTTTAAAAGAGCATCCAGAAGGCGGCTATGGTCCTGAAATTCGCTGGGAACTTGCTTTAAACGCCATGGTTTATGGCCAGTTCCAAAAAGCCCTGGATATTATTGAATCCGCCCTTACTCGCCTAGATTTTGGCGATTGTCTGCTTTTTGGCCAGGCCGAACGATTTCGATATTTTAGAGCCGTCGCTCTTGAGCACCTGGGGCGGTCCTTCGAGGCTAAAGGGGAACTTATGCGGGTGGCAAGTGGCGACCCTTGGTCCTACTACGGGGTTTTGGCAGCCTCTAAACTTCAAGGGATGGACGTTCAGCTTGATGACCTCGGCTTAAAGCGCCAGACCGACAAATCAAATGCCTCCTTGGGTGCTATTTGGATGGGGCGCCTTGGAATGACCGCGAAGGCGCGTGAACAGCTTATAACTTTGGCCTACCGTGGGATGCTGAACACTGCTGATATTCAATTGCTACTTTCCATGGGTATAAGCTCAAGACACCACCGTGAGTTTTTTAGAGGAGGTCTTGATTCAGATGTCAACCTTCAACTAACTGACCGTTTCAAAAGGCCGTTTTTAAATGAGGTGCAGGCCGCTTGCGAGCAGACAGGTGTGGACCCGGCCTTGATCTACGCGGTGATGCAAGTTGAAAGCGGTTTTAATCCAAGGGCTCGTTCAAGCGCTGGGGCCATTGGGTTGATGCAGCTACTACGTACTACCGCCCGCAACGTGGCTACCATATCCCTGCAGGACCCAAAACTTGCGAGAACTGTTGGGCGACCTTCCAGCAATATCATGCTTGGTGCTGCTTTGTTGCAAGAGCTTGAAAGCCTGTTTCAAGGTCATCTACCTCTGGTGCTGGTTGGGTATCATGCTGGATCTGGCTCAGGCAAGCGTTTCCATCGTAATTTCAGACATTTATCTACAGATTTGTTGGTTGAGGTTTTGCCATTTCGGCAAACGACCCGTTACATCAAGAGGGTCATAAGCCTGACAGCCGGTTATCGAGCCTTGTTCGACGCCGACAATCAAGGCCCTTTAAGGTTGCCTTTATTCGTACCAAATGATCTGGGGCCATTTCTGGAAAAACGGCCTCCTGAGGTTTAGCGCTTAAATTCACTAGTTATTCGATATTACTCAACAAAACATGGGGATGCGTATTTAGGGCGCGAGCCAAATAAAGCGCAGTTTCGGCCTGGCCGTCGAAGATATAAAACCGCCACGTCACACCTCCTTCTGGAGGGACAGTTTCATCTGTAAACTCAATGAAATCCCCAGTATCAGACTCGACCCTGGCGGCAATATGAACATCACGACAGGACTTGATTAGCCACAGGTCTGGACCCAGTCCAATAAGGCCGTTTGAAAGAGGCAGGAAAATCTGTTTTTCCAGCAGGTCGAAATCAGTCAGTGGAATTTCAACAATGGCGTCTTCCACCAAGGCTGGGCTGTACTTTAAAAGCCCGCCTGCAAGAGGAATTTTGATCGAAACTGTCCGCTTAGCGCGGTCCTGTCCTGACGGGTCATCGCTTGCACCAATCGCTAACTCAAGCAGATAGAGTTTGCCATCATCCGCCCAGCTGGCAGTCACCGTACGGCCTGGGGAAGTAATCTCTAGGTAGTCCGGAACGTCATCAGGATCTGTCTGGCGCAACTGGAACTGGGGCCTCATTGAATCTGCCAATTTTCGCTCATCGAGGTCAACAACAACGGGCGACTTGTTTAAAACAGCCAAGAGGGTGGTTTTAGCCTCATTACAAGCGGTTAAGGCACCTTCATTGTTTTCAAGGCCATAGATCCATTCGCCCCTCCAAGGATTTATACCTGTGGCATCAGAGACCTGGGCCTTCATCAGATGAAGATAGCCCGTTTCAAGCAGCTGCCTGGCCGCAGTCACGTCGTGACCTTCTCCTTCAGCTATTTGGGCCAATAAATCCACGGCTGCCAAGCAAGTCGACGCCTCATAGTTCATGGTGCGAATCAGGTTGTCATTTTCATGCAGCGAGTAGGCCAAAATCCCCATCTTACCCATCCAGCGGGAAATTCCATCGGTGCTGGGAGGTTGCCAAGTTGAATCCGCGATCGGCAACAGCGGTTTGGGCGTTATGCCAAGCTTGTCCAAACGTTCAATATAGTCAGTGATTGTCGTGTGGATGTAGCCTTGATCAGCCAGTTCTTGCAGTTTTCTCTCAAATTTACGGACTTCGGACCAGTCTGGCTCCGGCTGTGATGGTGCCAGGTAAGGATTCAAAGGGGTTGCCAGCACTTCACCATCGTCAAAAAAGGTCCACTCCACATTGATCTCTGCCGCGGGGTCCACAGGTCCACTGACCACCACCTTTACTGGTTGCGAGGCCCCTGGTCCGGTGCTTTCATAGACTGGCCACACGCCCTTTTCAACTTCACCTTGCTGGTGGTACTTGTACAGATTTTTATGCATCACGTCGATGGTATAGCCCTTTGTTGCCATGATGCGATGCTTACCAACTCCAGATTGCCCTTCCTGGTTGAAAACGACCTTCGACAGGGGCAGATCTGCCTGCTTGAAAATCTCGCGATTGTAGTCAATCGACCACTCAAGATCTCGCGCAGGAAAGGCCAAAAACAGCTGGTCAGACCAGTGAAAACTAACAAGCTCGATCTGCCCATTGTTTGCAGCACATCTAAGCTTTTCAAGCACATCTGGATGCCTGTCCTGCATCACCTCAATCATCAAGCCAGGTATCTCAAAGGTGGCCCGCCAGTCTGGGTGTTTCAGATACAAATCAAGGATTGGCTGAAACGAAACCTCGATTATCCAGTCCAACAACACCTCATCTGTCCAACCCACGCACATGTCGTGATCACCGAACATATCCTTACAGATGCTTATAGTTTCGTTTTCCCATGACCCCTCCAGTCCACCAGCTACATACTGAATATTCCAGTGAAACATGGTCAGGCCAAATTTCTTGGTGCCATCATCGGCGCTCGGCCAGTCCAAGTCGCTAGGGCATTCAAATGGGACCTCTAGGTCATCGCCCGAGTCATCAGGCAAGTCACCCTGGTCAACATCCACGTCTAAGACATCCCCAGAATCCATTTCAGCGTCCCTAGCATCAAGCGTGTCTTGTGAATCACTTGTGCTGTCCTCCCCAAAGATGTCTTGAGGCGAGTCTCCTTTCCCAGAACATCCAAGCGCCACAACCACGAGCACCGGCACTAAAAAAGCTAAAAACCGACGCATAGCTAACCTCTTATCAAGAAAGCACCTGATCATATTGAACGGGCATCAAAAAAGCCAATGTCTTAGCTGATTTTGGGTCACACGGATTCAACCGATTCTGCCGGCTTTAAAATGCCATACTCCTGGTTCTTGGGAACAGTTCGAAAATATGTCCAAGCCGCAATAATAAGGCCAAGCAGCACTTCGCCTAAAGCGATTAGCTGAGCGTCACGCAGGCCAAGGAAGCGGTCTGGTCGCCCCTCGCTAACACGGATGAATTCAATCCCAAAACGCAAAAATCCAGCTATGACCAGATAAATTGCGAACAAAAATCCAGGCCTACGAAATTTGCGTCGAATGGCCCACAAAAGTCCAAACAAGGCAAAATTAGTCAGCGATTCATAGATAGGAGTAGGGTGGACTGGAAGCCAAGTCGGATCCATCGCATTCGCCGGACAGACCTCATAAAACCGCCCACCAACCTCACATGATGATGGAACTATCCCCCGCGGATAAGTCATGCAGAAATTATCGGCAAAAGAGCCAGGCACACACGGAATCCCCACGTCGCCATCTCCAGCCAACTGGCAACCAATCCGCCCAAAGGCATATCCAGACGCCAGCATAGGAGCCACAGCATCCAGCATCACCAGCATCGGCAAGCGTTTAGCCGCAAAATAAACGATGATAAAAACAGCAGCTAAAATAAGGCCACCATGCCAGGTAAGCCCACTACCAGAAAACAGATCCCGCCACACAAACTCATCAGCTTCCGTCAGCATATAGGCCAATTTAGCGCCGACAACGCCACCCAATATGCCCAAGAAAATGGTAATTTCGGCAACTTTAACGTCGATATTACGCCGCCGAAGCTCCCGAACCAAAAGCCAAAAAGCCGTCAGAAACCCCACAGCCATCATCACGCCGTAGGTCCCAACCTGAAACGGTTGTTGAATTACATAAGGCCACACAAGAGTTCCCTCGAAACGGGCCAGTCAATATGTTGCCAGAGGCCGGCGGTGTCAAGGGCGGGGCCAGGGACAGGGGACAGGGACAGGGACAGGGGCAGGAAGATGCTGATCTGCAGGATTTGGAGCTAAAAAGAGGTCGAGAG
>LSQX01067996.1_pt1 | contig 21816 bp, 17 predicted proteins | sample 654561 | NCBI WGS metagenome assembly LSQX01 (sample SAMN04489861, study PRJNA283612) | anaerobic digester metagenome | isolation source: 4 biogas reactors fed with cattle manure at either 37C or 55C with and... | place: Denmark: Kongens Lyngby | collected 2014
CGCAATTTAGATGCGATTGCCCTGCCTTCCTTATTGGCATTCAAGCCTTCTTTTTCGATATACTTAAAGTGGGTTGATGTGTTGGCGCTCTATGTGGCAGGGGAAACATTGTTTGGCAGAATTTCTTGAAGTATTACTTTTGAGGTCATATCGTTTCTCAGTCTGGTCCAACCACACAGGATAAAACAAAATGAATTTCTTCACAAAAACAATGATAAAGTTGCATACCCTACGCTGGCTGCTCACGTGGAAAAAACGTAATAACCATTACCCCGTGCCAGTGAAAGACAATCCGAAATTCATGACGCCCTGGGATGCGGCCGGAATCATCCCTGAAGGTGCTGTGGTGGGCACCTCAGGACTGGGCGGCAATCAACGCTGCCAGGCCATGTATTGGGCCATGCGCGAGCGTTTCAAGACGGAAGGTACTCCCAGGGATCTGACAGTTGTCAGCGTTGGCGGTCAGGGCGGCCGAGGCAAGATTCCGGGAACCCTGGAAGAGCTGGCTGTCAAAGGTCTCATCAGTCGTTTTATCACCGGTCATTCCGAGACCTTCCGGGCTCAATTGAAAATGGCTGACGCCGGTGATCTTGAAGTGCAGATTCTTCCACAGGGAACATTGACGCTCCTTCTCCGTGCTCAAGGTGAAGGGAAGGATTATGTGATCAACAAAGCGGGTGTCGGTACTTTTCTGGATCCCCGTACGGGTCGTGGCACCCCTCTTGTCCCGGTTGATGCGGAACAGCTTGTTGAAGTTCAGGAAGACGGCCAATTCAAATACCGTATCCCTCCTGTGAATGCGGCTGTATTCAGTGCGCCTGCAGCCGACCGGAAAGGCAATATCTATATCAAGAATTGTGCTGTTCTTTGTGAAAGCTTGGAAATTGCCCGTGCAGCCCGTCGCAACGGCGGTAAAGTTATTGTGAATGTTGGCCGTATTGTGAAAGAGGGCTATGATGAAATTGCCATTCCCGCCGAAGATGTGGATGCAGTTGTTTACTGGCCCGGAACAGAACAAAGCGCCACAATCAAGCACCGAAAACATTGGGATTGCCTGACGCTGGACAGCAGAAAAACTGAAAAAGAAGGACTCGCGCGAATCAAGGTTATCAATGATATGTTGAAGGTTACACCCCGTCGACGCCCCGTTGATAATGTTCTTTCCCGTCTGGCTACGTACATTTTCGTACAGAATGCCAGGAAAGGCGATCACGTGGATATCGGCGTGGGGCTTCCTGAGGAAGTGTCGCGGCTGCTTTATGAAAACGGTGTGCTTAAAGATCTCACCATGATCAATGAAAGCGGTGTCTTCGGTGGCGTGGCCGCTCCGGGTGTTTTCTTCGGTGCCGCTGTCAATCCCACGGAAATTGTCTCGTCAGCGGAGGCCTTCTCCCGGATTTATGAACGTCTTGACTGGGCCATTCTCGGAGCGCTGCAAGTGGACTCTTCGGGCAATGTGAATGTTTCCAAGCGAGGCGAAGCGGCCGCCAACTATGTGGGACCCGGTGGCTTCATCGATCTCATTACCAATGCGAAGTGCCTGATGTTCGCCACCTCCTGGGGTGATCGCGCCCGCTTTGAAGTGAGCGAAGAAGGCGTAACGGTTACCGATAAAGGGCGTCCCAAATTCATCGATAATGTGGATGAGATCACCTTCAATGGTGAAGAAGCCCTCAAAAACGGTCAGAAAGTCTTCTACGTCACCCATACAGGCGCCTTCCAGCTCACCGATAAAGGCATGGAACTGATTTATATCATGCCCGGCATCGATCTGCAAAAGGATATTCTGGATGCCAGTGACATGCGTATCGTATTGCCTGAATCAGGTGCGCCGGAAGTGGTCCCCGATTTTGTCATGACCGGAGAAGGCTTTACCATGGAATTGCCTGAATAAGGGCGAATGGAAAGCGCTGTACTCACTGAGGTATTCTAAAGACAAGCGGAGCCCGTACATGCCAGGCTGAAAGCCGGCTGATCAGGTGCAGGCTCCTATTCAGATGGAGACCAGAGAATGCTGAAAGATAAAATTGTACGCGTGCGGCTTCACAAGTCCTTCAACGAACAACGCCCCATGTCTTTTGTCGGAAAGTGCATTGCTTTCAATAATTACTGGGTCGTTGTGGAAGGCTATGGAATCATGGTCACCCGGAGCAGCAAGAGCGGTGCGCAGATCGACGCCCGGCCCAGCCAAAACGCCATCCCCAACACCAATATTGAATCCGTGCGGGTGCTTCCCGACGATTTCGACTACCGCAGACTTCAGTTGAGCACGGAAGGCCAGCAGCTGGTGATCACGGTGCCCAATGCACAGCCCTGCTTTATCGGAGAGATTGGCGAAGGCTGACAGCCTGGGACTCAGTCATAGCCCAGCAAGGCGGCCAGACGACTGGGATAATCGGTCAGAATGCAGTCCACCTCATGGGCGAGAAGATATTCCATCTCTTCTTTTCGGTTCACCGTGAAGAAGCAGAGGAGGACACCTCGTCTCTGAAAGCAGCGCAGCTCTTCCCAGCTGAGTTCCATTTCTTCACGCAATGCCGAAGAGAGTACAAGCATCTCATGTTTGGGTCTATAGCTCTCCCAGGCTCCTTCGCGCAGTGCAGTAAGGGCCTCCGCCGCATCCAGAACATCATAGCAGGTGGCGATTTCCGGAGCAGTCTCTTTGAATTCCGCCAGAATAACAGGATTGACCGAGGCGACGTAGCAGCGATTTTCAGCACCAAGCTCACGGATGGCTTTGGCTGTTGCACGTCCCAACCCCTTTCCATCTTTCATTTCTATGAGGAAGGGATGATTGGGTGCCGCCGCAAGCGCTTCCTGCAATGTGGGAATCACAATGCCCTGGTCGCGATAGGGGTAACTTTTCTTGTCGTGCGTAAAGTGCCAGCCTGCATCCAGTGTGCGCAAGGTTTCAAAGTTCATCATCATGGCAACGCCCGTGCCGTTGGTGACGCCATCCACATTCAGATCGTGAAGCAAAATCACCCGGCCATCGGCTGTGGTCTGTACATCCACCTCCACCAGTGCCGTGGGCCAGGCCTTTGAAAAGGCTTCAATGGCGGCTACGGTATTTTCGGGATATTCCAGACGGCCACTGCGATGGCCGCCCAGCTGGATGGAGAATTCCCCTTTGCGAATACTTTCCGTATCCTGGGCCTCTGCGACAAAAGAAAAGAGGCTGGCTGCGGCGCATGAGAGAATCATGAGGAGTATTTTTTTCATGATGAACTTCCTTTTTTCAGTCAGCATACTTTCCAGAGAAGACTGTTTTTTGAGCGAGGAAGTTTCATTTCAGCGATTCATGATTCAGGAGAATTCCGGGTGGAAGGAAAATGAATCCAGTAGATATTGCGCAGGTAGACCAGCATGGTGGTGGCGATACCTACCCCGTAAACCCATTCATGCCGTTGCAGATGCGAACTCATGAGCAGGAGGGAGGCGACCAGACTCAGATACCAGAAGGAAGCGGGAACAATGCTCCGCCGCTTGATTTCCGTGATGGCCCATTGAATGAGAAAGCGCAGGGCGAAGAGTGCCTGCCCCGCCACGCCCACACCGATCCACAGCCAGTTGAGGGTTTGCTCCGCAGCGGAATCACCCCGTGTGTGGTGATATTCACTGACCCAGGTGGCGAAAACCAGCAGCATGCCCAGACTGATTGCAATGAGCACGGCACTTTGAAAAAAGAAAGATCGGCGTGGCGTGAGCACACCCCGTTCTTTCCAGATATGCACCAGATTGCGGGCATAGATGAGGCTGTTGAAACAGTGGCTCAAGGTACCCACTGGCGAGACAAGCCAGAAAGCGCCATACAGAAGAAGGAAGATGGAGCCCAAGCCGCTCATATACCAGAAACCGACGGGGATCACCGTTTTACCCTGACGCTCCGAAACAAACCATTGCAGATAGAAGCGACCGTAGAAAAGCAGAGCACCCGCATAGCCGAGCATGGGTAAGAAGATGGCTGACACAGCAATACCTTTCGAAAAAGAAATGGAGGAAATGGACGGGCCATTTCCTCCATCATAACAGTTCGAGAGGGTTCCTTGAAAGCGGGCGGATTAAATAAAGAGATTCACATTGGACTGTTCAGCCGTGCCCAGATAGGCGCCGACACCACCGATCTCAATACCGTCGATGAGTTCATCCTGGTGAATGCCCATGACATCCATGCTCATGGAGCAGGCCACAAGACGGATACCCGCCGCACGGGCCGCACTCACCAGTTCTTCCGGAGGCATGACCCGTTTGTTGGCCATGACATAGCGCATCATTCCGGAACCCAGGCCGCCCATATGCATTTTGGAGAGTTTCAGTTTGCGCGGGCCTTTGGGCATCATCATGCCGAACATTCTGTCCAGAAATCCTTTCTTCACTCTGGGCGGCCGTTCTTTTTTCAGCACATTGAGTCCCCAGAAAGTGAAGAAGATCGTGACAGCACTGGCCATGGCCGCGGCCCCATTGGCTATGACAAAGGTGGCCATGACCTTGTCCAGATCATCACTGAAACAGATGATGGTTTTTGAATTTTCGGCGGATGGTGTTGCCACAGCGGGAGTGCTTGCAGGCGTTGCACTTGGTGCTGTTGCCGCTGCAGGGACGTCACCTTTTACGATACTGGCAACATACTGGCTTCCATCAGGGCGGGCCTCCAGCAAAGCATTGCCTGTGCTTTTGCACCACGCCGGGATATCGGCAATGAAACCCACATCGGTGGAGGTCACTTCCAAGGTGTCACCCGGACTCAGTTCGTCCATGAGTTTCTTCACCTGGACGATGGGGCCGGGACACTGCATGCCGCAGACATCCAGGGTGACTGTTTTGCCTGCGGGAGCTGATGACTTTACGGGAACGCTGTCACTGCATGGAGGACACTGGGGACCCGCATTGGCCGACTGACCGTGACACCAATTCCAGGTGCGCTGACCGCCATTGAGGTTGATCACATCGAAACCATGGATAAGGAGCTGTCTGTAGGCGATGTAGCCGCGCAGTCCCACGGCGCAGAAGACGACAATGGTTTTATCCCGGGGCAGTTCATCGTGCCGATCTCTCAGTTGGTCCAGCGGAATGATGGTTGCGCCGGGTATGGTTCCGCAGATGACTTCTTCCGGCTCGCGTACGTCCAGCAGGAAATAGTCCTCCGTCAGACTCTCGGTCTCAATCTGTTTCAAATCGCCTTTGACCACATTATTGGCTGTGAAGCCCAGCATGTTGATGCCGCTCTTCGCCGCACCGAACTGGGGAGCATAGGCAAGCTCTGAATGCTCCAGATCTTCGGCTGTGAGGCCACTGGCCAGGGCCATGGCGATGGTGTCAATGGTTCTGCAGACTTCTTCGGGGCCCACCACCTGGGCACCCAGCAATTTCCCTTCAGGACTGAAGAGGCCTTTGATACTCACGGGCACGGCGTTGGGATAATACTGCACGTGCTGCATGGGATGAATATAGACGCTGAAATAGGGGATATTCGCGCTTTTCAGGCGCTTTTCGCTCCAGCCTGTGCTGGCCGCCTGCTGGTTGAATACCTGAACGATGGAAGTGCCCAGAACACCGGGATAGGTGGATTTGCGGCCACAGATCACATCGGCGGCAATGCGTCCCTGACGGTTTGCGGGACCGGCCAGAGGCAGGACGGTGGGAACATGCGTTGCTCTGTCCCAGACCTGAACAGCGTCACCGGCGGCAAAGATGGCGGGATTGCTTGTCCGCATTTCCTCATCCACCACGATATGTCCTGAATCGGCCAATTCAAGACCGGCGTCACGGGCGAGCTCGCTTCTGGGACGCACACCGGCACAAAGACAGACGAGATCCGCCTGTACCAGAGTACCATCGCTCAGGGAAACCCCATAATCATCCACTTTTTCGGCACGGACGCCCAGTTTCACCTCCACTCCGTTCAACTGCAATTCCTGCACGAGAGGAGCCGTCATTTCCCGGTCCAGAGGAGGCAGAATCTGGTCCTGCATTTCCACCAGGGTCACATCCAGACCGAGATGACGCAGGTTTTCGGTCAGTTCCAGTCCGATGAAGCCCGCACCGATGACGCAAGCCCTACGGGAGACAGCCGCTTTCGCTTTGATCTTGTCCATGTCATCGAGGCTGTTGAGGGTCAGTACTTTTTCATTGTCTATGCCCGGGACCGGGGGACGGATGGGCTCAGCACCTGGAGCCAGAACCAGCGTATCATAGCTGCGGCGCAGGGTTTCACCACTTTCAAGATTCATGACTTCCACGGCTTTTTCGTCCGGGAGGATTTTCGTGACTTCATGGCGCACGTGGATCTCAAGGTTGTAACGTCCCCGCAGGGTCTCTTTGCTTTGTACAATCATATTGGCGCGGTCGGCAATGACACCGCCCACATAATAGGGCATCCCGCAGTTTGCAAAAGAAACGGCCCCTCCTTTTTCATAAACAACGATGGTTGCTTCTTCATCCAGACGACGGATTCTGGCTGCACAACTCATACCGCCTGCAACGCCACCCACAATGACGATTACTTTGGACATCTGCTGTCTCTCCTTTTGTCATAATGCCGAAGAAGAAAGTTGAATTTCTTGAAAGAACATCTATCAGGCGCTGATGCAGCCTGTCCTTATCCCTTCGGCAAGCCTGTCATAAAACCCTTTTGCTTGCATGCTGACGCGTTCACAGGTGCCAGCCCGGCAAAACAGCACTGTTTTCCCGGATTTAAATGGTAAAGAACGCATCCCCGACAATACACTCGTTATTGCAACACCGCAGAGCCTCTATTTATTCATGAAAAGAGCAGCTTCCTTCAGAAAGCGGAAATTCGTTCCATAATGGAGGTGATCAGTGCGCTGATGTCCATTTCCAGACCGGAGGGAAGCAAAGCACTCTGGAAAGGATAGGCTCCATGGACAATGCGGCTCACTATCAACCACAGACCGACACAGATGATCAGACCGCCCAGCAGCAGCCCGCTGTATCGGCGCAGGAGACCCATAAAGAGGCGGATACGGACTGTCTTCTGACGCACCCAGTCCGCCTTCACCTCTTCTTTATCGGCCGCACTGAGGAAGCGACGCCAGGTCGTGTAGGAAAAGTAGAGCACCAGAAAGAGCTGAAGATAGAGGAGAGCTTTACCAGCAATGAGCAGCGGGTACAGGCCCATGAAATCCCCGTTGTGGCCATGGATAAACGGAAAGAGGCTGAGCAGCAGGAAGAAGAGGAGAAAACCACAGAAGAGCAGTTTCTTTGCCCAGGGACTCAGAGGGAGTACGGGTTGTTCTGAATCTTTACGGGAAAATTTCAGCCAGATCCGGGTCAGAAAATAAAAGAGACTGAAAGTGATGAGATGATACAGAATCAATCGGAAAGGAAGAGCGATCCGCTGTGCATATTTATCTGAAAGTTCTTTTCCGGCCTCGTTGAATTTATCCAGATCAGCCAGCAATTCCGTCAGAAGAGCGATACGTTCTCTCCGTGCGTTGTCGCCCGGAAGATCAAAGCGCTCCACAAAGCTTTCACGCTGTTGCAGGACTTCAAGTTGTATCTGCAGCGCATGTTCCAGCTGGGGAAGGGCTGGAGGAGAGTCGCTTGTACGGGTTCCCAGCAGCCGCAGACTCATGACCTCCAGTTTTTCCAGATAGCTGTCCATCTCTTCCACATTCTCCCGGGCGACTTCTTCATCCAGATACTCACAAAAGCGGGACACGGAAGCGTGGATGGTCTGGAAGATGCGATCCATGAGATGGTAATGGCGCATCAGATAGCCTTTACCCTGACGGGGCTGGCTGTCATGCCAGAGGGGTGCGGGTACCAGCAGGGGATCAGAAGAACTGTTTGCCCGGGCCAGCAAGGCCGCCGCATCGTTCAGATGTTCTTTTTCAGGAAAGCTGGCGGCTAAAGCAGCCGACTCCAGATAGCGGGGAAGTACATTGCGCGGCGGATTGATCCCTGCTTCCCGGAAACGTTCTCTCGCTTCGTCATAGTGCCCTTCCGCATAGAGGCGGCATCCGTAATTGATCAGCAGCGATTCACTTTTGGGGTTGAGCTGAAGAGCCTGGGCATAGGTGGACAGTATCTTGTCGCGCTCTTCCACTTCCGCCAGCGCTTCCACATAGAGAGCGGGGGGAACATCCCGTTTCTCTGTTTCATGCCTGACCACCGTGCGGAGAATGGGCCTGGCCTGGGCCCGTTGCAGGGTCAGCGCCAACCGGTACTGGGTTTCGCTGTGGTCGTAACGCAAATAAGATTCAGCAAACCACCAGGCCGTGGAAAGGAAAAGAATCAGAGCAACGGTCATGCGAAAAGCGCGCTGTGATCGACGCTGGCGCATGGTATCACAGCGGGGCATTCCCGTTGCCGGTTGAAGACTCACGCCTCGCCTCCCATGAGACGGCGGGCGATCTTTTTGCCTTCTTCCACGCCGGGCTGGTCGAAGGTATTGACATTGTAAAGTCGTCCGGCCATGGCTGTTTCCACTTCGAGCATATAGAGCAGCTGAGCCACTGTGTACGCATTCAATCGGGGAAGGGTGATGCGCATCACCGGACGCTGACTCGCTTTGAGTGCATCCATGGTTCCGCGCAATTCAGCCGACATGAGTTTGTTCATGCTCTTGTTGCGCAGATAATCCAGTTCTTTGATATCGGAAAGTGTATCGGGGATGCGGAGGTTCGTATTGAAACGACGCACTTCAAGAATATTGAAGATCTTGTCGTTGGGCCCTTCTCTGTACAACTGCACCTGCGAATGCTGGTCCGTGGCGCCCAGTGCTTTGATGGGAGTCTGCCCGGCAAAGACTTCATTTCCATCCAGATCAAGACGCTTGCCCAGACTTTCCGCCCACAACTGGCAATACCAGTCCGCAATATCCCGAAGTCCGTCGGCATAAGGCATCATGACGGACATGGACTTGCCTTTTTTCACATCCATGAGATATTGAACAGCCGCGCGCAGATAAGCCGGATTTTCCGTAAGGGAAGGCTTGGAACAGAGCTTGTCCATGGCCGCACAACCGGCCATCATGACATCGACATCCATACCCAGCATGGCTGCCGGGAACATGCCCACCGGTGAAAAGACGGAGAAACGTCCGCCCACATTCAAGGGAATGGCGAAGGAGCTGAGTTTATAGGCCTTTGCAACAGGATGCAACAGACTCTTCGGAGCGCCGGGGCCTGTGGGGCTGGTGGTGATGACCAGATGGTCTTTAAGAGCTTTGGCGCCCACATGTTTTTCCAGCAATGCCGTCACGATCATGAGCTGCGATATGGTTTCGGCTGTTTCGCCCGATTTCGAAATCACATTGTAAAGAGTCTTCTTCGGCGGGCAAAGACGCAGCATGGCACGGAAAGTGTCGGGATCAATATTGTCCATCACAAAAAGACGGGGCAGCCCTTTGCGACGGCGTTTGCTCAGGCTGTTGAAATAGGGAGGGTTCAGGGCTGTCTGCAGTGCGGTGATTCCCAGGGCGGAACCGCCGATACCCAGCACAACCAGATTCTCATAACCGAAGCTGCTGAAATGGGCCGCGGCTTTCTTCACTTCCGCCAGGCTCGCCTTGTCCTTGTGCAGATCGTAAAAACCGTATTTCCCTTCTTTACGCTCTTTGCGAAGGATTTTATGGGCGGCGAGAACCCGCGGCTCAATCTCTTTGAATTCAGAGGGAGTAATCCCGTGGGCGGCGCTCACTGCGGCGGATTTTGCCCGGGTTATGTTGATTTCGATATTGGCATATTCTTTTGCCGGCGTCTTTTTCATGGAAGCCCTTCCTTCAGCCTTCTTTAAATGAGGCTGTACCTGAAGTTACATGTGTTGAAAAGGGGGAGATCATCCCGGGTGGGGAGGATCGGAAACAAAGTCCCGATCAGGGACAGATCCCTGACTTTGAAGCTCCCGCACCCGGGTGATATCAGATCGCTATTGTAGCATAATCGCCCTGTCAGAGGGGCTCAGTTTTCAATGAAACCGTGGTACAGTCCGATGTAATAGGGCAAGAGATAGACGGTGCCGCTGCCCAGTGATTTTCCTTCTCCACCGTAATCAAGAACCCAGGGGTTCGTGTTCCAGTGATGGAAGAAACGCTCGGAAACGGGAATCACTTTGCCATTGACTCGATGGCCGCGCAGGGGTACTTCAGGCTCGTAGGGCTCCACAGCCTGCTGACGGGGCAGCATGACAATGTCCAGACGGTGGCTGTTCTTGTGACCCCAGCCGACACGATCCAGCGGGAAGTCTTTGAGCGTTTCCACGGAATCATCCAGCCAGCCTTCCCAGGGGCTGATGTCGTAAGTGTCCCAGGGATTGGTGTGTTTGGCGCCCAGTCCGAAGGCGGCATACATGAAATTGAACAAAGGATTCATCTCCGGCCATTCGTTGATCCAGGCCGAGAAGAAAGAATAAAGAATTTCGTGTTTGAGCGCTTCATCCTGGCTGTATTTCAGCAGATTGTAATAGCACATGAAGGCCATTTCGTCGTCAGAATGGTTGCCCGATCCGGGTCCGAAATGGATCTTGTAGATCATGGCATTGGTACGGAAATAATATTTCTCGATGAGCTCATTGGCAATCTGGCCATATTTGGGATCACCTGTCACATGTTCCGTCGCAATGAGATAGGACAGCATGCTCAAGGATTTCAGGCCACGCTCTTCCCACCACATGGGATCGTTGTTCAGGCTTTCGGGATTATAGATGGACCAGCGGGTGGGTGTACCGTCGAAATCAACCAGATTGAAATCGTGGTCAATGAGATGATCCATGATATCTTTCATCACCTGACGGACTGCGGCTTTCTCTTCTTCCGTTTCCGCTACGAAATCATAGTAAGCGGGGTAGAAGAAAAAATGACCGTCGAGCTCATCAGAGCTCGTATCGCTTTTCCAATACCATTTGCCGTCGCCGGTCTTGGGCCAGCGGGGTTCATAGACTTTCCAGAGCACATCGTGGTTGTCACGGTGCTTGATGTCTCTTTCAACACGGCCTTCATTGGGGTCCGGACCGTCTGTGGGCAGGATTGTGCGTGCCACATAGCCTTTGGGCGGACGGATGTCGCCCGTCTGAGGTGCGGTCTGCAGGAAGCGCAGCGCTTCAAAAGCCTTGACAGCCCGTTCCTTGGACTGCGCATCACCAGTGGCTGCATATGCAAAGCACTGGGCGGAACCATACATGCTCGTCCAGAGACCGTCGTTGTCGCTGTCCGTATAAATAACGGTGGAACGGTCGCCCGGCACATCAAGCCGTACTTCCGAGGTATAACCGAAGGGTGTGCGCTTGATATATTTTTCAACTTCGTCTTCGTAAAAGGCTGCTTTTTCAGCCAGTGTCATGGCTTTGAAACCGATCCAACCCACGCCATTGGCTGTGGCAGCCCAAGCGTTGCCTTCACAGTCCACAATGAGGTCGTTCACCTGATCATCAGGGAGCCAGCGTCGGCCCTGACGATAGCGCCAGTCACCGTCTTTGAAGCGAAGCACGCCTTTGCCGGTTCCAAACCAGATGGCGCCATCGGGCCCCGCGGCAATGGAACTGAAATCGTTGTAAGGAAGTCCTTCCTGACCGGTGTAGAAAGTCCAGTCTTCGCCTTTGCGACAGGCGACACCGGCGAGCATGGCCACCCAGAGATTCCCCTCCGGATCCAGCGCCACGCCGCGAACATCGGCTGCGCCCCAGAGTCGGCCCTGACCATCGCAAATGGGACTGCTTTCATAGAGGCCTCTGTCATTGCGGAGGAAGAGCCCTTTTTCTGCTGCGAGGGCAATAGGCGCTTCTTTGTCACCGGCAAAGGCACGTACGGCCACAGCCGTTTTTGGGCTTTTGGCTTTAGCTGCTACAAGCCTGTAGGCCCGGCCACTGGGAAGCAATTCATAACGAAGAGGACTGTAATTTTCCAGAGCTTTCCAACTTTCGCCATCAAATTGAAAGGCGCCGGAGGCTGTCACAGCCACAATACCGCCTTCTTCTGCATGGAGACAAAGAATTTCTCCCGCTGGAAGACCTTCCGCCTCGCCATAATCACGGGCGATTTCCTGTGGAAACACACCCACTTTTGTCGGGACAACATCGGCTGCAAAGGCTGCGATGCCCAAAAGCAGTACAACAAACATTCCAGAAAGATAACGGTGCATGAATTCTCCTTTATCAGTTATTGTTTTGTGACCGTGTGAATTCAAAAAAGAATGTGAAATTGCCCTCTGCACCCCGGATAGTTGTATCATACCAGACCTTGGAAATGGAAATAAGTCGGAAAAAAGCGGGGGGAGGGGGTTTTTGTAGTAAGTGTGTCTTGTTGTTCATGAAGCGCAAGCATGGCTTGCGCACTCCAAATGGGCTCTGTGTGTGCTGTTTTGGAGTGCGGAAGCCATGCTTCCGCTTTTTGATTAGTTTATTTTATTTTACTGTGTAATCATCATTAACCTTTACGGTATCCCATTTATAGCCCGTTATTTTTGCATGGAGTGCTGGTTCAGCTTTACTCTCAAACCACCTGGCTGAGCAGAAGGGATATTGGTTTGCCTCTTGAACGAGTCCATGTTTTACAGCGTTACAGTGGGTGTAATTGAGACGTGCATAATAGCTGTGTTCAAAGGTCAGCAGGGAATCCCAGTATTGAAACCAGACGCGTCGTCCCGGTGTGTTATCCAGTTTGTTCAGCTCCTGTGCGCTCTGTGAGTGGCAGCGTTGAATGAGTTTGTTCAGTGGTTTCCCTTCACCGGGGGATGGAGAACAAGCAACGATATGATAGTGGTTTGAAAATACAGCCCAGGCCTGTACGACCCATTTGCATGCATCAAAAGCAGTGAGTAATATGTTTTCAAGGAGAGCGAGTCTTGTTTCATCATGGAAGAAATGTTTTTTATAGAGCGTCCCTGAAGTAATCATGTAGGCTCTGTTTTCTTCGAAATAATGAAGGGGACTATGGTGCCAGTGTGGTGGTGTTGGATTTTGAGTCACTGAAATCACTCCCGGATTATTGTTTGTTATTGACTTGGTGGCTAGAGGAAGGGAAGAATCCATATTCCGCAACCAAGCCGTCGTCTTCTCCCGTCCACATTGCGCCTTTTGCCAATAGGGACATTGGCGTTTCAACGACTTGTACTTTCTTTTCCGGACAGTTTTCTGAATCCTTACATTGTCTAAGTTTTGGCACTTAAGAGGCTGTTTGTTTTGTTTCTCTACTTCTTCACCCGTTAAATTCTTTCCATATTGCGTCGAATTTGTCTTTGATCAGATTTCCCCGGGAATCATCCGGATCAAGCTTTAATCCTCTTGAGAGTGCTTTCTGTGCTTTTTCCTTTTCACCCAGAAGAATCCAACAATAGGCATAACTTATATAAGCCCAAGCGAATTCCGGCTGCAACTTTAAAACCTGCTTGACGTAGCGCATGGCTTCTTCGCCCATATTGCGGTCCAAATAGCAAGTGGCAATTTCGCTACAGATATAACCCTCGTTGGGGTGTAGGCGGTTTGCTTTCATCAGAAAAGGCTCCGCTTCCTCATTGCGGCCCAGGCGGTTCAGAATGTAGCCATGGTATAAATTAACCCTCCATACATCGGCGCCACGCCCTGTAATGCACTCCTCTGTCCGTGGAAGCAACTCTCTCACTATCTCCTGATTGATTTTTTCTCGGCTGGCTGTGTCCTCTTGAACAAAACTGTCTCGCTCGTTCACCAGCTCCACCGCTCTGACATATACTCTATGCAATCGTGACGTCATGGACTGTTTTGTTTCAGTATTCAAATCAGTGCGAGGTAAAAGGATCATCTTTTTCGTTTCTCGATCCATATATACTTCATGATCCTTTTCCATACGCAAAAATATTAGACGTTTGTCGATTTCTTCATTGGGAACGAAAACGGTATTTTTACTGATGGAGTCCTCATATTTCCATCCTCGAGGACAGGCCAATTCTCCTAAACCGGTGCCGGCCAGCCAGACCATGGCTACTCGCATCTTTTCCTTCTGACCCATAACCGCATATTCGAGCCATGGAACTGAATAGGGGAAACCGTGAAGCTGATCTACCACGGCTATATCGATGGCTTCTTCATTTCGCACGTGAACCAGGCCTTTTACTTCCAAGGCGTTTACGAAAAGTTTTGCTTCATGAGGTGTAAGAAAACCTACCCGTGCCAGATGGTCATCTGAGCAAAAAGAAGAGTTGGGGATCATGGATATGAAAGCATTCCATCCCCCTTGAAAGCGGTCTCGGATTGTATCTTTGCGGACGATGACTGAAATTGCTTCGGCTAAGACGGCCATTTCTCTGTTCTCCTTGCTGTTTTAACGTATCCCAAACACCAAAACTTTAACTCACTTTAAAGGATTGGATTGACAAAAATCAAAACAGTTAGAAGAAGAGGGGAATCATTTCTTTGGCATTCGTTACTCCCCCTCAGCTCTTGCTCACCCTGTTCCGTTCCAATATCCGGTCTCCGGCGCTTTTCAGGGAAGCTGACGCTTTTTCAGCCGTGTTGACGCCTGTCATGATTTCCGAGACGGCCCGTGCAACGAGATCACGGACCTCCTGCCAGCCAGCAGCATTGGGTTCGGTCCGGGCGAAGCTGAGACAATCATAGGGCACGCGGTTGCATTCCCATTCTTCCCAATAAGCCAGCAGTGCCGGCTGTTGGAGAGCGCTTTTCCGCACAGGGAGATAGCCCGTTCCGAGGGACCAGCGTGCGGAGACTTCCGGAGCCGTGAGGTGTTTCATGAATGCCCAGGCCGCATGAATCTGTTCGTCATTGGTGTTGAAGATGCAGACATTGGGGCCGTATAGGGTTGTTGCGGGGTGGGCGGGATCTTTCTGGGGAATGGGTGCCACGCCCCAGCGTTCTTTCTCCCCTTCCATGAGGAGCATCATATCGGTGAATCCGGAACTGGAGCGGAGCACAAAGGCGAGCTCATCTTTCGCCAGGGCCACATTGTCTTCATAGGAAGAGGGGGAGATGAGCCAGGCGAGTTCTTCCCTTGCCAGGGTCTCATAAATCCGGAATACCTCCAAAGCGGCTTCGCTGTCATAGAGGCATTTTCCGTCTTTCAAGACTTCGCCTCCGTGGCTGAAGATCATTCCGTTGACAGTGGAGCAGTCCGCATGAACGGCATGGGCAAATTTTCCTGTTTCTTTTTTGACCTGGCGGCACTGGTCAATGAATTCCGTCCAGGTCACGGGCGGCTCCAGGATACCCGCATCATTCATGACTTTTTTGTTGTAATAGAGGAGCAGCACACTTTTGGCAAAGGGGAAAGCATAGAGGCCGTTGTCATGATCAGAAAAACGGTTCATCTCCAGAAGGCCGGGAATGAAATCATCAATGCTCTCACCACTGAAACCCAGCCTTTCATCGTGGAGCAGAGAGTCCAGGTTCACTGCTGCACCGGCCGTGATATATTCGTTGGTCATGCTCTCATAGGAAACAGCCATGGCCGGAAGTACACCCGCGCGGATGCTGGTTGATACCTTGCGGAAAATATCGGTGTAGTTCCCGGAACGTTCCACTTTGACAGGGATCCCGTCCCAGCTGCTGTTGAATTCGGAACAGATATCCTGGAGTAGCTGGGCGCTTTCAGTAGTCTGTCGATCCCAGAAGACGGCATGTTCTTTGTCCAGGGGTGCAAATTGTTTTTCGCCCGGGCCCGCTTTTTGTGGAGAACCGCAGCCTGTGAGAAAAGCCGTGAGAACCATGGAGAGCGTATACAAAAACGGAAAAGGTCTGGACATGATTATCCTTTGATACCTGTGCCCAGCGTGTTTTGTACAAAATGGCGTTGCGCCAGAAAATACACCACCACCGTGGGCAGGATAATGATGGAAGAGGCGCACATCAGCAGATTGATCCGCGCTCCCGCATCGCTGTAAAAAGAGGTGAGTCCTATTTGCACGACCCGGAGGCTGTCATCGGCCGTGACAATGAGCGGCCAGAGCAGGGCATTGTAACTGCCCAGAAAGGCGAAGAGCGCCACCGTCACGAGTGAAGGCATGACCAGCGGAATTCCGATACGGATCAGAAAGCGAAGGTGTCCGCAGCCGTCCAGAACAGCCGCATCGTAATAATCGCGGGGCAAAGCCAGGAAAGCCTGTCGCATGAGGAAAATGGAGAAGGCACTCACACACCAGGGGACAATGAGGGCGGCATAACTGTTATACCATCCCAGCTTTGAGATGAGGACGAAGTTGGGGATGAAAGTCAGTTCGAAAGGAACCATCATGGAGCCGAGAATGATGAAGAAGAGGAGTTGCCGCCCTTTGAACTGGAGCCGGGCAAAGGCATAGCCCGCCATGAGTGCCGTAACGCAGACGGAAAGACAGACTGTACCGGCCACGAAAAAGGAGTTGAAAAAGTATCTTCCGAAGGGTGCGGCCCGGAAAGTCTCCACCACGTTGGACCATTGCCAGACCTTCGGCCAGAAGCGCAGGCTGGGCGTACTCGCTTCGTTGAGTGTTTTAAAAGCCGCCCCCAGCATCCACAGAAAAGGGTACAAGGCGATAAAGGCGCCGAAGCAAAGAATCAGATAGAGAAGGAGAGTACGGACTTTCATGAATAGAAGACCTTCCTTCCCAAAACACGCCATTGCACCAGTGTGAGCGCAATGATGATCAGCATGAGCAGCGTGGCGACAGCGGCGCCATAACCCCAGTAACCATATTGATAGAACTGGGCGTAGACATAGAGGATCAGATTCTGCGTATCAGCGAGGCCGCCCGCATGGGTAAGAGCATAAAAGCTGTTGAAGGCCTGAAAAGCTTTGATGACACCCACGATGGAGAGGAAGAAAATAGTGGGCGAAAGGAGGGGCAGGGTCACATGCCACAGAAGGCGCCATTCTCCTGCGCCATCAATACGCGCCGCTTCTTCCAGTTCTCTGGGGATCACACTGAGTCCCGCGAGAAAGACGGCAATCATGAAGCCGCTGCTGTGCCAGATGTCGAAAAGGATGATGCAGCACAGGCCCAGACTCGGCCCCAGATGCGCGGGAATCCAGCCCTGGCTGAGGAGATGCAGTACACCCCGGGGTTCCAGAAGCCAGTTGAGGGGACTGATCCCCATATAGCCGAGGAGCAGGTTCACCGTACCATGATGAGGGTGAAAAAGACTGCGCCAGACCATGGCGGCCGCCACAGCCGAGGTGACATAGGGCAGGAAATAGAGGGAGCGGAGCAGTCCTTTGCCCCGGGTGATTTTGAACAGACCGAAAGCTATGAGAAAACTCAGGATCACCGTGGCCGGCACAACGCCCAGCACATAATAAATGGTCACGGCGACACTGCGATGAAAATCCGGATTGTTCAGTGCCTCCCTGTAATTCTCCAGGCCCACAAAAGTACTGGCTCCGTGGCGTCCTCCGAAAAAACTCATGTGGATGGAGGCGCCCATGGGGTAGAGGGAAAAGACAGCCAGAAGCACGAGAGCCGGAGCCAGCAGCACGAGCGCCACAGGCCAGTCGCCCAGTCCACGGCGGCGCATGCCATCCAGTCGCTCATCCAGCCAGGCGAGACAGCGGTCACCGGCCGCTGCGAGAAGTCTTATGGGCCGCAACAGCGGATAGAGCCATTTCAGCAACCACGCCATTGATGAGTCTCCTGGAATTTATCCGGCATGCCCCACCATTACAGGAAGAGGGAGCGGTGCAATCCTCAGGCGCATTCTGTCTGAAAACGTGCCAGCGCACAGCCTGCACTGCCCAGAACACCCGCATTATTTCCGAGGTCGGGCGGCAGAAGCTGACACCGTTTCCCGGGAACTTTGAAGGAGTTTTCGAGCATGGTTTTTCTTACCGTATCATACAAGAGGTCACCGCCACTGCTCATGGCGCCACAGAGGATAAGACGCTCGGGATTCAGTGCATTGACCATGCTGGCGGCGCCCAGACCGATCCACTCGGCTGTTTCAGTATAGACTTTGAGGGCGAAGGGGTCCCCTTCCAGAGCCGCTATATAAATCATCAGCCCATTCAATTTGTTCGGATCCCCACCCGTAACTTTTTTCAATGAGGTTTCCGCCTTATCCCAATCCAGTTTTGCCGTGCGGAGCATGCCGGTGACAGAGGCATAACATTCCAGACAGCCCCGGGACTCGCAGCCGCAAAGACGTCCGTTGCGTTCCACTTTGAGATGACCCAGCTCGGCCGCTGTTCCGTCGATCCCTCGAAGCAGTTCACCATCAATGACAATGCCACCGCCAAGCCCCGTGCCCAGAGTAAAGACCACAATGCTTTTGGCGCCCTGCCCGGCACCCATCCAGTATTCCCCATAGCAGGCGACGTTGGCGTCGTTATCCACAAAGCAAGGCACGCCGAGACGCTTGTTCATCTCTTCACCGAGAGGCACGTCTTTCCAGTTCTCCAGATTGGGCGGGTCGTACACTACGCCGGTACGCCAGTTCAAGGGACCGGGTATGCCGAATCCGGCCGCCAGCACATTCGCCAGACTCAGATCCTGTGATTGCAGCAGCTCTTTAATCAGCTTTTCCATCTGATCCATGACCACTTCGGGGCCTGCTTTTGCCTCCGTAGAGCAATCGCCCTGCACAAGAATCTTTTTGTCTTCGGTAACGATAGCGATTTTAAGATTTGTTCCGCCGAGATCAACGCCGATGATTACCTTGCTCATGAACTTTCCTCTCCTGATGTTTTAACATATTCAATGGCGACTTGCATCCGCCCGATTGATTCTTCACGGCCCAGCAGTTTCGCCAGTTCATACAGGCCCGGGCCCACGGTCTTGCCCGTGAGTGCCAGCCGGGTACCGTTGACGAGGGCACCGATCTTCAGCTCTTTTTCCTGAGCAGCCTGTTCATAGCTTGCTTTGAGGGATTCCACAGTCCACTCGGAAAGACCATTCATGCACTGCAGGGCCGTTTCCAAGGCCTTCAGAGAGTTCTCTTTTCTGAAGAACTTGCGCTCTCCTTTTTCATCATAGCCTTCCGGGGTGACAAAGAAAAAGTCCGTATAGGGCACAATCTGGTTGAGCGTGGGGATTTTTTCCTGACAGATGGCGGCCATTTCAATGAGCCATTCCCGAGGTTTTTCATCAACAGCGAAACCCGCATTGCGAAGGAGCGGGAGGACTCTGTCGCACAGCCCTTCCACAGTCAGCATGCGGATGTGCTGACCATTGAGCCAGTCCAGTTTCTTCCGGTCAAAACGGGCCGGCGATTTGGTCAGACGTTTCAGAGTAAACAGCTGTTTCAGTTCTTCAAGCGTATAAAATTCTTTGCCCTCTTCCTCAGAGGTCCAGCCGAGCAGGGAAATATAATTGATCATCGTCTCCGGCAGATAGCCGTCTTCACGCCAATCCAGCACATTGGCGCCGTGGAGACGTTTACTGTATTTACGTCCCTGTTCATCATGAATGAGGGGATGATGGGCGAATTGGGGCAGGGGATAGCCCAGAGCATTGAAGAGCATCACATGTCGGCCCGCATTGGTCAGATGATCATCACCGCGGATCACATGGGTGATTTTCATCAGTCCGTCGTCAACGACCACAGCCAGATGGAAGATGGCATCACCATTGGATTTCACAATGATGAAGTCGTCGTATTCCTTGTTCTTTATGCGCACAGGCCCCTGGATGATATCGTCGATGAGGGTTTCGCCCTCGGGCACACGAAAACGGATGGCGAAGGGAGCGTCCCCTTTCACGGCGATTTCTTCTTCCGTCAGATTCCTGCATTTGCCTGAATACCGGGGCGGACGTTTTTCTTTCGCAGCAAGTTCACGTTGCGCATCCAGTTCTTCTTTCGTGCAATAGCAGCGGTATGCTTTGCCCTCAGCAACGAGGCGTGCCGCTTCACGGCTGTAAAGATCACGACGTTGCGACTGTCTATAGGGGCCGTACTCGCCCTTCTCAGGCTCATCGCCAAATTCCGGACCCTCGTCCCATTCAATGCCGAGCCATTTGAAACCTTCGCACATGGCATGAACATATTGTTCATCAGTGCGTTCCGCATCCGTGTCTTCCAGTCGCAGAATGAAGGTGCCTCCATGGCTTCGCGCAAAAAGCCAGTTATACAAAGCGGCTTTGGCTGTGCCTATATGAAGGAAACCGGAAGGGGAAGGGGCGACGCGACAGCGTACAACGGGAGTAGTCATGATGATCCTTTTAACAATAGGGGAAGGGTTTCAGGGTTACAAGAGATATTTTAGAGCAATATCCCCTGTTAATCAAACCCGGGGCTGAAAAACAGTAAAAAAAACGCCGCCACAGCTTTTCGGGCATGGCGGCGCTGGTTTTAAAAGAGGATGGGTCAGAGAATCAGGGATAAATGGTCTTTTCGTAATGGCGCAGGGTTTCGCCTGTATAAACCTGACGGGGCCGCTGGATGCGCAGATCGGGATCCTTGCTCATTTCCAGCCAGTGGGCGATCCAGCCGGGCATGCGTCCGATGGCGAAGAGGACAGTGAACATTTCTGTGGGAATACCCAGAGCCCTGTAGAGAATGCCGCTGTAGAAGTCCACGTTGGGATAGAGTTTGCGTTCAATGAAAAAGTCGTCTTTAAGCGCCACTTCTTCCAGGTTCTTGGCAATATCCAGCAACGGATCCTGAATACCCATTTCCGTGAGCACATCGTCCACGGCTTTCTTCAGAATCTTGGAGCGGGGGTCAAAGTTCTTGTACACACGATGACCGAAGCCCATGAGTTTGAAAGGATCATCTTTGCGCTTGGCCATTTCCACGTACTTTTTATAGTCACTGCCGTCGTCGGCAATACGCTGGAGCATGGTCAGCACGGCTTCATTGGCACCACCGTGGAGGCGGCCCCAGAGTGCGTTGATCCCTGCGGAGACGGAAGCATAGATATTGGACATGGAACTGGCAACCATACGCACTGTGGAGGTACTGCAGTTCTGTTCGTGGTCCATATGCAGGATCAGCAGCATGTCCAGCGCATTTTCCATGACCTTGGGCACCACATATTCTTCGGCGGGCGTGGCGAACATCATACGCAGAAAGTTGGCCGAATAACTGTGGTCTGTCCGGGGATAGACATAGGGGAGCCCCACGGATTTTCTGTAGGAAAAGGCGGCAATGGTCTTCACCTGCCCGATGAGCCGGTGGATATGCTGGTCCATGTTGTCGTTCTCACCGCCGATATGGGGGTAGAAAGAAGAGATGGAAGAGACCATGGCGCTCAGAATATTCATGGGATGGGCATGGACACTGTAATTGTCGAAGAAATTGACCTGGCTCGCATGAATGAAACTGTTCAGAGTCAGCTGCTTGCGCCATTCCATGAATTCCGCTTCTGAAGGCATGCGCCCGTAAATGAGGAGATAAGCGGCAGCGGAAAAACGCACATTCCCGGCCAATTCTTCAATGGGATAGCCCCGGTAACGCAAAATACCGCGATCGCCATCGATGAAGGTGATACCGCTTTTACAGGAGCCCGTGTTGGCATAGCCCGGGTCATAGGTGATGAGCCCGGTTGTATCGCGCAGTTTTCGGATATCGAGGGCTGGCTCATTTTCCGTGCCAGCCACTACAGGAATTTCGTATTCCTTATCATCGAGAATGAGTTTTGCTGTTTTCATGAAAAAACTCCTTTGGTTTCATGACACAGGATATATTCAGATGGAGGAAAGGCCCGTGCAAACTACAGGAACCGCCTCCGTGCTGAACCGGGATCGTCGTTTTCTCCGGAATAAGAGAAAATATTGTGACGATAAAAAAGGAAACAGGAGGGGAAAGCTGACGCTCCCTCCCTTTCCAGCCCAAGACAATCTTATGATACCAAGATTTTTCCGTGTCAATAGTAAGTGATGGAGTATAGCAAAACAGGCCGGAATTTGCAATTTGAGAGGAAGAATGCAGGGAAAGGCGGATTCAAGGTTGAGATGCAAT
>LSQX01258547.1_pt1 | contig 21816 bp, 13 predicted proteins | sample 654561 | NCBI WGS metagenome assembly LSQX01 (sample SAMN04489861, study PRJNA283612) | anaerobic digester metagenome | isolation source: 4 biogas reactors fed with cattle manure at either 37C or 55C with and... | place: Denmark: Kongens Lyngby | collected 2014
AAATTTACTTCTACTTTTTTTAAGTTGCTATTTTGTGTGAATTAGTTAACATAAATACAAAAGTAATGAAATTTGGTGGTACTGCGATTTTGAAACCTGTATGGAGGAGTTGCCTGATGTTTTAGTGTCAAACGACTCCGTTACAAGACCTTCGCATAGAAACTGTGTGCCTCAGCTTGATAATTTTCGCACGCGCCTATGGGACATCCTGTCCCAAGACGCTAAAAATGCCATCCTTGGCATTTTTGCTTCAAATTATTAATCTTTCGGCAACAGTTTCTAATGCTCAGGTCAAGTAATTGCGCCATTTGACACTAAAACAAGCTTGTGCCTTAATTAGGTTGTTATATGACAGGTTATTTTTTAGCGGCTTGGATAAAATTAATTGTAGGTAAAATAAAAAGAAGAAAGCAGGCATAAGATACCAAATAAAAAATAAGTCGGATCTTTTTTGATACTGGTGATATTGAAAAATTGTTATATTTTTAATCGGAGGAATTATTTATGGAACACAATAAGGAACAAAAAGTTGATGCTGTAATATGTACGGTAGACCTGAAAAAGAAGGATTTGCCATTTTCATATTGATTCAGAATATATGAAAGGTGTTTTAATCAGAAGAATATTAACGAAGGATTTATAGACGGATAGATGAATTGGGGTGAATAATTGTTGTGACAACTGATGAAATAATAAATTATTGTTTATCAAAGCCGGGGGCTTACATAGATTTTCCTTTTGGGAATATTCCCATTTGTGTCAAGGTTGGAAAGAGATTGTTTACTCAGGTGTATCCCAAAAAGGATGATTATAAAATTACACTTAACTGTGATAGGGTGACAGGGGAGTTTTACCGGAGTTTATATCCGGGTACAGTTGTTAGAGGCTATCATTGCCCCCGTGTACAACAGCCCTATTTTAATACCATTCAACTTAACGGGGTAGTTGCAGATGATGAATTGAAAGCGATGATAGATCATTCGTATTTAACCGTGGTAAGAAAGTTGCCACGAAAAGAACAAAGAGGATTGTTAAATGAGACAGAAGATTGAGGCATAGAGGGATGAGCGTTCATACTTATTAAGAAAGTAAAGACTGTCCTAAAGGTTTGATCCTTCGGTGCAGTCTTTACTTATTCATTGCCTAGAAGTCTCCGACTCTTAGGCATGAGTAGGTCGCTTTTAACCTTGGTCTTTCTCGTCCAGATTTTCCAAAACATGCTTGCCGGTTTTTTTTCTCCACCGAACACATTCGGATAGAAGAAACTCGATCTGCCCATTTATGGAGCGAAAATCATCTTCAGCCCAGGTAGCAATCTCATCATATAGCTTTGAAGATATGCGAAGTGGAACTTGCTTCTTAGTACTCATATTTAGTATAGACTGCCGCTGTTGACAATAGGTTGGGCATCTTTGTTGCCACAGAGGACAACAAGAAGATTAGATACCATGGCAGCTTTACGCTCTTCATCAAGTTTCACTATATCATTTTCATTGAGTTTCTCCAAAGCCATTTCTACCATACCAACGGCGCCATCAACGATCATCTTTCTGGCATCAATAATTGCACTGGCTTGCTGCCTTTGCAGCATTGCTGAAGCAATTTCTGGGGCATAAGCAAGATGGGTAATACGGGTTTCCAAAATCTCAAGACCTGCTTCCTGTACTTTGTTTTGAATCTCCTTGCGGATACGTTCAGCTACCAGTGAACTCGAACCCCGCAGACTTCCTTCATCAGGCTCGCCGTCACCGGTGGTATCAATTCCCGGATTTACATCATAGGGGTAGATGCGGACTATGTTTCTTAATGCACCATCACACTGGATAGAAAGGTATTCTTTAAAATTATCTACATTAAAGACGGCCTTGGCAGTATCAGTGACTTTCCACATTACAGCAATCCCTATTTCTATAGGATTGCCTAGAACATCATTAATCTTTTGTCGGCGATTATTTAATGTCATAATTTTCAGTGAAACCTTTTTATTCGCAAAACTGGTTTGCATAGTAGTTCCTTCGAATTTAATATTAGAAGTAGGGCTAATACTCACATCATCACTTTGACCAAGGCGGGTCTTGTATGCGGGATTAACTGATGATGAGAAGGGATTAATAAAATAGAAACCCGGTTCCTTTAATGTACCTGTATACTTACCAAATAAAGTGAGCACTAAAGCCTCTTGAGGGTTGATGATTCTGAATCCAAAGAAGGGAATAATTCCGAGTATTACCCAGGTAATCCCCACAATCAAGAGTAGTGTACCTGTATTACTCTGATTGTATAAGAGGTTTCCTCCTAGAATAATAAGACCGATGGCTCCAAGATAAAGTAAAATAAATAGAATTAACATGGTTATCCCGGGTTTTGCTTTTAAAATTTTCTCTTTCATGGCTTCCTCCTTTTATATCGTTATGATATGAATATGATATTATTATGATATCATAATAAAAAAAACTAAGCAAGGGTTTAAGAAATTAAGTGTAGCACTGAGCAGATATTATCTGCTCAATTGAGAGTGTGTGACCATTCCTTTCAGAGGAATATAAAATACATAAAGGACAGGGCTTTCTAGTACATTCTGTAACAGCACATAATCTGTAAGAGTCCTTATAGTCGTTTATATTTAAAAACTCATTAGGGGTTAGCTCCACAGAGACATTATTACTTTCAGGTATAAGGTCATTGGTAGACAAGGATGCAAGGGTGAGTTGCAAAAGTAAAACTGCTAGTTTTTTTGGTTGCAAAATGGAGTTTGGATGGTGAACTAAAAAGGGGGACTTTTCAGCGGTTTTAAGCCGTCCCTTTGCTTTCGTGCTTTCCTAATTAAGAATGTAGAAGCTTGCAAGCATATGTTTGCCTTATCCGTTAATAAACCTCCACTTTCGTAAGCTGATAGAATTTGCTAAAAATAAAATATATAATATAAAATATATGTTAACAGAATTGAAACATTTATAATATATACTTATTGATAAGACTTTATAAAGCAACGACTAAAATGAATTAGTATAAAGAAGGTTATCAGGGTAAAATGGTGGTGGAAATTTGAGTACAGCAGACATAATAAAAACCATCCTTATAAATGAGGATGAGTTTGGGATATCAGAATTGCTTTCATATGCATTAAAACGTGAAGGTTATAAGACTATTGCTGAGTTTAAAGGGTATGACGGAATGGATAGGCTTAATTCGGAAAATGTTGATCTGGTTCTTCTACAAAAGAAGAAAAAGTTATAATTGAGAAACCACTTTGCCTATTTGATATTTCCTCCGACGGAAATAAAATTGTATATTCTGTAAATGACGAAGATGGTACTGAAGTCAGAGTTGCATATTTAAAAAACGATGAAATTTACAATATTACAACTATATATAAGGCAGGCATTAATGAATCTATAGGTTCAGTGTTTTGGAGCCAGGATAGTTCCCAAATTATTGTACCAAGTGATCATGGGAAAATTCATATTATTGAATTGGAATACAATAACTAATCTTACTTTATGGTAACAAAAAGTTCAAAAATGGTAGTAATTCATGCAAAGTCACAGGCTGTTAGTATGCAAGTTATAGCCATACTATAATTCACATAAAACAATTATGAGCAACTTAAAATGTACTTCTGCATATAATAAAGTGAAATCTAATAAATGCTAATTGAGGAGGTCAAATATGCAGGATTATATGCCTTATATGCAAGCAATGGGTTTACCGAGTCAGTACTGTAATATGATGGAAACATCTCAGAATCAACTGGAATTAATGTATCCAAAGATATATTATATTATATACCCTCATGTTAAATGCCATTGTGATATGTTCGATAGTAAATATGGTATGATGAGTCCGTCACGTGAGCAATTGGAAGCCATGGTTGACGATATATATTGCATGTTGGAGGCTGATGTTGAAATAAGTATTCCCGAAGACGACAAGGATAGGCAGTTTGTAGTTGGAGGAAGGCGTTTGATAAGAGACTTGGCATCTATCCTTCTTATCAGGGAATTGCTCCTAAGAAGACGTCCTTACCCCTATTCATATCCTTACCCTTACGGTGGATACCCCGGATATTATGGTGGGGTATATGGGATGTATTAAGCTTTATTGGGTTCATTAGCTTTAACAACACATTTTTATGATATTGTACAGATTAAGCTTTATTCATTATAAAGTATTATAAAGTATTATAAAGTAATAGAGTAAAGAAGTATAATTAAGTAATTAAGTGAAAATATGGTTGACGCTTCTAAAGGTTTGGCATATAATTATTATGTTAATTGTGATAGTGAGGTTTAGGTATGGTATTTATTCTTAACTGACTCTGTAATTTAATATTACCTGAAGGATTATTTGAAAGCCTTAAAATATAGGCTTGGTTTTAGTTTTGATTTTTCAGGTGCAATAATAGAGCGTTAAGAATAACGGTATGTCTGCAACCTTTAATAATAAAGATAAGTGAACCCTGTTCTGCGTTGACCGCATGGTATTTTTATGATGATTGGTATAAATAGGGTATAAAGGCTGTGAGTGGGCATTATTGTTCATTTACAGCCTTTTATATTTTGTAGGAAGGGAGGTGAATATATGCCAAGTCATAACTCCATTAATCAAAAATTATAAACAGGAGGACAATTCTTGTTCTTGATCTATGATGTTTGCTAAGATGCTAAATGTTATATTTATCTTGATTAGCAAGTAATTGCTCCTCCTTCGATAATATGGAGGAGAAAATAATGGAGAAACTCTTGTTGAAATGGAGCCTTAATGAAGGTGAGACAGCTATAAGCATTGAAAGATACTGTCATAATTGTGGGAAAAAAATGATGTTCAAAGATTCGTCAAAAAGAAGAAAAAATGCTAATGGGAAAAACATTTTTGAGTTTGCAATATTTAAGTGCGAGAACGGACACACATGGAATCAGATGTTAGGAATCTATAAATCAAATGAAGAAAGGAAAAGGATGTATATATCTGAAACCAGGAATAATGAAAAGCCGGATATTATAGAAATTGCAAAGTGTAAGGTGTTTGGGATAAAGGAAATTGAGATAGTATTAACACATGTGGACGAACAATGGAGGTTTGATAAACTGCTTGCACAGCAAATTGAGCAAACAAGCCGTTCTTAAATAGAAAGGAGTATCAAAGGCGGAAGGATTTTACTTGATGGACAGAAAGCTAAACCAAGTACAAAGTTAAAGCAAAATCAAAAAATAAACTTTTTGATTGATGAACTTATATAAAGTACAAAGTACATAAAAATAAAAAAGACAAGAGAACCGTCAGGCTGTCTTATGCTTGACAATGTATAGACCATCTATATATAATACTATGTAGATGGTCTATATATCATTTTTTGGGAGAGTGAAGTGATGAAGATTGATAAAAGTCTTATGACAGGCAGTACAACGATGCTAATACTTGGGCTTCTTGAAAGAAGCGACATGTACGGATATCAAATGATTGAAGAATTAGAGCGTCGGTCTCAAAATATTTTTACACTTAAAGCAGGTACACTATATCCTATACTTCATACCTTGGAGCAGAAAAATATGATCGAATCCTATGAGGGGGAAGTTTACAGTGTAAGACCCCGCAGATATTATAGGATTACAAAGGATGGAAGAAAACTACTCGAAGAAAAAAAAGCCGAATGGGAAACGTATACATCTACTGTTAACAGAATTATAGGAGGTGTGAATTATGCAGGAACTTGATAAATATATAAAAGGATTTATGGATACTGTATGCAGCCAAATTAGGTATAAAAGCATTCATAAGAGTATAAGCGATGAACTTACAGACCATATTTGCGAGCAAAAATCCCAGTACATAAATCAGGGATTGGATGAAGAGGAAGCAGTGAAAAAGGCATTGCAGCAAATGGGCGACCCGGTTCAAGTTGGTAAAGAGCTGGATAAGGCTCACAGACCAAGAACCGAATGGTCTATACTGTCTCTTGCTATGCTTTTGGCAGCGATAGGCGGAGCAGTTCAATATTTTTTGTCTACAGCAGGAACAGGTAATTATGATGGATTTTCCCGGTTTCTTCTATATGCGCCTGTAGGAATTGCAGCATTCGTAGCAACATATTTTTTTGATTATACTATTCTTGCGAAGTATTCGAAATTTGCATACTTTATTTTGTTTGCAGTTGCCTTGCTGGGTTTCCGGATTTTTAACAGCGTATTAGGGACTTATACGCATGTTTATTACTTGGTTCTTTTGTTTATCCCTGTATATGCAGCTGTTGTTTACGGTTTCAGAAATAGAGGCTACCTTGGTATAATATATTCCGGCTTTTTTTATGCAGGACCGGCGTTGCTTTGCCTTATAGCTCCAAGGGTTTTTGCACTATTACTTTTTACGGTTGCAAGTTTGGTTATATTGACAAAGGCAGTTGTAAAAGGCTATTTCGGTGTAAATAAAAAAGTGGGACTTGCCATTATTTATATTCCAGTAACAGTAATATCAACTGTTTTTGCATTAATACTGTTTTTGCAGTCTGAGGATAGGATACGCAGAATTTTGGTGCTTATAAATCCTTCAATTGACCCTCAGGGACAGGGATTTCAATTGCTTATGGTGAGGCGTTTTTTGGCAGCGTCCAAACCTTTTGGAAGAGCAACACTTGAAGAAAATTATAACATTATACCCGGTTGGTTCGGTGATTTTTCACTTACGTACATAATAGCTTGTCTGGGATATGTTGCAGGGGTGGCTATAGTTTTATCACTATTTATTCTTATTATCCGTATGTTTGTTTCAGTGAATAAACAAAAAAATGCACTGGGCTTTCTGATTTCTTATGCAGCTTGTTTTGCGGTTGCGGGGCAGTTTGTTATATATGTTCTTACTAATTTCGGCTCACCCATTCGGTTTGCAAGCACCTTACCGCTTGTTTCACCTGGCGGCTCGGGATTTGTAGTAAATATGATACTTGTGGGGCTTGTTTTGTCAGTGTACCGCAGAACCGATCTTGTATCAGGCGATGTACAATATACTACACCTGTAAGGAGGTTGATTACCTTTGAGGACGGCAAACTTATAATTGATTTCCGTACCAGGCTTCTCAAGAAAGAATAAAGCGAAAATCATTCTGACGGTTGACAAAGTATAATTAGCTTTTTTTAAATATACCAGAAAGCCCCCTGAAAAAATGACATAAATACGAATTATATTGTAGTTTATTGTTGGTGTATATGTAAGAAAAAGGAGATAGAATAAGGCGATTTACTAATACATATTATATATATTTATAAAAGGGGGAAAGTATAATGAGGAAAATAGCATATTTATTGGCTATTATTACACTGATCGGTTCTATTTTTTTGGGAGGCACCGTAGCTTTTGCGGATAATTACAGAATGTATTATCAGATTGATCCTGCAGAAGAGATTACTGCCGTCAGTGCTGTCATCTCAGGGGAAGTGATAAAAGGAGAACTAATAAATAGTGACATTACACTGCCGGGCTATGCTTTTTGTTTAAAGATTTATGAAACAGAAAATCCTTCAAGCTATCAAAATGTACCTCTTTCAGTTGGTGGCACCAGTGGAGGGGGATTCAATACCAGAGTTGAAAATTTAAAACCGGATACGGAATATACTTACCTTGTTGAAGGAGGCGTGAGAGTAATTCCCGTATCGGATACGCCGGAAAAACTGACATTCAGGACGCTTGATGAATGTGTTTCGACAGTTATGTATGGAGATGTTAATGGAGATGGAGCGATTAACTCGACAGACTATGCTTTGATGACAAGATATATACTTGGAACAATTGCAGAGTTTCCGATTAAGGGCGGTTTTGAAGTAGCAGATGTAAATGCTGACGGAAGTGTCAACAGCAGTGATAGAGCTTTTATGAGAAAATACATTCTTGGATTAATCACGATTTTCCCTGCAGATGTACCACAGGAAGAGTGGATACCTTATGAACTCAAGGAAAGGGAGGTTGCCTTTAAGGTTGAGAAAAATGAAGACGGCACATATACAGGTGTTGTTTTGCTTACGTTCCCAAGCGGAGGATACAGGGTAACATATGAAGATAAAGTTAACATTGCAATTCCTGTAGCCCCTGATAAGGATGGTGCAAGTGCGATGTACATAAGTGAAAAAGCTTTTGTTGAGGTCTGGACAGGAGGTTCTCCGACTGTTGTTACTACGAAACAGTTGAAATATACATTGGGAAGAGTAGACCCGGGAATTTATAAGTTTAACTTTCGTTCTAATGGTTTTAGCAAAGATTTTCTGTTTGAAATAAGTAAAAATGATGAAAGATGGATACCGTATCAGCTCAAAGAAAACCAAGTGTCCTACAGTTTGGATAAAAACTCCGAGGGTGATTATGTTGTAAGTGTTAAACTGGAATTCGGACATTCCGGCTACAGAGTATCCTATAAAGACGAGGTAAAAACTGCGATCTATGTAGACACTGATGCCGATGGTTCAAGAATTGGTTTTTCGGGTGACAAAGCCGTTGTAGAAAAGTGGACTGGCGGGGTTCTGACTGTTATGACAACTAAAGAACTTAAGTATACACTGGGAAAACTGGCTCCCGGAACATATAAGTTCTATTTCAGTGCAAATGATTATATAGGGAAGTTTGTGTTTGAAGTGGAGGAAGAAGAAGGAGAAACATGGGTAGAATGCCAGCCAGATAGAAAAGATATAAGCTATACAATTGATGAGTACGAAAAAGGACAATATCAGATTATATTTCAAGTGAATTTTCCGAGTATGGGATATAAAGCTGAATATACAGACGAGCTGGCAGTAGCTACTGGTGTGACGCCTTTATTTCTGAAATATAAATTAGGTGGTTCAAGCAAATATATATTTGAGTTCTTGGGTGCTACTTAGGGAAGCAAGGGGACGGTTCTGCTGCTTCCAAAAGGAAGCAGCAGAACCGTCCCCTTGCTTCCCTTGACAATAATTCAGCATTGATGTCATGTGTTGTCACGGCGTTTGTCGTTTGAGTGAAAAAAGTATTTTTTTTATGGAAAGCATCCCCTTAAAAAAGAGCTTTTACACGAAACACTATATATACTCATTGTGGTGTCTTTGCGATATATTTGTTTTAGAGCGGGGGTACTGACACTATTTATAGTTTAAAGGGGGTAATGGCATGCGCATGTCAAGAAAAGTGACAGCATTATTGGTAGTGATTTGCTTAGTATCGGTAAGCTTTGGAGGGGCTATTTTTGCAGCACCAGCTGATATGACACCGTTCGAGGTGACACAACCGTCGGGGGAAGAATTTATAGCACATTATTGGGGAGATGAGTTTTGTGGAGGTACTGCATTTGAATCAGGTGAAGTAATTAAATTAGGAGATGACAAATATTGGTACTATGTAGAAATTATCGGCGCAGAGGAAATAACACGTGCTAAATGCGAAATTGACCCTAAACCTGAATTTGCAATACAATACCAAAAATATAATGGTTTTTACCACAATCAGCCGTCCATGACTCTGAGTTTGCCTGGACAGGTCGGTGACAGTATAATAGATCAGACCAACAAAAAGGTAATATGCGTTGTGCCGCTAGGATATGACCTAACTTCTGTCAAACCCCAGATATGGCTCAATACAGTCAGGCATTACTCAATAGGCAATATTGTGGATTATGATTATAATCAGCCCCAGGACTTTTCAAAACCTGTGGAATATACCTTATCATTTCAAAAATATGGCTCAGAGCCAGAGATAATAGAAAAGTGGACTGTAGAGTGTGTCACATGGGGGGCCGACTATAAGATGTTTGAGGTGAATTTGCCCGGGCAGGTAGGTTCATCGGTAGTTGATATGAAAAACAATATCATTAAGCTTTATTTTAAGCCGGAAACAGATTTGACTGGGATTGAACCATCAATTAAAGCGGTAGGCAATTATCAGGATATTAAGTTTTCAATGATTGCGATTGATGGGCAGAATAAGTTTGTTGTTTTTGGAAAGGATTCAGAAGGAGCTGTTGTTTATTCGGATATATTTACACTAGAGTGCGATATAATTGAAAATGTAGATAATGAAACAGGGATTATTAAGGGAGCGGTTTCATATCCCGGATTGATAAAGTTGTATGATGAAAGTACCGGCAATCAGGTGAAAATCCCGAATACATCCCCTCATTCGAATGGATACTCTGTAGAGGCAGATTTTGATTTTGTATTGACAGGTATACCTGAAGGCAAATATAAAGTTGCTTACTGTCCTCCAGCGGGTTCATATGTTCGTGAAAAATGGTATAAAGATGCGTATATCAAGAAGGATGCTGATGCAATTATAGTAAAGTCGGGAGAAATATGTGATGATATTTTTATAAATACCGATATAATACCTGCAACTTATTCAGATAAAGACAGTTATGAATTTACATCAAAGGGTGTTGGAGAAGAATCGGAGCCTCAGAGAATTACAATTTCAGCAGGAAGAACATATCAGGTTACTATAGAATCTGTAAGTTTATCTGGTGCTGACAAAGCAGACTTTACTATTGTAAACGATGAGGCTACAGGTAAAACAGGCTTAATCAACAACGGCGAAATTTTTATTGATGTTGTTTTCAAGCCTTTGTCGGAAGGCGAAAAAAATGCAGAAATTATTGTCAGAACAGGAAACGATATTGGCGGCGTCACAAGGATTCCCCTATCGGGAAATATTATCGGAGCAGTTATTAACCCGCCGGAATATAGGAAAATACTTAAGGGAGACGCAGACTTAAACGGTCAGGTAAACTCTACTGACTATGCTGTAATTAAAAGGGTGATTCTCGGGAATGCAAATCCGATATATCCAGCCCCATTATCTTTTGGTATGACAATGGACGTAAATGACGATGGTGCGATAAACTCAACAGACTATTCCTATATGAAAAAATATTTGCTTGGTATAGTAAATGAATTCCCAGCAGATGATATTGAATATATACTTGGAGATTTAAACCATGATAAAAAACATACCTATGCAGACATAGAGGTGCTTAAAATGAAGATACTTGGTATTAAGGAGTTTCCTTCATACACAACATTTCTTGCTGCAGATATGAACGAAGATGGATGTATTAACATAGAAGATGTGTTACAGCTGGAACGGCTAATTCCAGAATTGCTTACAATTGAAAAGGTTCAATGGTATACAAGTATGGATGGATCCTTTGGGAATGTGGTTTTGCATATTGCTGGAAAAACAACTTTCGATGCGGTAACTGTGCGTACAATGGGAGATGGCGTAATATATGACAAGCCGTTGAAACTGGACAAGGATAATAATTTTGACGAAACTGTTGTCATAAGTTTTACGCACCAGCCCAATGACGAGCCTTTTCATGTAACCACAACTGTAAAAGCAGCTTTTGGAAATAATACAATAGAGAAGGAGTTGAACAGCGGAGAGTTAGTGTATAATATGGAAAAGCCTGAATAGCCTAAAAATGAGGTGATATAAGCAGAAACTATGGATGTATGTTTTATTATATGAGATTGACATATTGGACAAACTACTGGCGTAAGTATATTTATATAAAATGCTTTGAGGATGGTTGACACACTTTTGGAAGTAGGTTGGAGGTAAGCTTCTTATAGAGATAAACGTGTGTGTAATTAAAACAAACCACAAAAAAGGATGAAAATTTAATATGAAGAGAGCCGACAAGATCAATGCATATCTTAATAGCAAGCTTCAGCTAAAGAAAATTATTGATACGCAGGAAGCAAAGAGGCTGCGGGAGTCAGCAGACGGCGCTTTACTATGGCGAAAGTGGGGGCCGTATTTGAGTGACAGACAATGGGGAACAGTCAGAGAAGACTACAGCCCTTATGGAGATGCATGGGAGTATTTTCCTCACGAGCATGCGAGATCCCGTGCATTCCGCTGGGGCGAGGATGGTATTGCAGGGATTTCTGACGATAAGCAACACTTATGCTTTGCTCTTGCTCTCTGGAATGGAGAGGATCCTATATTAAAGGAAAGGCTTTTCGGGCTGACCGGAAATGAGGGAAATCACGGCGAAGATGTAAAGGAGTACTATTTTTATCTGGAAAACACACCGACGCACTCATACATGAAGTATCTGTACAAATACCCGCAATCCGCTTTCCCTTACAAAAGGCTTGTTGAGGAAAATACTCAAAGACGGGATTCTCAAGGTCGGGGCGGAATGGAATATGAATTGCTTGACACTGGTGCATTTGATGATAACCGCTATTATAATGTTTTTGTTGAATATGCAAAGAATACACCTGAGGACATTTTGATAAGGATAACTGCTGAGAATAAAGGTCCAGTCGCTAAAACACTATATATTTTACCTGCGTTATGGTTTAGAAACACATGGTCCTGGGGATATGACAATGAGAGAAAGCCCTCACTTAAAGCTGTAAAACACACTGAACGTCTTAGTGTTATTGAAGCATTACATGAGAAGATGCCTGTAATGCATCTGTATTGTGAAAATGTCGGTGAGCTTTTGTTTACAGAAAATGAAACTAATATGGAGATATTCGGTCGACAAAACTCAGGTCGCTATGTAAAAGACGGTATAAACAGGTATATTATAAATGGCTCAAGGGAAGCTGTCAATCCTGATAAAAACGGCACAAAAGCTGTCGCACTGTATGTTTTTGAAATAAACCCCGGGGAAACAAGAACAATTCGGCTTAGATTAAGCAAAGCAGAAGTTATGAATGAACCTTTCGGCACAGTCTTTGATGATATACTGAAAACCCGTGAGAATGAAATGAATGAGTTTTATGACAGCGTTTGTCCATTTGAGATGAGCGGTGAATTGAAAAGTATTCAGAGACAGGCATTTTCAGGAATGCTGTGGAACAAACAGTATTATTACTATGCAGTAAAGCAGTGGATTGACGGAGACCCTGCCGGGCCTGCTCCGCCTTATGACAGAATATCAGGAAGAAACTTTGAGTGGGTTCATTTCTATGGTCACGATATAATTTCAATGCCCGATAAGTGGGAATACCCCTGGTTTGCTTCGTGGGATCTCGCATTCCATGTATTGCCTCTGTCCATGATAGATCCTGACTTTGCAAAACGGCAGTTGTATTTACTTACAAGGGAATACTACATGCATCCTAACGGACAGATACCTGCCTATGAATGGGCTTTTAACGACGTGAATCCACCTGTAATAGCTTGGGCGGCTTGGCGCGTATTTAAGATAGAAGGCAAGCTTTATGGAAGCGAAGATACGGAATTTCTAAAAAGAATGTTTGGTAAACTTCTCCTTTATTTTACCTGGTGGGTAAACCGCAAGGATACTTTTGGCAATAACATATTTGAAGGCGGTTTTCTTGGGCTTGACAATATTTCAATACTGGACAGGAGCAACCCGGGAATAAAGGATTGTGTAATTGAGCAATCAGATGGTACGGCATGGATGGGAATGTTTTGCCTTAATATGATAAGGATTGCCGCAGAACTGTCCAAGATAGACAATATGTACAAGGAATGGGCGGCAAAATTCCTTCAGCATTTCTTTTTTATTTCAGATGCAATGAATCATGTAGGTGCACAAGGGGCTAATCTCTGGAATGAAGATGACAACTTTTATTATGATATTTTGCATCTTCCAGATCGCATAAGCTCTCTAAATATACGCTCGATAGTGGGAATAATCCCTATTTTTGCAGTGGAAACAATTGATCTTGAACCGTTATTCAATAAATCAGATGATAGCGCCAGCGGCTTTATGGATGTATACAATTTAAGGACTGAACTTGACTGGCACCTGAAAAATCGTCCTGACCTAGTTCATCACAGGAATATTACAATAGAAGGGGTAGATAATAAAGATGCACGGAATTCAAAAGGAATCTTCCTTTCATTTGTGGATAAAAACAGGTTGAAGCTTATATTGGAAAGGTTGCTGGACGAAAACGAGTTTCTCAGTCCGTATGGGATAAGGTCACTTTCGAAGTATCATGAAAGCCATCCGGTCAGTCTAAGCGTAAACGGAAGAGAATACGGAATACGGTATGAACCTGCAGAATCGTCTGATGGAACTTATGGAGGAAATTCAAACTGGCGTGGGCCGGTGTGGTTTCCTATCAACTATCTGATTGTTGAATCGCTTCAGAAATTTCATTATCACCTGGGTGATGACTTTAAAGTTGAATGTCCTAGAGGTTCCGGAAAAATGATGAATCTTTGGGAAGTATCCATGGAGCTATCAAGAAGGCTTATCAGCATTTTCCAAAAAGAACCTGATAAAAATGGGAAAAGACCTGTTTATGGTGATATTGATAAATTTCAGACGGATGAAGATTGGCGGGATCTTATTCTGTTTTATGAGTACTTTCACGGTGATAATGGAGCAGGAATAGGTGCAAGTCATCAGACTGGATGGACAGGACTTGTTGCAAAACTGATCAGACAGTATCTTGAACATTTATAATTTCTTATTAATTACTCAACATTCCTGCTTATAGGGGATTATAAGGCACTGGTTGCTAGCAAGCTAAGAAAAACATAGCAATCACTTTTGGATATTTGCAAGCCTAATAAAAATGAGTACCATTGATGGGTACCCATTTTTATTAGAACCATTTCCTGAAAGGAAAACTGGCAAAAAGCGAGGGATTCGACGTCCCGAAGCTTTTTGCTATAAAATCATTTTGGTATGATCATTACCAGTCTAAAGTTTCTTTTATAGCATTTGTAAGTAAATCGGACATTTTCTGATGAGTCTTAATACTTGGATGCCAGTCTTCACCGTATCCGTCCTGTTCAAGCTGTTGCGGATATTCAAAAAAATGCACACTTGAGTCTCCACCTGATTTAAAGCTGTCCACAACCTTTGTGAGATAGCCTCTGCATGTTGGGATGCTGTCGCCCCAGAGCATCGGTCCCATTGTGCAGAATATATGGGCATCAGGGTACTGGGAGCGTACTCTACTGACTAGACCTTTGTATGCATTAACAAAGGAAGTTTCGCTAGGAGCATCTGTACTGAAATCATTTGTTCCCAGATTAATAACGACAACATCTGGAATCCAGCTTTTATAATCCCAGATTGTATTCGGATCCTGAGGGATTGTACGAGGATAGAGAACGGGCATGACTTCCTGCATGTTTCCGCCGTAATTTCTAAAGACTCCCTTTCCTGAGTATGCAACTGTTATCTGATCTGCATTGAGATTTCTTGCGGTGATGGATGCAAATGACAAATATGCATTTTGATTTGGCGGTGTGAAGGGCTGGTTTCTATCAGTTCCTTCATTTCCATAAGCACAGGTTATGGAATCGCCGATATATTCTATCTTCCTTGCAGCTTCAGGAGGAGGAGCCAAAAGCTTTCCGCTACCAAAGTCAAATCCTAGAAACTGTGCAACGCCCACTTGGGCTTCAGTTCGTTTGAATACTGTCACAGTATGCTTCCCACTGGTAAGTCCTGATGCCAAGGTAATGGTTTTTGTAGTGTTATTTACATTGATAGGGGTTTTTACCACACCGTCAACTATAATGTTAAACCAATTGTCACCTTGGGATTTAATAGTGGCTTTCGCCTCAGTGCCATCAAAATTTGCAGTTATTGTGCTACCGCTCCATGCAAACTTTGGACCTGCAAAGTCGCTGAAATCAAATCTTCCAATATAACGAACCTCGGGTATTCCGGTATCGGGAGTGGGTTCGGGCGTAGACGTAGGAGACATTGATTCAACAGGGAACTTGTCAATCAAGCCAAGTATAAACCTTTTCAGAATGCTATAATCCGTTGAATTTGCTGATCCGTCTCCGTTAAGATCTGCTGACTTTATTGGAGTGGATTCAGGAAAGGCACTAATTTCACCGAGTATGTATTTTTTCAGTAGTGCGTAATCAGTTGAATTGACCTTGAGGTCGGAATTCAAATCCCCATACATATATGCAGTTGAGTATGTAACTTGACTGAATACAGGAATAAAAAGACCTAATAAAAGCATAGACAATAGAATGACTTTCTTTTTCATTAAATGATCCCCCTAACATAAAATTAAGTATACAATCTATATTGAATGCGATAAAGATTTTATACCGCGCTTCAATTTCCTTGTATAATCATTTGTGACATAAATAATTATATCACAAAGATAGTATAAAGGACATTAAAAGGTGATATAATTAGTGCCCTGTTACAGAGATTGCTATTTAGTAACAGGGCACAGAAATAATCATATTTGCACTATTTTATTTTTGTGTATAAATCATTCTATATCTCTGGTCAGGACTACATTTACTATAAGATCATTAAAGTAACATACGACATTTTTTGAATGCAAATAACCACTCGAATCAATGTAGTCGATTGCGTAAGTAACACTTGTATCAGTACCCGGAAATGTAATGATTCCAAGTTCGTTGAAAGTTACTTTAATTTCAAAATCATCTGCGCTTAAGATGTATTTACTTCCGTCAAAGTGTAATCTGACATTGTTAAGAGTACCTATTATCCAGTCTCTTGAAACACCGCCAATCAGTATCGCTTGAACACTCATATTTTCCGGTACTTCAACAACTTTGACTCCTTTAGGAAGCAATTCTCTAAAAATAACATTGTCAAGAGTAATTTCACTATGGGTATCAATGTAGATACTATCATAAATTGATTGTAGCTCCAAAATGTTTTCTGCTTTGTAGAAGGTTTTACCGGTTGAAGGTATTACTTTTGCTCCACTTGAAGAGGATATTTGCCCGATTTTAGCTTCAATATTTTCTTGGGCAAAATCTATAAATATTGCTTCAATACCTGAATTATTCACTTTCTGTCCTATTATTTTTGCATACATCAAAGCACTGCCATTGCTGTCTGTTGTGCCATCTCCTCCAAAGTAATATGCATAACCATCGTCTGTATTCATATTGCTTAAAGACGAATCCTTGCTTGTCCATATATTAGGAGCAGAGCCTGTGAGAACAACAAGGTATTTTGATGAATATTCGCTGGTCTGTGTTGTATCATGCAATAATTCATCGGCTCGTCTCATGCCGTCACCCATGTTGCTCTTTCCAGATGTTCCGGGTGAAATTGCATCTATCTTTTCCTTAAGCATAATAACATTTGTCCCATAAGACATATCATACATAATAAAGTCATTATTATTGGCTGACTCTGAATACTGTATAAACCCTATTTTTGTTTTTGTGCCAGCAAATTTATTTATAAGATTTTTAGAAGCAGACTTTATTTGTGACAAATATGTTGAATCACCTATATATTTTTTCTCTACAGCATCAAGTCCATTCCCAGAAGCGTTAACTTTTAAGCTGCCTGCTGTAAGATAAACATTTTTTCCAACAATACTTCCGTTAATGGTGTTTCCGTTACCTAAAAACGTAATGTTTCCAGATGAACTTGGTCTGTCCGGGCTACCTGGGGCATAGGCTATACCATTTATTGTGGAAGCAGAAGTTTGAAAGTCGATATTTCCACCTATCGAATAAACATAGACCTTATTGTTGATATCATCAGGATAGAGAGAATTACCCTGAAGTGTAATATCTCCATCTGCAACCATAAAGGCATTGCCGGTATTATTTATTCTGGGCAGTGATATTAACAGATTACCTTTAAAGTACATTGACTTATCTATATAAAATGTACCGTTTCCTGTTATTACGAAACGACTGTTCCAAGGTTCATACCGGATGTTTATGTTGTATTGACCGGGCATTGGAACATCCATACCTGCTGGGAAGCTTGAAGAATCATAGACCTGATTGCATGCAATTGCCTCAGCAATTAACATAGGATGCAGATACGGCATATCAAGGGGTTCTAATACATTCACCTTTTTATTTATATTCAGGTTAGGTGTAGTAACAAAAAAAGATGATGATGCACATGTATCTGTTATCGTGAGATTTATTCCTGTACTTTTTAAAACCTGTGAATATGTACTACCTTTTATTTCCGCCTCATTACCCTGTATTTGCAAGACTTCCTTGGAGAAAATGCCAAAGTCAAAGGGTGAAACTATATCAGAAGTGTAACTGTTGAACGCTCCTGAGTTATCCATAACCAATACTATCTCTTTATCATCATCCAATACACCTTCAATGGTCATGTCTCCAGCTTGTGAATAATTAAGGGTATTCGTAGTGCCAACTTCAAAATCTGATAAAGCAGCATTTCTCACAAGAGAAATATTAGGCAGGGCAGAAGTTGGGTGGGGTGAAGACGACACAGGTGTAGCAGTTGGCAGGGGGGGATAGGGAGAAGTTGGTGGGAATAGTGAATCTACAAACACCTTAAAATCCCAAAAACTTGCCCATGCACCATTTTCCAAACCAGTTACTGTAATTTTTACATACCTTGCATTTGCGGTAAAGTTATCAGTTTGTGTTTGTGCGGTAATTGAATTGTTAGTCTTGTCTACAGCCATGTTCCAAAACATATTATTATTAGAAACTTCAATTTTATATTTGTAGACTCTTCCTCCAAACTCCCACACAACCTCAGTGCCGGTAATATGCTGAATGGTTCCCAGATCAACCATCCACCAGTGGTTCCAGTTACCGTCTTGTGCACACCAACGAGATCCGTTATTGTCATCATTGCCTTTTGAAGCATCATAAGACAAGGATAAAGAAGAGTCTGAAGTTGCTGTTTTTCCCAAAGCGGCGTTAATTCTGTTTACAGGGTTTGATGTTGGCGCAATAATTGGGGTCGGCAAAGGCGTAACTATTGGGGTTGAAGGCGGCAGGAAAAAATTATTATAAACTTCAAATTCCCACAAAGAGAAACCATAGTCTATTGCCCTGGTTATTCCATAGACTCTGACGTATCTTGCACTTGTTGTGGGGAAAGTTATGTCATCAGTACCTCCATCGCCCAAGTCGGTAGTGTATACATCAGTCCAGCTGTTTGCATCGTTTGATACCTGCACTTTGTAAGATTTTGCATAGCTTGATTCCCAGAAAAGCTTTACATTGTTTATAAAACTGACAGAACCCAAATCAACATATATCCATTGATTATCCGACCATCCGCTGGACCATCTGGTGGAGTAGTTTCCATCCACTGCATGAGAGCCAATATTCCCATAACCGTTTTCTTCTGAGGAAACATACACACTCTTACCTAGTGCGAGGTTTGCAGATCCGACAGGGGGAGTGGGAAATGGATTATAGGTTGGAATGCCTGATGTTTCTTCTAGTACAATATTATCAAAATAAATATCCGAGGAAGATGCACCTTCCATATTACCTAATTCAAACCCCAGCATACATGAGGAATCAGTGTTCGTCATTGCAAATTCGATAATATAATCTGTCATATTCATTGTTAGTATTTCATCTGACGATACATAGTCATTATAGTTTGATGTATTGCATATAAAAACTCTGATTGGTCTTGCTATAGTTGATTTTGCCTCAAAAGTCAGCCTGTAAGTTTTTCCTGCAGTCAGGGCTATTGGTCTTTGGGATAATTGATTATCCCATGAATTTGTGCCTAAGCTGGAGATAGGAATCTTGTATTGTCCATTTACAACAGAGCCGTATCCTGAACCTTGATAAGTCCAGTAGGATGTGTTGTCCATAAAATCGCCGTTTTTCAGCAGGTCTGAACTCCCCGAACCTGGGGTAGGAGTGGGGGCAAGTGTAGGTTGTGGCGTTGCTCCTATAACTTCCTGGACTACAATATTATCAATATACACATCATGATAAGGCAGGGTGCTTGATGACCCTAAATCGAAGGATAAACGGGCAGATGTATCAGATACGGTCATTGAAATATAATAAGTGAAATTGGTCATTGTATTTGTGAGATTTGTGTATTCGTAAAAATAATTGACATAAGATGAACTGTTGTGAAGTGAAACTACAATTGGTCTGTCTATCGTTGACCTGGCATCAAATGAAATTTTGTAAGTTTTTCCGCTTACAAGGGAGAAACCTGCTTGTCCAAGTCCGACATGCCATGGTTCTGTACCAGGATTTGATATAGACATTTTAAACACGTTGTCTTCAGCTGAAGAAGTTGTATCTGCACCCTCAGAAGAATGTGAGTATATTCCCCAAAAAAGTGTTCCGATAGTAAAGCATCCATTGGATATTAAATTACTGGATTGCATTGTTTGAGGGGGTTGTGATGATTTGACCAAAGTAATATAATCCAGGTTTATACAGCCATCCGCTACGTCACGCTTGAATTCTATAGTGTTGTTTCCGGCATTCAAAGTGAGGGTTTTTGTTATGGAACTCCATGAATCCCAGTCTGAAAGAGTTGGAAAATATCCATCAAAAGCATGAGTGCCATTAACATATACACTAAGTAACTGATCGAATCCGATGCCGTTTGAATATTTCAGAGAAACATCATATGCTGCTGTTTCTTCAACATTTATGTGGAATTTTGTACTGGCACCTATATTGAAAAGATATCCAGAAACAAAACCTGATCCCGAATAGCCTGAATGATCGTTGGCAAATTCCGCTCCACCAGAAAGGGAACTATATTCTGCTTCATATTTTTGAAGACCTTCGGGCGTAGCTGTAGGGGTAGTATAAATTGTAGGAGTAGTTGTAGAAGTAGGCGTAGGAGTAAACACGGACGGTGTTGATGTGGGAGTAGAAACAGAACCGGGTGTTGGCTCGGTACCAGATATCAATGCTCCGTTAAAATAGGCTGTGATATTATTCCACTCTGCATAAGACGAGTTTTGAGAACAAAATGAATAATCATTGTTCTGATCAAAGTTCTGGCTATAGTTTGATTGGTAAAGCCTTGAGTTCAATTCAACAAAAGAACCAGGTTTAAGGAGTCCGGCAGAACTAGTAAAGCCGTATTCCAGGTACTTATTAGCGTTGTTTGCGTTTATAGAAATAATGGAACAGCTAACATGGTTGGAGATGGCAGATAAACCATTGTTAGAAGCATAATCTATTAACGAAGTTACAGGAGATACATTATCATCAGTAAAGTAATACCTGAGTTTAAGAGCTGATAAATTGACATCCGTATTATCGGTATTATAAACTTTAAATCTTAGGTTTATGGTGCCGACGCTGGAAGCTCTGTCAAAATTATAAAATTCTACGCTTATGTTATTGCCTGTATTGGCGTAAACATAAGCGTTTTGCCCCAATACACTGAAGAAATTAATAATTAACAGAAAGACAAGAGTTGTTGATAGCAGGCTGGACAGTTTTTTGGATACATTGCTTACCATAAAGTAATAACCCCCCTTGGACCATAGAATTATATGTGTTAATTGTTTCTATTATAAATAGAAGTTTTTTATAGCCGCATATACTATTCTTCTCAAAAAGTTTGTTTTTTTAGCAAGCTTTTATACTGAAAGTCTTATAGCATAAGCGTTATAAGACACTTTTTGAGAAGATATAGTTCCTCTGTTTATCGTAGCGGAATTTACTACTTTGTTTGCAGCTTCCGCTGCGATATGTTATTTGAGGTTGTATGGACAGTAAATTGAAGTACATAAGCAATATATTTAACAATATATTATGTGAAATTATATTGAATTTTTCAATCACTGAGTAATTAAAAAAATGTCTTTTGGAGTAAGCAAGAGATAATCAAGATGTTGATGAAAAAGGCTTATATAATATTATTTTATAATAATTTAGATGATTTGTCAAACGGTACATTTTTGAACTTTTGAACAATAATAATACTCTTTGTGCTTTCAATATTGCATCTTGATATTTGGTAATATACTATTTTTCTCAAAAAGTTTGTTTTTTTTAGCAAACTTTTATACTGAAAGTCTTATAGCATAAGCGTTATAAGACACTTTTTGAGAAGATATAGTTCCTCTGCTTATCGCAGTGGAATTTACTACTTTGTTTGCAGCT
>LSQX01251649.1_pt1 | contig 21815 bp, 17 predicted proteins | sample 654561 | NCBI WGS metagenome assembly LSQX01 (sample SAMN04489861, study PRJNA283612) | anaerobic digester metagenome | isolation source: 4 biogas reactors fed with cattle manure at either 37C or 55C with and... | place: Denmark: Kongens Lyngby | collected 2014
GGATAAAAGTGCGGAAACTCAAGTTGGTTACATATAGATTTCGCATTGAATATATATTATAATATTATTTATTATCTAAGTTTTTGGAGGTTATTATATTATGCATACTAGTTGTTTTGATTTATTGTCTTTAAAATATTTTCAAAATATAAAGCTTATAGCCGGAAGAAAGGGCTTGAGCCGTAATGTAACATGGCCATTTATTTGTACAACTCCAACGGTTTCTCAATGGTTGCATGGCGGGGAGCTGCTTTTTATTACAGGAGCCGGAATATCCACCGATGAAGCCAGTCTAGAGGCATTAATGTTGGACTGCATTGCTAAAGAGTTAGCAGGCATCGTTATTGTAACCGGTAATAAATATATAACATCGATATCTCCCTCTTTAATTAATATTGCTGATAAATCAGACTTTCCATTATTTGAAATGTCATGGAATATCAAACTAATTGATGTAACTCAGGAAATATCAGAACTAATCATTGCAAATAAAGACGGTTTTAAAAATCCTCAACGCTTTTTAGAACGATTGTTGTTTTCTAGTGATGAATCTGATAGTTATAATAAATTATCAGAGTTATATAATATTCCTCATAAACCTTATCATTTTATTGCTGTAATAAATTTTGTACCCTCTGAAGAAATGAACTATATTCTGGGTTTTGCCAAAAATGACATGAACCGTTCATTATCCCAGATATGCAAGAATAAATCAGCATTGCTTTTAACAACGAACTTAAATGATAGTATAGTATGTTTTGCTTCTGCTGATGACAAAAAGCACATTCAGCATCTTGTTAATACAATTTCAGACGTATTTAATCAGATACTAGACCGATATATTGGAATTCATATATATTTAGGATTCAGCCGTATATATGGAGAGGATAAAGACCCAAAAACCCAATCCGGCTATAAGGAAGCCAATCATGCAATTCAGTTAATGAAAAAAGACATTTATGACGGAACTATTCTTCACTACTCCGAAATCGGAACCTATAAACTACTATTTGCCATTAAAGATGTAGATGAAATTAAGTCGTTTTATATGGAAAACATTGGTTGCCTTATTGAAAGTGATAAACGGGATTCTAGAGAGCTTATTGCAACACTTCGATGCTATCTGGAAAATAATTGTAATCTGGTTAACACAGCACAGGATTTATTTATACACAGAAACACCCTTGTATACCGTTTGAGTATTATCAAAGAACTACTTAAAAAGGATTTAAACGATTCCTCTATACGGCTCGAACTGTATAATAGCCTTCTTGCTTATGATCTAATGGAAAAGCAATGCCTATTTTAGTATTTGCAGCTTTGTTTCATAAGACTCGGGAGATTTTTTGAATAAATATTCACCCTTTCTTATGGAACAAATAACACCTGCTCTTTCCCGAACTGCATCATATTCATCCGAAGAGTCTAGTACAATAAAGTTAGCATCATGACCTTCTTGAATACCATACCTATCATGAATATACATGGTTTTTGCGCCATTAATAGTAATTAAATCTAAAGCATTGTAAATTTGCTCCATTGTTGTCAGTTGACTAATATGAATTCCGGCATCTAGAATATTCATAAGATTGCCAGAACCAAGTGGATACCATGGGTCTGATATTGAATCCTGGGCAAAGCATACATTCAGTCCCGCATCTAACAGCTCTGGTACCCTTGTTACCCCCCTACGTTTTGGATAGGTATCGCCTTTGCCCTGCAAATGCATATTTTCTGTAGGGCAAGAAATAAAATTAATATTTGACAACTTTAGTATACGGAAGAGTTTATTAGCGTATGCATTATTATAAGAACCCATTGCACAAGTATGACTTGCTGTAGTACGTTCGCCCATTGAATTCAAGTAAGCCAACGTTGCCAATGATTCCACAAAGCGGGACTCTTCATCATCGATTTCATCGCAATGAACATCTATAAGCTTATCGTATTTCATGGCAAGCTCAAAAACTTTTTTTAGTGAAAGCTCTCCTAACTCCTTTGTAAATTCATAGTGAGGGATAGCTCCTATAACATCTGCACCCATATGGATGGCTTCTTCTACCAACTTGTCTCCATATTGGTATGAATACATACCTTCCTGTGGAAAAGCCACTATCTGCATAGTTATAGCATCCTTATATTCCTCCCTTAGTTCTAGCATTGCCTTTAGCGAAGTTAAATTTGGTTCTGTAACATCAACATGTGTTCGTACATATTGGATACCGCTAAGTATTTCTTTGTTTATTGCTATGCGCGCTTTTTCTTTTACCTCCTCTACAGATCTATCATGCTTAATTTCAGACCATTTCTGAATTCCTTCAATAAGAGTGCCACTTTTATTTTTAAAATCAGTTGTACTGATTGAATAGACATAGTCGAGATGTATATGTGGCTCCACATAAGGAGGCAATACTAATTTTCCCTTTAAATCAATTTGTTCCAAATTAGATTTTTCTTTATCCTGACACGGGGAAATTTTTTTAAACTTCTCGTTTTCTACTAGAATGTCGGTTAGCTTCTGGCTTCCTTTAAGCCGGGCATTTTTAAATAATTTTTTGCTCATTTGTCTGTCTCCCTGTATCCAAAATGTTTTCTAAATGTTAATGAGATTATAGCAAACTAATTTTTGGTCGTCTTTGTACCCACAATATGATTTTTTGATAATATTTTGTATTCTTTGTACATTGTGTTTATTTTTGTTCTAGTATAACTTCATATTATAGACTATATTAATAATAACGGAGGGCGACATTATGTATGACCATGTAAAAATGGAACAAATGACTTGGATGGAATTCAAAGAAATGAAGAATAATGTGATTATTTTACCCATAGGCTCAACTGAACAGCATGGACCCCATCTACCATTGTCTGTAGATACTATACTTGCAGAAGAAATTGCTTACCGTCTTGCTACAGAAATTAATGGCGTGGTTGCACCTGCTCTATCCTATGGGTATAAATCAAAACCGATGAGTGGCGGTGGTCCCCTTTTCCCAGGAACTATTGATCTCAATGGAGCCACACTTCAACAACTTGTTCTAGATTTGATTGATGAGTTTGTAAAAGATGGATTTACAAAGATATTTATATTAAGTGCTCATTATGAAAACGAACCATTTATATGTGAGGCGATGGATATTGCCTCCGATAAATATAAGGAAAACGTAACAATAGTGTTAGCTAACTGGTGGGATCCTATCTCAGATGATTTGATACAGAAAATCTTTGATGAGTTAGAATTTCCTGGTTGGGCACTAGAGCATGCCGCAATAACCGAAACTTCACTTATGATGTATCTAGCCCCTAATCTTGTACGTACTGATAAGATTCTAGATACAAAGAACATAAATCCTTTAACCTTTTTCAAGTATCCTATTGATAAAAACGCCATTCCTGAAACAGGTGTTTTAGCATCTGCAAAATCCTCCTCTGCCCATAAAGGTAAATTAATAGTAGATGAGGTAATTCCAAGCCTTGTTAAAATAGTAAAATCCGTATTTAAATAGTATTCTATTATACTAGAAACAAAAAAAGAATAAGATTGGCTAAAAAGGTGCATCCATACGGACGCACGTTTTAACCAATCTTACCTTTATCTATCTACCCTCTCGCTCCCCCAGCCTCGTTCCTCTGGTTCATACCTTCTCCAGTACTTACCGCCTATAGATTATCAAATTTCAGCGAAAATGTCAATACTTTTTAGTTTCTTAGTAGATTATTTGTCAAATTGCATAAAGACATTTCCACATACAACCAAATTGAGGTGCCTGGCATTTACTTTTTGGTGCCAGGTATCAGCCCTAGGTACCAATTTAATTGGTAGCTGATCCCGAATATCCATTTGGGTTTTTACTTTGCCACTTATATGAATCTTTACACATTTGTTCGATGTCTCTTTCGGCCTTCCATCCCAGCTCTTTTTGTGCCTTTGATGGGTCGGCATAGGATGTGGCGATATCTCCGGGCCTTCTTTCTGTTATAACATAGGGAAGCTTTTTATTGCAGGCTTTTTCATAATTCTTAATTATCTCAAGAACGCTGTAGCCTCTTCCGGTTCCCAGATTATATGTCACTAGCCCGGGCTTTGACATAAGCTTTTCTATTGCCTTTATATGTCCAATGGAAAGGTCTACTACATGTATATAGTCTCTGACACCGGTTCCGTCGGGGGTATCGTAATCATCTCCAAATACATTTATCTTATCCAATGTTCCTGATGCCACCTTTGCTATATAAGGCACTAGATTGTTGGGTATACCATTGGGATCCTCTCCGATTTCGCCACTTTCATGGGCACCAATAGGATTAAAATATCTGAGAATGGCTATGTTCCAACTATTATCAGCGGCATATAAATCCCTTAGGATATCCTCAATCATAAGCTTGGTTCTTCCGTATGGATTGGTTGCTGATAGTGGAAACTCCTCTGTAATAGGTACGGTCTTTGGATCACCATATACCGTTGCAGAAGAAGAAAACACTAGGTTTTTTACTTGGTGCTTATCCATAACCTCCAGTAGATTAATTGTACCGCTTACATTGTTCTTAAAATACTGCAAGGGTATCATACAGGATTCCCCCACTGCCTTAAGACCTGCAAAATGAATTACCGCATCGATTTTTTCCCCTTCGAATATACTATCCAATGCTTCCTTATCAAGAATATCGTTCTCGTAGAAGGTAATGCTTTTACCGGTAAGCTTTTCTACTCGTTTAACAGATTCCCTGGTGGAATTACTTAGATTATCAACAACCACAACATCATAGCCTGCACTTAGAAGCTCTAAATCCGTATGACTTGCTATATAGCCTGCTCCTCCTGTTACTAATATCTTCATAATTAAGTCCTCCTTTATAATATTAACCCCTATAATATGCCAGACCACATAATTTGTGAAGCATTATATATGGCCTCCCCATAGAAATTAGTGCAAAAACCCTGCTTCCTCAGGAGTGTATGGTACCTTTCCAATTATCATAGCCTCTCCTCACTCGTATATTATTTTTTATAATCCCAAGGTCTATGTTACCATTATATAACAAATACCTTAAATAACAATTAGAAATTTTCCTTCATCTTTTATGCAGGGTATATTTCCGCCAAAGAAGAACTAATTACCACAATATAACAGGTAAATACTTCTTATAAGTATGTTAAAATAATTATAATAGACGGGTCGTCACTCCAAGTTAATCAGCACCCGCTAAAATATGAAAGGAGTATACCATGGGGAAGATATTTTCCTTCCGGTATGCCCTTCTCTTAAGTGTTCTTTTGTTTAGTATCAGCTCTTATGGTTTTGTAAAAGCTTATATCCATGGTCATAGAGAACAATATATCTCTTCACTGCAAGATGTTGATACGGTAAGCCCAGAATACGATATGCTAAAAAATACTATCGATTCTGTCATTGATTCTTCTTTAGTTAAAAACCCTGCCCTCATACAAAACGATAAAACCTTGAATGTCTTAGGTACAACTATTGAACTTGGAGAAAGTGCCGACAGCATTCTAGATAAGCTTGGTAGCCCAAACCGCATAGCTAAGACAGAAATGGACTTTGATTATTATGTCTATAACAATAATTACAGCAAGCTCTTGTTTGTTGCTATAAAAGATAATAAGGTCGCGGGCTATTACACAGATTCTATAGATTTTAATTACCTTGGTATTACTTCGGGCTCTAGCTTAAAAATGGTAAATGAATTACTTAATACGGATTTGGCTATGGACTATGTTATGACTCATACAACTGAAAATTACATATTACATGTTTTTATGGATGAGATAGGCAGCCATAGAGTAACAGGAATATCTCTTTTGGTAGCCAATACGAATGATATTGGTTATACTGCTGAGAGCATAAGAGATACCCAGCTTATAGTATATGACCTTACTAATTCTATAAGAAAAAGAAACGGTATTCCTATACTTTCCTGGTCCTCTACTGCTGCCAAGGCAGCCGCTAAGCACTCCATAGATATGGCTGAAAATGCGTATTTTGAACATTATAATCTCTATAATAAAACACCGGGTGACAGACTTAAAGAAGAAGGCATATATTATCAGTCCATAGGTGAAAATATAATAGCAGGATATGAGAATGCGATTATATGTAGTCATGCATGGTTTAATTCGCCTGAGCACAGAGATAATATACTTAACAAAAATTATAAAAACTTAGGCGTTGGGTTTACTTATCTGGAAGACAGTATATACAAGACTTATATTACACAGAATTTCTTCAAGTAAATAACAGCATACCCTTAATAATATCATGTTATTGTAGGAATAATTCAATTATAGCATTGATTCAAATTAAGCCTTGATTAATAGGTGTGTTATAATGTATTCTTATACAAGGGAGGACATTATATGGATCAACAATTATTTCATAAGGTATGTGATGAGGTTATTGGACAAGGACAGGGTTTAATGGGTATCGGTACGCTTAGTGAAAAGACCGTGCATTCTGTCCTGAAAAGCTATTGCGATCCCAATGAGAACAACCACGAGATTAAAATAGATGGCTATGTAGCAGATATCTGTAACGGACATGAAATAATAGAAGTACAGACCAGAAGCTTTGATAAATTAAGAAAGAAATTATCCGTGTTTTTAAAGCTGTATCCTGTCACTATAGTTTATCCCATCCCATATATTAAATGGATTAGATGGGTTAATCCGCAGACGGGTGAAATTACTCAGCCAAGAAAATCTCCTAGAAAAGGCACTCCCTATACAATCTTTCCTGAGCTTTATAAGATAAAAAACTTTCTTGTAAAGCCAAATCTACGTATTAAAATTGTAATGCTCAACATGGAGGAGTACAGGTTCCTAGATGGATGGAGCGAGGACAAGAAGAAGGGCTCCTCAAGATGCGACCGAATTCCTACGGAACTTGTTCAGGAAATTTATATAAGTGAGGTAAAGGATTATAAGCTTCTTATACCGGAATCCCTGAAAGAAAATTTTACCTCTAAGGATTATAAGAAAGCCACTGGGCTATCAGCTAGTGCTTCAACCACAGCCGTACATATCCTTAATTACGTAGGAATTATAGAAAGAACAGGAAAGAAAGGACGCGCTTATCTATATTCACGAAAAGCAGATTAGTCCTTTTTAAGCTACTAATCTGCTTTTACAAATAGATTAGTTCACGGTAAGCATTACTGCGAATTATAAAAATAATAAGGAGGTATAGGGGTAAAAATCATAACCCCCAACAAACAGTTATGAGTACAGAAAACACAACAAATATCGAAGACAAAAAGGAAGTAGTAGAAGTTGCAAAAGAAAATGAAGTAATTCCTTCAATGGACGATTTTAAGGATCAGATTGAGAAATCCTTTAAAAAAGTAGTTGAAGGTGATATCTTAAAAGGTACTGTAATCGGTATATCAGATACAGAGGTTACTTTGGATTTGGGCTCTTATACCGAAGGAATAGTTAAGCTCGAGGAGCTAAGTAACGACCCTGCATTTTCCATAAAGGGTGATGTTACTGTAGGCGAAGAAATGTCCTGTATCGTAATTAATGAGGATGACGGAAAAGGTAATATACTCTTATCAAAGAAGCGGGCAGATGATATCCTTTCATGGGAAAAGCTTTCCGAAGATATGGAAACCAAAACAAAGCTGAAGGTTAAAATCGCACAGGCAGTAAAGGGTGGCCTTGTAACCTATCTTTATGGCATCCGAGCATTTATTCCTGCATCTCAACTTTCCATAGAATATGTGGAAGACTTGGAAACCTGGGTTGGAAAAGAGATTGAAATTATCGTAATAACAGCCTCTAAGGATGATAGAAAGCTTATCTTATCAGGAAAAGAAGTAGAATTAGAAGCTGTAAATAAAAAGAGAGCAAGAAATATAGCTAATCTTACTCGGGGCTTTGTAACAACCGGAACAGTTGAAAAGATCATGCCTTACGGTGCTTTTGTAAATATCGGTGAGGGTCTCTCAGGCCTACTTCATATATCTCAAATCAGCGAAAAGAGAATAAAGTCTCCAAATGAAATAATAAAGGAAGGCGAAACCGTAACCGTTAAGATTTTAGATGTAAAGGATGGCAAAATAAGCCTAAGCATGAAAGCAGTCATAGAGAAGGAAGACGTGGCTATGGATTTTACAGATGCCCCTTCCTCCTATCAATCAGGCGAAGAAGCAACGACCAATCTAGCTTCCCTACTAAAAAACATAAAACTAAAGTAAAAGCTAAAAAGGGCTGTTTCAACAGCCCTTTTACTTTTTAAAAATAAATATAGTCCATTAGATAAAGAATAATAAAGGCAATACCACCAAGCATTAAAAACTGAAATATAAAAAGCACCCACAAAAGACCCCGATTACCTCTAACCTTTTTTTGTAACTTAAGATAATTTTCACCGAGTACTTTGTTCTCCTCTTTAATCTGGTATAGAAGCTGCTTATGAAGCTCCATTAATACAGTTGACAGATTATTAATCAGCCGCTTATCTAGGTCTTCCAATTTATAATTTGTCTCAATAACAGTGGTCATAAGGCTTTCTATTTGGTCTAAGGCTTTTCTTCCCTGGTTTTGTGTTTCCTCGCTTTGTACCTGTGACCAAGCGCTTCCCTTTTGTCTCATTTCCTCCAAAATCAAAAGGATCTCTTCACTTTGATTCTGAATCTGAGACAGCTGCATAGATGTCTGAACGAGGGATATCTGACTACCATCGGGCTGATTGTCGATTTCTCCAAGTCTATGAATATATTCCTCCATAGACTGTCTATAACGCTTTAGTACTTCTTTGTACTGTGCAAGTCGTAAATCATCTCTGTCCTTGGTATAGTCCGAATTATCCTTGTTTCTAGAAAAAGGAAATAAACTCATTTTCACCCTCCTCATCCGTACTATGCTCCGAAGCCCAGAAGCATTCGGTTTTTCCCTGCTTTTTTCTTTTCTTTTTTATTCTTTTTTGTATCCTTTTTGTCTTCTTCGTCAGCTATGGTTTCTATGGATTGTTGCGCGCTGTAGCCTTGCACCTCTTCATTTATTGATAGCATCTTCTCATCCAGATATGACACTAGTTCTGAGCATTCCTTCAATTCTTTTCTTATGTGCTCAGGTGCATTTCCTTCAAATTTATAATAAATCTTATGCTCTAGGCTTGCCCAAAAATCCATGGCGATTGTTCTAATCTGTATCTCAACTTTAATATCAATGGTCATATTTGAAAGATAAACGGGCACAGTAACAATCATATGATAGCTTGTATATCCGTTTGGCTTAGGGTTGGCAATATAGTCCTTAATAGTAATTACTTTAATGTCACTAAGCTTAGATATCAAATCAGCTATTCTGTAAATGTCCGATGTAAAGGAACATATTATCCTTATACCGGCAACATCATTAATATGCTCAATTATACTCTCTACATTTAAATCATGTCCATAACGTCTTAATTTCTTTGTTATACTTTGTGGAGTTTTTAATCTGGAAGTTATATGCTCGATAGGATTATACTGATGAGCTAGCTTAAATTCATTATTAAGTATTTCCAGCTTTGTGTTAATTTCCTTTAATGCAGCATCATATAACATTAAGGCCTGACTCCATTCCTCTGCCTCATTATATAACATAGGTAGTTCCACTTTATCACAACCTTTGCATATGTCTAATTCTTAGACAAATTTTTCGACCATCTCTGGCCTAACGAGGACAGTATAACATATAATTATGAACAAACCTTGAATATTTAAAATTTTAATCAAAAATTAAGAAATTAATCTATTTTTTTTGTTTATTTTTACGAAGCCATGACCAAGCAACATAAGCTGCTAAAATAATAACTATAAATACAATTAAAATAATTATGCCTAGTTTACCTGAGCTTTGAACTGTCTCTGTATCGGTTGACACATTGGTCGAGCTAAGTGTTACCTCTTCCTCAACCGGTACATCCGTTGGGCTAGGCTCTTCGGTTGGTTCAGGCGTCACAGACTCCTCATTTTCACTTGGTTCCGGAGCCAGGAATCCCTCGGGATCAACAACCGCATAATATGCAGGCTTTGCTGAAAAATTACGATCAAATAGTAATGGGTGACCCTCTGCTCTCCAGCTTTGAGAATCTAGCTTGCCCCAGAAGGTTACGCGGTTAATATTATCCGCATACTTTTTATATACTTGAAAGAGCTCGGCATAAAGCTTAGCTTGCTTCTCATAATCTTCTTCGCTAGGCTCTGTCGTATAACTACCATATGAACCCATAGGTATATCCAGCTCAGTAATTCCTACCTGTACTCCTGCTTCGACAAAGCGCTTGATAGTGTCTTCTATAGAGGAGATACTTAGATTTGAAGTCCAGTAATGGGCCTGCATTCCAAGGGCTTCTACCAGCAAGCGATCAGGCTCTGTGTTACGGGGGTCTGTTTTCCATTGATTATTAAGGTCCTCCGCCATCAAGGCCATAGCCTCTCTCTTCCAAGGAGAATTTTCGTTAAAATCATTATAAAATAAGATGGCATCAGGGTCTGCTAAACGTGTGAAGACAAATGCATCATAAATATAGTCTGCACCACTCTCACCCTTTGAAGCATCTGCTCCGTTTTCATAAGCCATATACCAGTAAGAAGACTGGGACGGATTGGACGATTTCTTTCTAAGAACAGTCTTCCAGTCCTTAGGAACACTTGAGCCACCGTCGAAGGCCTCATTAACTACATCCCAGGATACTACTCTTCCCTTAAAATGCCCTGCGACATTGTTAATATATTCCTCCATATTTGCTCTGGCTTCCTCACGGGTAAGAGGATTGCCACTTTCGTCCTTGTTAACCCAATCGGCGGACTGGGAGTGCCATACTAAAGTATGACCATGAACCCCTATTCCATTTTCATTTGCCCAGTCTACAAGAGCATCTGCTCCTCCGAAGTTGTAGCTACCCTTCCCGCGACTCAGACTTGCTGGCTTCATGGAGTTTTCCGCGCTAACTAGGTTGTAGTGATATTTGTACATTTCAGTGATACCTTCATCTCTTAAATGGTTGGGCTCCATTATATTTCCAACAGGAAAATAATCCTTATATGTTTCCTTTAGTGATGAAAGTGTGAGGTCCCATTCGGGTAGCGCTTCTACATCGCCAATCTGTGTAATAACGATATTATCTAAATACCATAAATCAGCATGGGTGGCCCTATCATTGGTATATAATCTAAAATCAACAAACTTCAGAGGCTCGGCCATCATAGGGGTATTGCCATTAACCTCCTTCCATTGGTCTGTGGGGAGTGTTCCGACCTGATCGGGGCTTGGAAGCTTAAATGTGTTGTCTGCAGTATTTCCATTAAGTAATACTGCGGGGCCTACTAGAGTGTCTTTTCCCTCGTTTCCTTCAGAAGGAGCATAAAACCATCCAGAGATATTGTATACCGCACCTGCTGGTAAGGGCTCCTTAAAAGTTAGCCTAACAGCATTATTAAAGCTTGTATAGTCATTATCAATCTTGCTAACCTTCAGAGAGCTATCGTCATTATGCCCGATTCCGCTAGCATTGACCCACTCAATTTCCGAGCTTTTGGCTGCTGTAAAAAGCTCCTCATCTTCTGCTTGATTATCAAAGCTATAGGCAAATAATTCTGTGTTCTCAGCTGATGCAAGTTCTGTCTTGCTAGTAATCATAAATAATAATGATACAACTAGTAGCAGACTCAAATTAGACATAATCCTTTTAAACATTTTTTCCCTCCTATGTGTCATTATAAATGGTATTCATTGATAAATGATGACAGTATAAGTATTTTAACATATGTACTATGAAAATAATAGGATAATGCTATGTTAAAAGTTTATTGAAAGTTTTTGTTGACATTATTAATTCTTCCATATATAATGTTGGAAGACTATTACAGAAAGAGAGGTTAAAACATATGAAGTTAATTATTAGTAGAAATCAAATCGGTATAAATAATGTTAACGCTATAGCTATGTCTTTATGTGGAAATACCTCTTGGATCTGTAAGAATCGTGTTTGTATATAAGTTGACCTAACCTTTCCTGCTGCCTTCGGGATAGGATCAACAAAAGAAACCGTATTTTTGCTTATTTGCCGTGGTATTTCAACCGCGGCTTATTTTATTGTATGGATATAGCATCCTCTACGATAAGATTACAAAAGAACAAATATCGGTTATGAAATGTAGTGCATCTAGGGAATGCAGGAAATGGAGGAGTAATGAATAAACTGTCTTATTATTTAAAGAAATATTGGTATGCATATGCCTTTGGCTTACTTTGCACCGTGGTTGCCGTATCCTTGGATATGGTCTCTCCACAGATCACAAAGCGAATCATAGATGATGTTATTGTTGATAGGCAAGTAGATTTACTTCCTACTCTCTTAACAATGATTTTAGTCATAGGCTTGGGAAGAGCTGTCTTTGCATATTTTAAGGAACTGACCTTTGATACCATAAGCTCAAAAATCGCTTCTAGGCTAAGAAAGCGCTTATTTGTCCACATACAGGGCTTATCCACAAGCTTTTTTGATGAAAACAATACCGGAGAATTAATGTCCAGAGTTAAGGATGATGTAGATAGAATCTGGGCAGCTCTGGGATATGTCAGCATGTTAATCATCGAGGTAGTTATTCATACCGCTATCGCCTTGTTTTTTATGTATCGCCTAAGTCCCAGCTTGGCTATTATACCTACAATTGTATTACCAATCGTGGCAGGCCTTGCTGTATTGATGGAAAATAAGCTTGGAAAAATATATGAAAAAATCAGCGAGCAAAACGCAAAACTAAATACAGTTGCTCAGGAGAACTTATCCGGTGTTCGTACCGTTAAGTCCTTTGCAAGAGAAAAGTTTGAGATAAATAAATTTTTATCCCATAACAAGCAATACTATGAACTAAATATGAAGCAGTCTAAGGTCTTTATAAAGCTGTATCCTTATTTCCAGTTAATTACCAAGCTGCTTCCCATGGTCGTGATTTTATTCGGAGGACGCCAGGTAATTAAGGGGGAGATCTCTCTTGGTACCTTGGGAGCCTTTACTGAATATTCCATGAATATCGTTTGGCCTATGGAAATGCTGGGTTGGCTATCAAATGATTTGGCTGCAGCATTTGCATCCTATAAAAGGATTCGCAAGATATTTGCTGAAAAACCGGTAATTATAGAGAAGGATGATGCTCTTATTCTGGAGGAGGTCAAAGGATCCATAGAATTTGATCGTGTTTCTCTTAGAATTAAGGATAAGGAGATTCTTACTGATATCAGCTTTAACTTAGAAGCTGGTAAAACCATAGGTATTATGGGTGCGACTGGAACAGGCAAGACCTCTATAATTAATATTCTACAGAGGTTTTATGATGTATCGGAGGGTGAGATTCGCCTCGATGGAGTAAATATAAAGGATTTATCTTTAAAGCAGCTAAGGAGTAATATATCCCTTGTTATGCAGGATGTCTTTCTATTCTCTGACACCATTAGCGAGAACGTAAAAATGGGAAAAAGATCTTATATTAAGCATGATGAGATTCTGGAGGCGGCTAATTATTCTCAAGCCAATGAGTTTATCGATAAGATGGATGATGGCTATGAAACCATAATAGGTGAACGAGGAGTGGGCTTATCCGGTGGACAGAAGCAAAGAATCAGTATTGCCAGAGCGCTGGCTAAGAAGACACCTGTCTTGGTACTGGATGATTCCACCTCAGCTCTTGATATGGAGACTGAGCATGCTATTCAAAAGGCACTGTCACAGATAAATGCCACAAAGATAATAATTGCTCACAGAATATCTGCTGTAAGAAATGCTCATGAAATTATTATTCTAGAGGACGGGAAAATCTCCGAAAGGGGAACCCATGAAACGCTCCTTAAGGAAAAGGGATACTACTATCAGACCTATTTGGCCCAATATGGAGATTATTTTTCAGATAATAGCCTGACGGCGCCTACTGGCACTGATGGAAGGGAGGCAACCATATGTCAATAAATGCAATTAAAGATGACGAACAAATGAGTTCAGTCAGTAAAAAAACAACCATGCTTCGTTTATTCCGTTACCTTTTAACATACCGGGTAACAATAACGATCGTTATATTTATAATGCTAGTAACTGTAGCCATCTCAATTATAAACCCTCTGCTAATTGAACGAGCAATCGACGTTCATATCGCAGACAGAGATGTAGAGAGCTTGCTTATCCTTATCAGTATTGCTATAGGTATAAATCTAATCTTTATCGTATTAGTAAAGCTAAGAATGTACCTAATGGCTAAAATGTCAAACGATGTTCTACTAAGAATAAGACAGGAGCTATATTCTCATATACAAAAGCTTAGCTTTAACTTCTTTGACAGTAGACCAACGGGTAAAATTCTTGCAAGGGTTATAGGCGATGTCAACTCACTAAAGGATGTTCTTTCTGATAGTGTTACGACATTAATACCTGACTTTGTAACAATAAGCGCGGTAGTTATTATAATGCTGATTAAAAACTGGCAACTTGCTCTGGCTTCATTAATAAGCCTTCCTCTGATGATAGGCGGTCTTTGGTATATCGAAACACGGGCTCATTTAAGATGGCGTGTTCACAGAAAGAAAAGCTCCAATCTTAACGCCTTTATTCATGAGGATCTGTCCGGTATGAGAATTATTCAAAGCTATACCGCAGAAAAGGAGACCGAGGAGGACTTTGATCAGCTTCTTGCGGAGCATCGTGGCTCCTTTATGCATGCCATTGTGATAAACGATGCCTTCTTCTCAGTCATAGATATCAGCTGGAGTCTTGGTTCCATTGCCATGTACTATGTGGCAATAAAGCTTATGGGTATCGGTCCTGATAGTGTAGGAACATTAATATCCTTTGGTATCTTTATAGGTATGTTCTGGCGGCCTATAATGAATCTGAGTAATTTTTATAACAAGCTGATAACTAATATATCAGGTGCCGAAAGAATATTTGATATACTAGATACTAAGCCTGAGATAGCAGATGCAGGAAATGTCACAGATATGCCTGTTATCAAAGGAGAAGTAACCTTCGATCATGTGTCATTTTCATATGATAAGGATACACAGGTACTTAATGATGTAAGCTTTAAGGTTAAGCCCGGAGAAACCATAGCTCTGGTAGGGCCTACGGGAGCAGGAAAAACCACTGTTGTTAATCTAATAAGCAGATTTTATGATGTTCAGCAGGGGAATGTATACATCGACGGACATAATGTAAAGGATGTATCCATTGAGAGCTTGAGAATGCAAATGGGAATCATGACTCAGGATAACTTCCTATTCTCCGGCACTATTAATGATAATATAAGATACGGTAAGCTGGACGCTAGCGATGAGGAAATAATTGCTGCTGCAAAGGCGGTAAATGCCCATGACTTTATTATGAAGCTGGAGAAGGGATATGATACAGAGCTAAGGGAAAGAGGCGGCGGGCTCTCTATCGGACAAAGGCAGCTATTAGCCTTTGCCAGAACCATGGTCTCCATGCCTAAGATATTAATACTTGACGAGGCGACCTCCAGTATCGACACCCATACAGAGCTCTTGGTACAACAAGGTATAGAGGCCTTGCTAAAGGGACGTACCTCCTTTGTAATAGCACATAGGTTATCAACTATAAGTAAGGCAGACAGGATCTTTGTCATCGACGATGGTAAAATCTTAGAAGAGGGTAGCTCCGAGGAGCTCCTGGCAAAGAAGGGCTTATATTACGACCTATACATGGCACAATTTAAGAATATTTAATAGAAGGGCTATTGCAAAACTGTACTCGGGATGCATAGAGTTACTACCTATACAACCCTTATGTTTTTGCAATAGCTCCTCTTATTATACTTAGAATCTTCGGTTAGGGAGGGTTATTATAAAGCTTGTCCCTTTAGTGTATTGGGTGCGGACCTTTATTTTACCGGTATGTGCAAGAATAATTAGCTTGGCAAGAGATAAGCCCAATCCGTGACCAGAGATATTACGGGTTCTTGCATTGTCAGATCTATAAAATCTATCAAAAATATGCTCTACATCATAACGAGTCATTCCTATCCCCGTATCTTGAACGGTTATAACACAATCCCCATTTTGATTTTTGCACATTATGTTTATCTCATCTCCAAGCTTGGAATATTTAACTGCATTATCAATAAATATTCTAATAGCTTGTTTTATAGCTTGTTTATCTCCGTATACAGTCACATCCTCTAAGACAGGGCTATTAATAATGCGATCTGGCGCAACCAGCTTGGTCTCCTTAACCATATCCTCGACAATAGGTCTCATATTAAATCTCTTCTTATTAAGCTTTAAGGTCTTCTTGTCATGCCTTGATAGGAAGAGAAGCTTTTCTACTAGATCCTGCATGGACCTGGATTCATTTTGTATGGCCTCAATGGATTCGTCTAGAACCTCTTCATTTGTAGAGCCCCAACGATCCAACATGTTTGCATAGCCTTGAATAACAGCTATAGGTGTACGAAGCTCATGGGATGCATCAGATACAAATTGCTTCTGACTCTCATAGGAAGTCTCTAGTCTATCAAGCATTTCATTAATAACATTGGCCAAATCCTTTAATTCATTCTGGGTTCCCTCTACATTAAGCCTTTCACTGTGAAGATTATGTGCTGTTAGGCGGCTTGCTGTTGCTGACATAATAGAGATTGGTTCAAATATCCTCTCATCACTTTTTCTACCCTTTCGGATAATTAACACAACTACAACAGCATAGAGGATAATTAGCTTCACAAGCATAGAAAGAAATCTCTGATAGCTTTTTGTTAAATCATATTGAAATGTTACCCGATAATTAATATCTCCTACTGTAAATTCCCTGTCCTCATTGATTACTAATATATGATTATCGCTTTTTCTGTCAAAGTGAATCCCATGAAAAAATGCTTTATCTGATGTCGGACTATAAGCTATATCATTATAAACCTCTTTACCGCTATCCTTATTCTCTATCACCATGGAAAGATTCTGCATATAATAAGGATTGATATAAATACTCTCTCCTTCTTCACTGATGGAGGAAACAATATGGTCTGCCATATCACTAAAATCCTCTTTCTCGGCATACATATAAATAAGAAAAACCCCTATTATAATAATAATTCCATGTGTTAAAAGCAACTTCAGATATCCCATAGAAATCCGAAACAAAATTGACAGCCGAAGATTACTCATCCACTCCAATCTTCTTTCACGGATAGGGAGAAAGATTTTTATCGATAATTTGCGTATAGCTTCCAGAAATTTGTCCCAGCTCATGTTATCCCCTTGTCTTCCTTTTTAGTCCTTGATAATATAACCAACACCACGGACAGTTGAAATTAAATGTATTCCATACTTCTCATCAATCTTCTGTCTTAAATATCTAATATAGACATCTACCACATTTGTATCGCCAAAATACTCGTAATCCCATACATGGTTCAATAGCTGTTCCCTGCTAAGAACGATATTTTTATTACGAATCATATATTCTAAGAGTTCATATTCCTTCTTAGTAAGCGTAAGCTCCTCTTCCTTATAGAAAGCACTTCTGCTAGCCAAATTTAGCTTTAAGTCTCCTATCTGTAAATTTTCAAGCTTAGGCTCCTTTATACTGTTCTTTCTATTTAATGCAACCCTGATTCTAGCCAGTAATTCCTCAATAGCAAATGGCTTAGTCATATAATCATCTGCTCCGGTATCTAATCCTGCCACCTTATCAGACACATCGTCCTTAGCAGTAAGCATTATAATGGGAACCTGGGATTCCAGGCGAATCCTACGGCATACCTCGATACCGTTTAATCCCGGAAGCATTATATCCAGTACGACTAAATCAACCTTCTCTTTAAGAGCTTTCTCCAGCCCTTGCCTGCCCTCACCTGCTATTAGCACCTCGTACCCCTCATGCTTTAATTCAAGCTCCAAAAATCTTGCTATTTTTAGTTCATCTTCAATTATTAGTATCTTCGCCAAACCTTTCCCTCCCTTAATTCCTCTTTTAAAATTTACATTAAAAAAAGTTATGTTTGAGACTATTGTATCTTTTGATATGATTTTTTTCAACACATCAATATTAGAATTCCATTAGAAATGCAAAAGAAGGCCAAGATAAGGGGGTCAAACCCTTTTCCAGGCCTTCTTATATAGGTTATTGTAAGCGGATTAACTCAAAAGTCTACAGTACAGACTTAACAGCTTTTACTACATTATCTACTGTAAATCCAAATTTCTCAAAGAGAATATTGGCAGGGGCGGATGCTCCAAAGCTATTCATAGCTACTATTGCTCCATCTAATCCTACGTATTTGTCCCATCCGAAGGAAGATAATGCTTCCACAGCAACTCTTGCTCTGACACTCTTAGGAAGAATGCTTTCCTTATATTCGTCAGATTGCTCCTCAAATACATCCATAGAAGGCATGCTAACGACTCTAGCATCGATACCCTCTTTTAAAAGCTCTTCCTGGGCACCTATTCCAAGCTGTACCTCAGAACCAGTTCCTATAATGATTGCATCTGGAGTGTCCTTCTTCGAATCGGAAATAATATATGCTCCCTTTAATGCTTCCTTAGAGGATCCTTCCAGTTGTGGTAGGTTCTGACGGGAAAGAACAAGTGCTGTCGGTCTATTGGTAGAAGTAATCGCATAGTACCAAGCTGCAATAACTTCAGTTGCGTCTGCGGGACGATATATAGTGAAGTTTGGCATAGCACGAAGCATTGCCAATTGTTCTATAGGCTCATGAGTAGGACCATCTTCACCTACACCGATACTATCATGAGTTAATACATAGGTTATAGGTATTTCCATAAGCGCAGCCAGTCTAGCCATAGGCTTCATATAGTCACTGAAAACAAAGAATGTTGATACATAGGGTCTTAAGCCGCCATGAAGAGTCATTCCGTTACCAATTCCTGCCATAGCCAATTCTCTTACACCAAAATGCAGGTTACGTCCACCGTAGTTATCCTTTGAGAAAGAACCTTCATCCTTCATCAGAGTCTTTGTCGAAGGTGAAAGGTCTGCGCTTCCTCCAATAAAGTTAGGAAGATGATCCTTGATTCTATTGATAACCTGTCCTGATAGATTTCTTGTGGCATCAGCCTTTTCATCATATGCCCAGAAAGCCTCATCGTTTAATAAATGCTTTGCAGCATTAACATCATGGTAGAGATCCCATAATTTCTTCATGTCGGGATTTGCTTTACAATAGCTATCAAAAAGCTTATTCCATTCATCCTCTACCAATGCGTTCTTTTTAGCAATTGCCTTATAATTCTCATAGATTTCTTCGGGAACCTCGAAGGCTGTCTCACTGCTCCAGCCAAGTTTTTCTCTTAGGGACTTAACATTATCTACTCCTAAAGGCTCTCCATGTGCACTTGCCATACCTTCTCTAGGGCTACCATAGCCAATTTTAGTCTTAATTGTAATCATTGAAGGTCTTGTTAAGTCTGCCTTAGCAGCCTCGATAGCAGCGCCAATCTCTTCAAGATTATTGCCATCCTCAACCACAAGCGTTTGGAAACCATATGACTCAAATCTTTTCTTAACATCCTCTGTAAATGCAATATCAGTATCTCCTTCTATGGAGATTTTATTGGAATCATATAATACGATTAATTTGCCTAATCCTAATGTTCCGGCAAGTGACATAGCTTCTGAAGTAATGCCCTCCATCATACAGCCGTCTCCACCAAGTGCAAAGGTATAATGATCCACGATAGGATAGCCCTCTTTGTTGAACTTAGCGGCTAGATGTGCTTCTGACATAGCCATACCTACTGCCATTGCCATACCTGCCCCAAGGGGACCTGTTGTGGCTTCAACGCCCACAGTATGTCCATACTCTGGATGCCCAGGTGTTAAAGAACCATCCTGTCTAAACTGTGATAAATCTTCTGAAGTAAGTCCGTAACCGAATAAATGTAATAGTGAATATAACAGCATGGATCCATGACCACCGGATAAGACAAACCTATCCCTGTTGGCCCACTTTGGATTTGCTGGATTATGCTTCATATGTTTTGCCCATAGCTCATAGGCCATCGCTGCAGCTCCAAGGGGAAGCCCTGGATGCCCTGAATTAGCTTTTTGTACGGCGTCTGCAGATAAAACTCTGATAGCATTTACTGACATTGTGTCAATGTTGCTCATTATATTTCCTCCTTTGATAAAATGTACTAATCTACTTATCTAACTATTGTTTCACACATAATACTAAATATACAATAAAATGGGTTTTGTGGCAACTGTCAAATGATACTTTAGAATAATTTCTCTACCTAATATACTTTTCCTGAGATGCATATAGAGCCATTACAATACCAGGAACAAAAAGTAGCTGAATAAGAATGCCAGGTATGCCAGCTATAGCTGAGCCTAGCACCGAAAAAGGTGCCGGAACATTCATAGCAAAGAATCTTGCCATCACAAATAGGACAAGGGCGTTGACAATTCTTCCTACAATCATCGATAAAAGCAGGCTAATAGATATTCTCAGTGCTCTTCCCATCTTTCTTTTTCCTATCCCTTGAAGCATATACATGAATAAACCTGCAAATAAACCATAGGCTGCAAGTTCAAAGGCCATAATCAAATTAATTGGGAATGGAGGTAATCCAAATAGTGAATTAATTAGAGGTGTAATAAAACCAATAATTGCACCATAATAGGGTCCAAGATAAACACCTGCAATAAATACACTTATATGCATAGGCAAAAGGACCTTGCCTATCTCAGGAGTTCCAAATATATGAAATAATCTTGAGATAATAATTCCGATAGCAAGAAGTAAGCCTCCTACTGTTAATCTGTATACGCTGTTCCATTTTTCTCTCTTCATTAGAATATCCTTCCTTATTATAATTTAGTAAAGACCTCACCTAATCCAGCCTGTATTAATAAATCTGCATCCTTATCATATGGTGTAAATGATTTATTAATTAAAACCATTTTATCTTTGCCATAGTATCTAATTAATCCTGAAGCAGGATATACACTTAGTGAAGTCCCTCCTATAATAAATACATCTGCTTGCGAGATAGCATGCATTGCTTTCGAAACTATAGTATCATCTAAGCCTTCCTCATATAGAACTACATCAGGCTTGACTATTCCACCACAATCACAGGTAGGAATACCCTTGGTCCCCTTTAGCTTATCTATTGAAAAAAAGTTTTGACAGTTCATGCAATAATTGCGACGAACTGAGCCATGAAGCTCTAGAACATTTTTACTGCCGGCTTCCTGGTGAAGTCCATCGATATTCTGAGTCACCACTGCCTTTATCTTTCCTTGGCTTTCTAATTCTGCTAGCTTCAAGTGTGTTATATTAGGTTTGGCATCTTCATAAATCATCTTATCTCTATAAAACTTATAGAACTCTTCCGTCTTTTTTACAAAAAAGCTATGGCTTAATATCGTTTCAGGGGGATAATCATATCTAAGATGATACAAGCCATCAACACTTCGAAAATCAGGAATGCCGCTTTCTGTTGATACTCCTGCTCCTCCAAAGAAAACAATATTATCACTGTCCCTTATCCATTGCTTTAGCTGATTTATCTTTTCCGATAACATGTCAAACCTCCTTAATAAAATATAGTGCTCTACAACTGCTAACGGAGGTTTTATCCTCCCTTGACAATGTTTATCCACATTGGTTACTGATAATTGCTATGTTGTCAACACATTAATAATAGTAACCTCCTTCGGCTTCTATGTCAATTAAATGCCTATATTTATAAGCATTAAGGAAGATTGGCTTTACGATAAAAAACGGCCTTATCTAAGGCCGTTTCTATGAGACATCGGGGACTCGAACCC
>LSQX01121125.1_pt1 | contig 21814 bp, 16 predicted proteins | sample 654561 | NCBI WGS metagenome assembly LSQX01 (sample SAMN04489861, study PRJNA283612) | anaerobic digester metagenome | isolation source: 4 biogas reactors fed with cattle manure at either 37C or 55C with and... | place: Denmark: Kongens Lyngby | collected 2014
TGGCTTCCGCCGTTGTGGTGTAGGGGATCTCCGAAACCTCAACCAGGCTGTTTTTCTTGTCTATGCGCCAGACAGCCCGAAGGCGGACGCTGCCTCTGCCTGTCCGGTAGATTTGCTCCATCATGTCCCGCTCATAGACCAGTTCACCACCTGTGGAGAAGTCCGGAGCAGGCATGATGGCATGCAGATCGGAACCCGGGTCCTTAATATAGGCGATGGTTGCCTGGCAGACCTCATTGAGGTTGAAGGAACAGATATTGCTGGCCATACCCACAGCAATCCCCTGGTTGCTGTTCACCAGTATCGAAGGAAAAGCTGCCGGCAGCAGCACAGGCTCCTGCATGGTGCTGTCATAGTTGTCCACGAAATCGACACAGTCTTTATCCAGGCCGCGGAACAGCTCCTCGCAAATGGCGTCGAGTCGCACTTCTGTATAGCGGGCGGCGGCATATTGCATGTCGCGTGAGTAATAACGACCGAAATTGCCCTTGGAGTCCACATATGGGTGCAGCAACGCACCATTGCCCCTTGTAAGGCGTACCATGGTTTCGTAGATCGCCTGATCGCCATGAGGATTGAGTTTCATGGTCTGACCGACGACATTGGCTGATTTTGTTCGGGCACCGCCCAGAAGGCCCATACGGTACATGGTGTAGAGCAGTTTGCGGTGCGAGGGTTTGAAACCGTCAATTTCCGGGATGGCTCGGGAAACAATCACGCTCATCGCATAGGGCATATAGTTTTCTTCAAGTGTTTCTGTTATGAGCTGCTGCTGCAGTATGGCTATGGGCTTATCCGCCATTTTTTCCTCCGTGTCCTGTTCTGTCTGTAAAGTATGCCGCGCTGATTGTAAGACAACGCATTTTCAGATGATAGCCGCCTGAACGGTCTCAGCCGATATCCAGCATGTCAAGATACCGGTAACCATTCGTCTCAATATGGGCTTTGCGGCCGGCCAGGTTGTCTCCCAGCAACATGTCAAAAACATCCAGTGTTTTTTCCGCATCTTCCGGCATGACCTGGATCAGTCGGCGCGTTTCCGGGTTCATGGTTGTCTGCCACATCATCTCCGGTTCATTCTCGCCCAGGCCTTTGGAGCGTTGCAGACGATAGGGATCCTTGCCGATTTTCTTGAGAATATCACTTTTCTCTTTTTCATTATAAGCGAAAAAAGTGGTCTCTTCTTTGCGCTTGCGCAATGTGATCTCAAAGAGCGGAGATTCGGCAATATAAATTCTGCCTTCCTGAATCAATGTCGGCGCCAGCCGGAAAAACATGGCCAGGATCTGTGTTCTGATATGGAAACCGTCTACGTCAGCATCCGTGCAGATAATAATTTTGTTGTAGCGCAGACCATTGAGGTCAAAAGCAGACAGATCCTTATTGTGACGTGTCTGGATTTCGACGCCGCAGCCCATAACTTTAATCAGGTCAACGATGATCTCATTTTTGAAAATGGTGTTGTATTCTGCCTTGAGGCAATTGAGGATTTTCCCGCGTACCGGGATAATGGCCTGAAACTCAGCGTCCCGGCCCATTTTACAAGAACCCAGTGCTGAATCGCCTTCGACGATATAGAGTTCCCGTCTGTTGACATCGCGAGTACGGCAGTCAACAAATTTTTTCACTCTATTGACCATGTCTACAGAACCCATCAGTTTTTTTCGGATATTCAGCCGCTGTTTTTCAGCGCTTTCGCGGCTGCGCTTGTTGACCAGGATCTGTTCAATAACCTTGTCACCTTCAGCCTTGTTCTCAATAAACCAGACTTCCAGCCGGGTACGCAGCAGTTCTGTAATGAATTCATAGATATACTTGTTGTTGATGGCTTTCTTGGTTTGGTTCTCATAGCTGGTCTGGGTGGAAAATGAACTGGATACCAGGATCAGGCTGTCCTGCACGTCGGTGAAACTGATGCGGGCTTCATTGCCTTTATATTTGTCCCGGGCCTTGATCTGGCGGTCCAGCTCATTGACAAAGGTGTTGCGGACCGCGCGGTCGGGCGCGCCGCCGTGTTCCAGCCAGCTGGAGTTGTGGTAGTATTCGATCAGGTTGATTTCGTTGTTGAAAGCAAAGGCGACAGAAGCCTTGACCTTGTATTCCGGCTTGTCGGAACGGTCGCGTCCTTTGCCGTTCCCTTCGATTAGAACCGGCGTCGTGAGGCCTTTATCTTCATTAAGTTCCCGGACAAAGCCGAGGATGCCTTCCGGATAAAAATAAGTTTCGTCTGAGCCGCTCTCTTCATCATGGAGAACGAAGGTGATGCCGGCGTTGACAATAGCCTGCCGCTTGAGAGTGTCTTGAAAGTAGGACAGCGGAATGATGATCTCCGTAAAAACATCACGATCCGGCTGCCATTTCTGAACGGTCCCCGTCTTGCGGGAACGCACGGGCTCTTTGACCAGACCGCCAATGTTCTGGCCTTTTTCAAAATGAAGGCTGTAGCGGTAACCATCCCGCACGACGACAACATCGAAATAGGCCGAAGCGTACTGGCTGGCACAGGCACCAAGACCGTTCAGTCCAAGGCTGTATTCATAGGATTCCCCTTCGTTTGTCCTGTATTTGCCCCCAGCATATAGTTCACAATATACAAGCTCCCAGTTATAACGGTTTTCTTTATCGTTGAAGTCCAGCGGGATGCCGCGCCCGTAATCGCGCACCTCAATAGACCCGTCTTTATAGCGGGTCACTTCAATTTGTGTGCCGTAGCCTTCCCTGGCTTCGTCGATCGAATTAGACAGTATTTCAAAAAAAGAGTGCTGACAGCCTACCAGATCATCAGATCCGAAAATCACGCCCGGTCTAAGCCTGACCCGATCGGCTCCTTTCAGGGCTGAGATGCTTTGGTTATCATAGGTTGTCGTTTTTGCCATGTTCTGCTCCTGCTTTATGGTGCTGCGTACGGTTTTCAGGCCGCCGGCAAACGGATGAAAGAAAACCGTTCTGTGGCGAACGGTTTTCTGGCGAGCCTAGGAGGACTCGAACCTCCGACCCACAGCTTAGAAGGCTGTTGCTCTATCCAACTGAGCTATAGACCCATAATTGATCTGATTATTATACACAATCCGATCACCAATATCAATGAAAAGGCGGCTTACACAGCCGCCGCTGTTTTTGGAGCGGGTGATGGGAATCGAACCCACACAATCAGCTTGGAAGGCTGAGGTTCTACCATTGAACTACACCCGCGCTGTTCCCGGGACAAGCCCGCCTGATGATTTTACCGCAAGGCTTTGGCTTTGGCAAGTGTGAATAGGCAGTGTTTTGACAAAACATCTCCGAATGATAAAATGAGCAATCATCAGCCACTCAACGGCAAAGCGATGAACCCCTTCCGGGCCAGGCTCTTTCCTGGTTTGCCACAAGGAGATCAGCGTTCTTGGTTTGGGGTGCAACCTGAGGCTGTTTTTGGAGGAGAAAGATATGCGTTCAGCTCAAACATTGCTTAATCCCGGCCTGTTTCTGACAGACGGGGCGATGGGGACTTATTATGCCCAGCTGGGTCCGGATGATGGCCTGCCCTGCGAAGCAGCCAACCTGACCCATCCTGAACTGATTCGCCGCATCCATAGCCAGTATCTGGCATCAGGCGCTGATTTGCTGCGTACCAACACCTTTGCCGCGATTGCCCAGACAGGACCGGACCAGCCGGAAAAGCTGCGTGATCTTGTCAAAAGCGGTTTCCGGCTAGCTGCAGAATGTGCTGAAGACAAAGCTTTCGTAGCTGCTGACATGGGGCCGGCCTACCAGTTGGATGCTGACCAGTACCTGGCGGCGGGCATGATCGCCAGTGAAGCATTTCTGGCCTGCGGGGCTGACCTTTTCATTTTTGAAACATTCTCTGATCCTGCAGAATTTCTGCCTTTGTGCCGCCATATCAAAAAACTGGCGCCAAAGACGCTGATCATGGGTTCCTGCGCGGTGTCACCAGACGGTCTGACCCGCAAAGGCCTGTCGCTGGAGCAGATCAGTAGGACACTGGAACAGTCTGCGGAGATCGATCTTTGGGGCCTGAACTGCGGCGTCGGCCCGACCCACCTCGCTGAACAGGCAGCAAAGCTGGATCGAACGAAAAAACCGCTGCTGCTGTTGCCAAACAGCGGTTATCCGCGCATGGAAAACATGCGGCTGGTTTATGGTTCTGAGCCAGCTTATTTCGCCCGCGTTGTTGCCGGGTTGGCTGGTGGTTCCGTGCGTCTGCTGGGCGGATGCTGCGGCACAACCCCGCGGCACATCGCCGCGCTTGCCCGAGCGCTGGCCGACAAAAAACCGACGGCCATACAGATCCGGGGCAGACCGGAAAAAAATCTGCAGCCGGCTGTGGCCGAAAGCGCGTCCCCCCTGATGGATCGGCTGCGCCAGAACACCTTCCCTTTAATCTGTGAACTTGACCCGCCACGTGACAGCGATATCACGCCCTTGCTCGCAGCAGCCAGGCAGCTGAAGAACGGCGGTATCGACCTGATTACACTGGCCGATTCACCTATGGCCCGGGTTAAAATGGATTCAGTCGCGACGGCTATTCGAGTCCAGATGGCAACAGGCCTGCCGGTACTGCCCCATCTATGCTGCCGCGACCGCAATGTCAACGCGTTGCGCTCTTCTCTCCTGGCTCTGCACAGTGCCGGAATCCGTCAGGTACTGGCGATAACAGGTGATGCCATACCTGAATCGGACCGGGGATTTGTTAAGCCGGTTTTCAACTTGAACAGTATTGGACTGCTTGAGCTGATCAAGCAGTCCAATCAGGCTCATTTTGCTGCTGAACCGCTGCTGGCAGCAGCTGCTGTTGATCCGGGTGTCACCAATCTGGATGCGGAGCTGGAGCGTTGCTGCCGCAAACAGGAAGCAGGCGCCGCGCTTTTCCTCAGCCAGCCGGTTTTCCATGTTTCTTCACTTGAACTGATACGGCGCATGCGCGCCAGAGGTATGAAAGTACTGGTTGGTCTGATGCCACTGGTCAGCTACCGCAATGCCCAATTTCTCAGCCATGAAGTGCCTGGCATCCGTATTCCGGAACACATCCTGAACCGCTTTCATCCTGACCAGGGAAAAGAGGAAGCTCTGGAAACGGGTCTTGCCACTGCTGTCGAACTGGCCGGCATGATCCGCGGGGAAGCTGACGGACTATACCTCATCGCTCCTTTTAACCGCAGTAGCCTGATAACGCATCTCCTGCAAATGATCAAAGTGGCAAAACGCCCTGATTCGGAGGTTTGAACATGATTCTGATCGCAGAAAACCTGAACAGTTCCATTCCTTTTGTGCAAAAAGCTCTGGCTGCCCGGGATGAAGCAGCTTTATTGGAAATCATCCACCAGCTGGATGCCTGCCCTGCCGACTATTTGGATCTGAACGCAGGGGTTTTCCACGACAGCGAAGCCGATGTCCTGACCTGGCTGATTAGATTGGTCAGACGACACAGCAGCAAACCTCTGGTGCTTGATTCACCGGATCCCGCTGTGCTGCGCACGGCCTTGCCGCTGGCCGGACCCGGCCTGCTGATCAACTCAATCACGCTGGAACCACGGCGATATCAGGCGGTTCTCAGCTTAGCCAAAGAATCATCCGCTGGTCTGATTGCTTTGCTCATGCATGAAGAACGCATGCCCCAGGGTGTGGAGGAACGGTTGGAAATAGCCGAAAGGCTGCTGAACGGTCTGCAACAGGCGGGTGTCGCTATGGATCGCGTTTTTCTTGATCCGATGATCCGGCCGGTTGCCACGGATGACCAGGCCGGCCTGGAAGGTTTGACGACCATCAAAGCGTTGCGGCAGAGGTTTCCTGCAGCGCATGTGGTCATCGGCTTGAGCAATGTGTCTTTCGGTCTGCCGGCTCGGCGCTATCTCAACCGCGCTTTCCTGCTTCAGGGCATGGCCTGTGGTCTGGACAGCGCGATCCTCAATCCACTGGACAAAGAACTGCTGGCTTTGTGGCGGGCCGGGCTGGTTTTAGCCGGCGAGGACGAGTATTGCCAGTCCTATCTTGAGCATTATCGCTGATCGCGCAGTGTCGCGTGTCCGTCAACCTGGACTTCACTCTTCCGGTTATTCCAGGATCGTGACATAGGGCGCGTATACATAGCCGACCGTTCCGTCTGCTGTCTTAACCTTGACCCAGTCTTCTTCCGGTTCAGCCAGCTGTTCCAGCAGGTCACCGCTGCTCAAAGTCATCAGCAGCGGTGCATCGCTGCCAGGTTCTTCCCTTAGGTTCAGCCGGTTGGCGGTGACCTGGAGGGAAACCGGCGGATCGGTTGGTTGAGGCGTCGCCGTTGGCAATGATGTGGGGGTTGGTGCCGGCGTGGCAGTAACGGATGCTGTTTTCCCGGTTGTAGATGCCGCTGATGTCTCAATCGGCGCGGTTTTCCTGACCAGGGCGGACAGGGTCACGCCCGCAACGATGACAATGATAAGCACAAATCCGATCAGGAGAAAACGCTGCGCCTGGCTTCTGTCTGCCCAGAGCAGCTGAAAAACCGTTTTCTCCGGTGATGGCGCTTCTTCTTCCCCGGACATGGGGTCGGATCCAGATTCATGGCTCTCCGGTACTTCCTCTTTTGTGTTCCTGCCGATGATCCGGCTGAACAGGTTGCTGCTGTTTTTTTCACGTGGCGTTTCAGGCTGCTGGTCCTCGTCTTTAAGCAGAACCTCAATGGCCAGCCAGCTGCTGTCTCCTACATAGCCGCGCTGCCGCGCGACCAGCATCAAGTCGCTCATTTTTGCCGGCAGCTGAGTCAGTCCCAGCATGAGATCGACAATTTCACCTGTAGCGAAGACTGAGGGAAGATCAGGGGGGAGCAGAAGAAAAAAATCGCCCTGACGTATCTGCAGCGTATAATAGGCGGTTTGTTCGTGGAAAGTTTGCCCGAAGAGGGGATCCGGCAGGCTGACCGGCCTTAGTTTACGCAATTCGCCATCACGCAGCAGGTAAAAGCCAAACGCAAGGGGGATCCAGGCAAACATGCGGTTCTGATCATAGCAGACCAACAGATCCGGCTGTAGCTGGTATTGTGCCAGGGTTGCATTCAGTTCTGAGCAGCCTCGCTGGGCCAGGATGGGTATGAAGGCCTGCCAGCGGTATAACCGTGTTTTCTGGCTTGCCAGATCGTCAGTTCTGTCTTGCTCATCCGCTTTGATTCCGATGATATACTGCAACGGGCGGTGGCTGGTCTGGATATGAATATTCTGTGTGGCGCTGGAAAGCAAACCTAGCGGCGTGCTGTTCACAAGATAAGAGAACTGCTGCATGTCTTCCTGATTGATGTTGATGGTCAAGGCGGCCTTTATCACGTCGACACCTCCTGCAGAGCCCTTCAGTCGCTTAACGTTATTGTACCGTAAACAGCCTCATATGGACAGCTTGACGCCAATTTTCATATTAAGCCAGGATAGGACGTTTTATGTCATGAAAAGCATACGGCTGCTTATGCTATGTGGCAGTCCGGTTAATATGATAAAATGGCAACATCACCATCTTTCCCTGCGGATGCTGCGCCATCAGGAGGTTACTTTATTGGACATGCAAAAAACACGACAGGCGATTCAAGATAACATAGCCAGAATTCTGGTTGGGGGTGAAAAGGTCATTGACCTTCTGCTGATCGCCTTGTTAAGCCAGGGCCATGTTCTGATCGAGGATGTGCCCGGGGTCGGCAAAACGACGCTGACCCAGGCATTCGCCCGCTCGCTGGACCTGTCTTTCAGCCGGATTCAGTTCACACCGGATGTCCTGCCTTCGGATATAACAGGGTATAACCTTTACCAGCTTGACCGGCAGGAAATGGTTTTCCATCCGGGTGCCATCATGAGCCATATTGTCCTGGCTGATGAGATCAACCGCAGCAGCCCGAAAACACAGTCCAGCCTTTTGGAAGTCATGGAAGAACGCCAGGTGACGGTCGATGGTATCACCCGACCGCTGCCCCGCCCGTTCATGGTTCTGGCAACCCAGAATCCCATAGAGTTTTCCGGGACGTTTCCTCTGCCGGAAGCACAGCTTGACCGCTTTTTGCTAAAACTGCGTCTCGGCTACCCCAATCACCAGGAAGAACTTGCCATTCTGCAACGGCATTTGCATCCGCCACGCTGGCAGGATCTGGAGGCGGTCATGTCGGCGGCAGATGTACTGGACCTGCAAGACAAGATCGCCGAAATCACAGTTTCAGCGCCTGTCATGGAATACATCGCCCGTATCGTGGCCAGGACGCGGGAACACGAATCTGTGGCGCTGGGTATCAGCCCTCGCGGCAGCATCGCCTTGATGCGTGCAGCCCGGGCCCGAGCCATGCTGCAGGGGCGTGCTTTCGTCATTCCTGATGATATCCAGCAGCTGGTGCAGTCTGTTCTTCAGCACCGTCTGGTCTTAAGGCCAGAAGCGGCCGTGTCCAGCCAGGCAGCGGAGCAACTGCTGAGGGATATGGTCCGCCTGCTGCCGGTTCCGGCTGTCAGATGAAAAAGCAGCAGCTGCTCTTTTGGGGCCTGGCTGTCTTTTTGCTCATGGCCGGTCTGCTCAGCGGCAGCCGTGTCTTCTATGTCCTGCTGTTTTGCCAGGCGGCACTTCTGCTTAGTGTTCTGGCCCTCAATTTCTGGGCAGTGGTCACCTTCACCTATACGCAGACACTCAATCGCACGAAAACACTGCGCGGACGTCCGGTCACCTTATCTCTGGCTATTCACAATGAAAAACCGGTCCCCTTCCCCCTGATGCGCATCCGCATGGCCATCGCCGCAGAAAAAAAACAACAAGACCTGGCTTTCAATCTGGCACCGGACAGCCATATGAATTTCCAGATCGACATGCCCTGCCCTTATCGCGGTTCCTATGATGTGGGCATGACCGTTATTGATTTCCTTGATCTTTTTGGGTTGATGCGCCTGCCTTTTGATATGCGTCTTTTGCCGTATTACCGGATGCAGACGGTACTTGTCTACCCTAGGCTGGTTAAACTGGACCGGCTTAACATGCCGGCTCTGGAAATCCAGCGATTCACCAGGCATCAGGATCTAACCAACGATCATGAGCAGCCTTATGCCATGGTACGCAAATACCGGCCGGGTGATTCAGCCTCCCAGATACACTGGAAGCTTTCTTTGCGCCAGCGCACATTGATGACCCGGCTCTATGAACGGGCTTCAGAACCGGATGTTGAGTTGATCCTGGATCTACACAGGGGCAGTTACAGCGGTGAACAAGCCAGTCAGGCTGAGGATGTTTTTTGCGAATGTGCCACAGCGCTTGTCTATTACCTGCTGCGCCAGAACTGGCACCTGCTGGTCACAGGATACGGCGATCAGGAGCATCACCTCAGTGGAACCAACTTGAAAGACTTCCAGCAGATCTACAATTGGCTGGCATCCGTACCCTTTGACGGGCGACTGGATTTCCTGCCGCAGATGAAACGAAGCCTGATCTCGAAAAGGCAGATAAAAGCCCGTGTCATTCTGACGAGCCGGAGCGATGCCGGTATCAGTTCTCTATTAAGACAAAGCCAACAAAACAGGGTTCCAGTGTATATGCTTGTTGCCGGACCGGCGCACCCCGATCCTGGTGAAGCCGCCCTGGCTGCCCTGTTCCGCCAGTCCGGACTGCCCATATGGTTCATCCATTATGGCGAGGATCTGGCAGAGACTTTACAGGGGGAATGGTGAAAAAACGCTTTTGGACATCGCCGGGCGCCTTGTTGATCGTAGATGGTCTGATCGCAGCCCTTTTCACCTTGGGCTTCGCACGACCGTTGTTCTTCAGCCGTTCCCTTGATCTGAGCTGGGCTGGATCATTCGCAGCCTGTCTGTTGGCTGCAGGGCTTGTTTCCCTGCTGTGCCTGCGCTGGTGGATTGTGCCCGCTCTTCTGCTGCTCTCCCTCCTTCCTGCCACCTACATCCTTTCCCAACTCGAACTACTGCAAGATACAGTCCGGCAAATCATAAACTGGTTCAGCTGGGCCGGCCAACGACTGGTTCTGGGCGGGCCGGAACCCGAACAGGCAAGCTGGCTGATTGGGCTGCAGCTGCTGCTTATACTGATTATCAGCCTCCCTGTCTATCTGCTTGTTCACAAAGCCGCCCGTTTCTGGATACTGGCAATACCTGTCCTTCTTACTGTCATTCCCTTTCTATTGCGGTTTCCGACGGCGATCAGCCAGGTGCTCCCTGCGCTGGCTGGTTTGATTGTACTTTTGCCGGCAACCTTGATTCATCATGTGAATAAACAGCATCCGGCTGAAGACCTCCCGAGGGCGCCCCTGCAATGGCTCGCTTTGCCGGTCGCGATCATCAGCGTGCTGGCAGGACAGCTTATAACCCCTGCAGATACAAGCCACTGGCGTCAGCAGGATTGGATCAACCGGCTGTACGATCTGCGTGATTTCTGGCAGAACCAACAAGGTGTGTCCAGAAGCTGGCAGGCATTTGATCTTGCCACAGCCGGTTACAGCTCAACACAGACACGGCTCGGCGGTCCGGTCCGTCTATCCGAACAGGTTTACTTTGATGTCGACACTGTAAAGCCTGTACTGTTGAGAGGTACTACACGCACCATTTACACCGGCAGCAGCTGGCGGTCTCCTATTCACCAGGTCTACCGCCTGAACAGTCCGCTCTGGCGCTTGGCCAGGCGGCAGATCTTTGTGGAGGACATGCCGGCCGGCAGTGACGGACGCGCATTCGTTGAGCAGTTCGGAGAAACCCTGACCATCAATATAAGGCCGAGAACACGTCTGCAGTCGGCGCTTTTCTCGGCCGGCAAGCTGCAAACCATCCAGTGGAACGAGCCAGATGATCAGCAGCCGTATTTCACCATTGACGGGGATCTTTTTGTTTTTGGCGGTCTACCTTCAAGACCAGCCTACACCGTCGAAGCCTTTGTCTGGCAACGCGACAGGCTGGGCTTTGCCCGCACGATGAGGGAAGTGGCTTCAGCCCCTCAAAGAACCCGCGACCCTTACTGGACAGCGATCCGAGACCGCAACCTGCAGCTGCCTGATGACCTGCCGGAGATTATTGGACAGACCGCCAGACAGATCATTGGCGATGAAACAGACCCTTACGGCCAGGCCGTTCTTCTTGAGGCATACTTCCAACAGGAATTCCTTTATACCCTGGATGCTGAATTTCCCCCTGACGGTATGGATTTTATAGCGCACCTGCTTCAGGAAGGTCAGGGCTATTGTGTGCATTTCGCCACCGCAATGGCCGTGATGGCCCGCACGCTTGATCTGCCGGCACGTTATGTCGAAGGGTTCGCCTTAAGTGAGGCTGGACTGTCCGGCCAACGCTGGCAGGCTACAGGCCGAACAGCACACGCCTGGTGTGAAATATATTTCCAGGGTGTCGGCTGGCTGACCTTTGATCCAACACCGGCTGCATACAGTGATCCTGAAGAAGACCCCGACGATCCAGATGTTGAACCGGAACCGGAACCAACTGAAAAACCTTTACGGCCGAGCCTGACCATATCACCACCACCAGAGGCGACCACACCGGTCAATCCTCTCAACTGGCTGTTGCTGCCGGCAGGGTTACTCCTGCTGGCCTTACTGATCCATCTGCTGGTATCCAGTTTGATACGAGAACACCTGCGCTCGTTGCGCCTTCCCGTCATGCACAGGCTGTATCCCGATGATGCTGACTGCCTTGATCTGGCTTACCGCGATATCCTGCAGCAGCTCAGTTGTCTGGACGTCATGCCACAAGACGGCGAAACCCTGAGTGATTTTGCCGGCCGTGCTGAGCCATATCTGGGCTTCCCCGATGTTGATCTGCAAGCCAGTTTCTGGCCTGTTGTCCGGCTGCGCTATGGCAATCTGCCCCCAAGCCTGCCAGAACTTGATCAACTGCTGCAGCTGCGCCTGCGTCTGGAAGACCGCTTGCGAGGCAGCCTTTCCCGCTCAGCCTGGTTTTTCCGCCGAGTCCTGCCGGCCCGGCTTTTGGGCAGGAAGAAAAATAAAAAAACTGAAAAACCTGTTTTATGATATGATCATATCTTGACAGGATTTTCTGGCCATGCAGCAACGATTGACCGCGCAAACCTGTCAAATAAAATACGGAGGCACAGCAGGTCGGGCATTAACGTCAACGACCTGCAGATAAAACATGAAAATTCTGATCATACGACACGCTGAACCAGACTATTCCATTGACTCGCTTACAGAGAAAGGCTGGCGTGAAGCTGAATTGCTCAGTGATCGCCTGGCCAGTATCCCTGATGCTGATTTTTACTGCTCCCCTTTGGGCCGGGCCCGGGACACCGCCAGCCTTACGATGAAAAAGCTGAAGCGGGAGGCCGTTATCCTGCCCTGGCTGACTGAGTTTTCCGGACAGATCGTCAACCCGAATGACGCAACCTATCGGATTCCCTGGAATCTGGCGCCGACTTACTGGACGCGCTGTCCGGAGTTGTTTGATAAAGACCGCTGGCTGGAAAATGACCTGATGCGCACCGGCAATGTCCGGCAAGTCTATGAAGATACCTGTTCCGGTGTCCAGTCGCTTCTGGTTGAGTACGGTTTTTCCCGTGATGGCCAGATTTGGCGCAGTGCGCGAAACACTACGGACACTGTTGTGTTGTTCTGTCATTTTGCCATTGGCCAGGCCATTGTAGGTTACCTGCTGGGTATCGCGCCCTCGCTGCTCTGGCATGGCACCGTTCTGCCGCCTTCTTCTGTCACGACTTTGATCAGCGAAGAACGTATCAGTGGTTCTGTCTTTTTCCGCTGTATGCAGATGGGCGACACGTCTCACCTTTATTGCGCTGGTGAACCTGTGTCGCACGCCGGCCTGTTCCCTGAGTGCTTCGATGCTGAACACATCGATGAAGGCTAAGTCAGAAAGAAAAACCAGACACATCTTGAGAAGATACCGGCATCAGATAATTACTGCGCCAGGTCTGAACGAGCCCTGTGTTTCTGCGCCATGAAACCGGTCAACAACAGCATGACAGATAGACCGGCAACCAGCCAGACAGGCATGGATTCGGCTCGCCGCAGTGCCTGCAAAGCCCAGCCATGCGGTCCATACTGGCCATAACGGATCAACAGCCGATAGGACACCTGAAAGAAGCAGCCGCCAAGAATAGCGGATAGAAGCAAAAGCAGGATGCTCAGGTAAAGCCGCAGGCTCTCCCCGATCAGGGCAAGCAGCTGACCAAAGCCCAGCATGAAGAACAGGAAAACGGTCAGAATGCCCAGGCTATGCCAGCTAAAATCCTGGGCCATCAAACTGAACATCGCCAGACTGAAGCAAAATATCTGGGCCATGCCCAGCATCTGGAGGCTGATGATTGTTGCGGTGTAGTCAAGGACCAGCCCACGACGCGTAGAACTTAATCGTTGCCGCAGAGCTGCTTTGCTTAAGGCCAGACTGCCCAGAATCGCATAGATTGACAAGAAAAACACTTCCATCGAATAGTCCGAAACGATAAAGGTTAACGTTGGTGTGATCATCATCTCGCCAACATATTCCAGCTGCAGGCCAGCCTGCTGCTGGAGCTCCCGTGCCAGGGCATCCTCAAACCAGCGCGACAGTTCAGCAGGCGGACTGGTTTGTCCCGGATCAGAAAGCCGTGCTAGACTCATGATCAATGATTCCTGGTAGGCAAGCGGCAGAACAGCTGCGGCGATAACCTCGCGGGCGAGAGCGGTCATCATGGACCCTTCTGCTTCTTTATAAAGCAATAAAGGGCGGTTGAAATAGTTTTTCCCAGTCGAGAAACCTTCCCGGATCAGCAGAAGACCGTCCAGTTGCCTGACAGCCAATAGATCTTCCGCCTTCTCTTCTTCCATGGTCATGACATGCCAGCCACCGGCCCNNGGTTCCTGCCAGTAGAGGAACAGCAAACAAAATCAGACTGCCCCATTCAGCTGGATAGCCGTACAGGGATCGGTAGAGCAGGTTGAATGACCAGCTGACCGGTGAAAAAGGCCTGAGTTGCAGCAACCAGGGTGGCATCAGCTGATAGGGGTAAATAGCGCCGCCCACCAGCATGGCCACCATGAAGGCCAGCCAGGACGTAAACATAACAGCCTCACCGCGGCGGCTGCGGTATGCCAGGGTCAAGCAGAAAAGAGCGGCGGTCAGGTACAGCGGGATAACAGCACTGAATATAATCTGCCAGCTGAGCTGCGGCAGCATCTGCCGGACAATCAACGTCAAGGGCAGTAATGCCAGCATAAGCCACATCAGGCCGATCATGATCTTTGCCAGGTGCAGCGACCACCAGGAGACACCAGCAAGCAACAGGCGTTCATGACGACCGCTGATCCGCTCTTTCATGACAATCAGTAAAACCAGCAGCGCAGGCAACATGGCAAAAAGGCTGATCAGCGAAGCGACAACCGACCAGAACTGCTTGAGCCTCAGAGATTGGTCCAGAGGCACCAGATCTCCGCGATTGATGAAAGCAAAAGACAGTTCTACCACGGCAGCCGTAACATATTGCTGATACCGGCTATCCTGATCGACGAGTGGCTTCAGGCCTTCCTGGTAAACCCGCAGTGATGCCTGAACTGTCTTCAGGCCGGCCAGCGCCTGATTGAGCATGCGGGCAATCATGTTGGCTTCTGAAGCCATATGGTTATTGAAATAGACGCGTATCGTCTTGGGTTCAAGCGTATTTTCCAGCGGGTTTTCCGGCAGCTCGACCAGCATGATGATTTCGTGCCGGGCAAGCCGGCCTTGAGCGGTGCTCAAGTCGTCCAGATATATTTCAGACACAACATCAATCTCGTCCAGCTGTCGAATCACGACAGAGGACAAGGGGTCTGATGACGAGACAACCAGAGAGACCGGCAAGGGTGAAAAAAGCTGAGCCTCTCCTTCTTCATCATGCCAGACCATAGATTGCACAAAACCTGTCAACAGCAGGATAAAGGCGATAAAGGCGAATGTCCGCAGATTGCAGGATTCGCGCCAATAATAAACCAGCAGTTTACGGAGCACGGCGACTCGCCTCGATTGTCCCTTCATGAAGGGACAAAACACGATCACAGATGCGGCTAAGCTCATTGGCATAATGGCTGACCATGAGCACAATGCACTGTTGGTTTTTCAAGGCCCGTATGGCGTCCAGGATCAACAGCCGGTTTTCTTCATCAATGCCGCTGATTGGTTCATCCAGCAGGACCAGGTGCGGGTTGCCCAGCAAACCGGCTGCGAGATTGACCCGCCTGGCCATACCGCCGGAACAATGGCCGATTCTCTTTTTGAGAAAACCATCGACCTGGAAACTGGTGGCCACCCTGTTGATCTCCTGCTTGAGCGCCTGGCCTTTCAAACCGCGGATCGAAGCCCAGAAGGCAAGGTTCTGGTAAACACTGAGTCTTTCCGACAAAGCGATTGTCTGGGGGACATAGCCAATTTGGCTTCTGTAGGCTGTGACCTCTTTTACAGATTTTTCATTGAGATAAATGGAGCCGCTGTCGGCCGGCAGAACAGATGCTATGATTTTTAATAAAGTCGTTTTTCCAGCGCCATTGGAACCGCAGATCCCCAGAATCGTACCCGGTTCAGCCTCAAAGCTGATACCCTCCAGAACCTTTTCCCTGCGATAGGCTTTGCAGATCTTATCAACAACCAGCACGTGTTCTCTCCCCTGTTTTCAGAAGGAGCCGTTATGCATCAGTAACATAACGGCTCCGGCAGAATACTTGAATGATCAGGCCGGCAGAAATCTGCCGGTCAGGCTTTGGGCGCGACAATTTCCAGCCAGTATCCATCCGGGTCCTTGATGAAATACAAGCCGCGCGGACTCTTTTTATCCTGGCATATGCAACCCATCTCCTGATGCAGGGCGTATGCACGGTCATAATCTTCAGCTATAAAGCAGAGATGGAATTCCTCATCGCCCAGATCATACGGTCTGTCCCAGTCACGCAGCCAGGTTAACTCCAGCTTATGCGATCCAGTACCATCACCGAGAAATACGATAATGTAACTGCCATCAGGTGCCACACTGCGCCTTTCTTCATGCATGCTCAGCGCTTTGCTGTAAAAGGCCAGACTTTTTTCCAGATCAAAAACATTGAAATTGGTGTGGGCTATGCTGAATTTCATTGGTATGCCTCCTGTTCCTGCCATGTTGCAACATCATATAAGATGTCTGTCCAGACTTTGCACGGTTTGCCATCCTGAGTCCTGCAAAAACAGCTTGTGTCCGTTTTTTGGCGGTGGCTGAAGTTGTCATGAAATGAATATAACACGAATAAAAGCGTGCTACAACCAGACTGGCGGTGAAAACTAGGTTGACATGAGATCTTCTGCAAGCTGAATTATGTATCTATTAAAACTGCGGGCACGAGATAACTGAAGATGTTATCTACATGCTATATTCATGGTAAAAAAGATATATACTGTAGCCAAGCGTTTTCAATACTTCTTTTTTATATTATCAGGAGGGCTGGCTATGAATCATTTCTGCCTGAATTGTGGAGCGGAGATATCTTCCGACGCAGCATTTTGCGTTAAATGCGGGACGCCGGTTCAACAGCGGAAGCGATGTCTGAAATGCGGTGCTGACATATTGCCTTCCAGTTTGTTTTGCCGTAAGTGCGGTACAGCCGTGACCCCACAAAGGCCTTCATCTTTTGCATCTGCAGCGGTACAAAAGAAATGCAGCCAATGCGGTGCAGAACGCGCGCCAGCCAGCAGCTACTGCATTATGTGCGGAGCACCTTCATCGTTTATTGCACCTCAGGCTACAGACCGGCAATCTGCCACGATGGACGCTTTACCGTATGCGCATCAGGAATATACCGGGCAACAGTTGACAGAGGCAGGCTATCCGGTTTACGCAGCTCAGGCGTATCCCCAGCAGTATGGGTCAGGATCACAGCAGCCGTATCCTTCTCCTGTCGTACCGCCAAAACGTTCTAAAGGTAAAGTGGCTGCGGCCATTGGCGTCGGTTTTCTGGCATTGGTATTATTGACGGTTTTTGTAATAAGACCTTTGATTCTGCAACGCACGGGCAGCGAAAGTAAAGAGTCTGAAGATGCGCCAAATTCGCTTGTTGACGTTGGCAACTATTCAATCAAAGAGCCCGACGCAGCAAGTATCGTGCAAACTGAAAGCTGGGGATCATTGCCGGCTAATCAGATAGGCATTGTGCTGGCAGAGGGTCTGGGATCAGATCATGCCGAACAGATTGCTGAACAAATCGGTGCGGTGTTGGTCGGAGAGATAGAACTGATCAATATGTATCAACTGGAAAGTGACGGCCAGAGCGAGGACGATCTGCTCGTTCTACTGGAAGCCGCAGCTGCAATGCCGGGCGTGGAAATCGCCGCACCCAATATCCCCATTTTCTCCCTCAATGCCACTGTTATTCAGGGAGAGCATTGCTCACCTCTTCATGACCCTATGTATCATGAAGGCAATAATGGCCGGGCTTATGAAATGATCGGCCTGCAGGATGCCTGGGACATCATCCGAAGTTCCGGTGTGGAACTTCACGCTACCAAGGTTGGCGTTATCGATAATGTCATTTATGAGAAATCCGGGCATGAATTTTCAAGTGAACTGCACTTGCCTGACAAGGATGGAAAATATCCGGTAAATAAAGTGCGCACAACACCTTTAGACAAAAGCCGCGACCTGAGTGCCATCGCGCAGGCTAATGACGCAGGCAAACTTCAACTGGGCGGGCTGGGTCACGGAACATCAGTTGCACACGTGATAGCCGCTGACCCCGGAGGCGGCGCAGCCGGGGTTGCCGGAGTACTGGGCAGTAATTTAGAGATGCTTGTGAGCGTTCATGGCAGCGGGGTAACTGCTGTTCCGGTTACGCCGGCCGCGCCTTCACCGGAAGACGGAGGTATTGCTGTGACCGATCTGCCTAATCCCACTGTATGGCAGGGATATAGTTATGGCATGTTGGAACGTATGCTGGAGCAGGTGGAAAAGGGAGCAACCGTAGTCAATCTGTCCTGGGGACCTGCCAAATCCGGCCCGGAAAATGCCGGTCAATCGGCCATGATGCGCAACTTTTTGGAAATCATGCACAAACGCTACCCCAAAGTGGTTTTTGTCGGCGCGGCCGGCAACACAAATCAGGCACTCGATGGCAATAATGACTTATGGGGTAAAAATTTGCCCAACCTGATAACCGTAGGTGCGCTTAACAATGATGGCGGTCAGGCAAAGGCGGATGACTGGGCCGATCCTTCACTCATTGAGGAATCGTATCAGCAGTATCTTGCTAATGGCAGCCTTCAGCCGGGTACCACAAAAGAACAATTTATAGATATGGTCTTATTAGGATCCAATGTCGCAGGCGAGGGTGGTGAAATTACGCTTTCAGCGTGCGGAACAGGGGTGCCAGTAGGATTGACACCCGATGGTAAGACCGTAACGGTTAACGGCACCAGTTTTGCCGCACCTCAGGTAGTCGGCGCTATAGCGCTCATACGCTCTATCAATCCCAATCTGTCCGCCGAAGAAATTAAAGCGCTCCTGGTGGCGACAGCAGCACGCGAAGTGAAGCACGGCGATGCCACCAACACGGTGCCGGAAAATATGGGAGCGGGCGTGCTCCGTGTAGATGAAGCTGTGCTCAAAGTGATCAATGACCTGCGTGCCGGCGCCCCAGATGATCCCGGCTACCCCAAGCTTCCGCCTCTGACTCGTGAGCGCTTGCTGGGAACGAGCAGAGTAGATCTTCAGGCAACAGGTGAGGGCAAGAACTATACCCTTATTGCCAAAATTCCGGCCGCCTTAGGTGCTGGCTGTGATCTGAAAATTGAAGCAAATGGCCAGCACAGCATGACTGGAGCTACAGTACAGACAGTATCTGTCGGAGGTGAGGCGACATGGAAAATAACGCTCATGGAGGAGGAAGTCTTTGTCCGTGTCAGCCGGTTGGATAACGAAGCCTGTGCGAATTTGACATTAAAACCGCAGGGTGTAGTGGCTGGCGAAATCAGTCTGGAGGAGCTCGCTGGCACCTGGCGGGGCACAACAATGCTCGAAGAAGCGACTGTATCCTTATCCACGGCTGAATTTGGCAATGAAATGGCATATCCCGGATCCCTCTCAGCTTTATATAGGCCGGAGCTTATTTTGCAGCTGAACGAAGACGGCTCAGGAACCGCAACACTAGGCGGTTATGATATCCCTGTACAGTATGCGGGCGGTTCATTTGTGGTATCAGCAGCCAGTCATTCGAATCAGGACATTATCTGGATATATGGCATGGCAGTACCGCAGAGACAGAACGGTGCAATCAAAATCAATCTGAGTTTTTCTATTCATTTCTGGATCCCCAATTACAGCATGTCTGATGTGATCGGAGGTAAATTGGATCCCACAAAACACTACGACACCATCTACGGCAACTATTATTGGGACGGGATCAAGCAATGAAAATGCAGCTTGTCCTCTGGATTTGCATCTTGTCTTGAATTAAGAGATTACTGTTCCCATAGCCAATATAGTGACCTCATCAAATGACGGAGGTTGTATAGATGGGGACAGTAACTTATTTTATTCTTTTAGCAGTTGAAGCAGCTATACTTTTCTGGTCGATCAGATCCAGACAGGCGTATCGCAGGGAGCGCGGTCTCATTCGTATCGCATCTCTGATTCTCTTCGCTGTATTGACTTTTGCCGGGATCTATAAGTGGGGCTTCCAATATGCTCCATTACTGATTCTTCTCGTCATTCAGTCAGCAGCCGGGATCGTGATTCTGGCAAGAGCCAAGGACAGTAAATACACGAAGACCGGGACGATCTGGAGAGGCATCAGAAACAGCATGATTCTGTTTCTGGCGTTACTGCCAGCCATGATCTTTCCGCAATATGAGCAGCCAGCTCCTTCAGGCATCTATGAAGTGCTGACGACAAAGTATACCTGGACCGACACCAGCCGCACAGATGAGTTCCCTGATGAAGCTACCGGGCGGAAAATAACAGTTGAATTCTGGTATCCGGATGCAGCCATGGATGATCAGTCCTATCCGCTGGTCATCTTTTCCCATGGTGCTTTCGGTTTCAGCGGCAGCAATTATTCGACCTGTGCCGAGCTTGCCTCGAACGGATATGTTGTGGCCGGCATAGGCCACACGCACCAGGCCTTCTTTACCAGAGCTGTTGATGGCACCGTTACGATTGCCGATGCTGATTTCATTAATGAGGCATCGCGGATCAATGCGGTTCATGATACTGGTAACGATGAGGCAATCTACAAGATCACCCGCGCCTGGATGAAGTTGCGCACTGATGATGAAAACTTCGTTATCAACCAGATCCTGAAACTAAACTCTGTTTCTACTGCCAATCAGATACTGCCATCAATCGATGTTGATCAGATTGGTCTGATGGGACATTCATTAGGCGGCGCATCCTCTGCGCAGATCGGCCGCGAGCGTCGTGATATTGACGCAGTAATCGTGCTCGACGGCACCATGCTTGGCGAAGAGATTGATTTCGCAAATGGCTCAGTCGTTCTCAACAGCGAGCCCTACCCTGTGCCGCTGCTCAATATTTATGCGCAGGATCATTACGAAAACGCTGTCAAATACGATGGAGAGCGTTATAATAATTTCCATGCGGCGCATCATGCTGTGGCGGCCTTTGAGACGGTTTTTGCAGACACAGGCCATCTCAACTTTACTGATTTGCCGCTGTTTTCGCCAATTCTGGCGCGAGCCCTCGGTACGGGAACCGTAGATGAGCTTAAATGCATCAATACCATGAATGAAGTGGTGCTTAAATTCTTCGACAGTTATCTAAAAAATGAAGGAACGCCGGACATCCAGAAGGAATACTGATAAGGGTTAGCAATGATGAGAGTTCAAATCAAACGCATCAGGGAAAAAGCCGATGAGTGCACAACAATCGAATGTGTTGAGATTACGCCTGATATCGAGAGTATCAGGACCTATGCGCTCAGCAAGGGCACTGTACTGTCAGGAATGGTCGGTGACCGCTTCTATCAATTTAATCTCTCCGAGGTCATCTATTTCGAGGCAGTCGGCGAGAAGGTCTTTGCCAACACGCATCATATGACTTATGAGCTCAGAAACCGCTTATATGAGCTTGAACAAGCATATGAGAACAATCATTTCATCCGCTGTGCCAAGTCCTTCTTAATCAACCTGATGATGCTTGAATCAATCAGTCCGGCTATGAACGGCAGATTCACAGCCCACATGAAGAACAAGGAAAAAGTCATTATTTCGCGGCAATATGTACCGGCACTGAAACAAGCAGTTATAGGAGGCAGATAAATGAGTTTTCGAACTTATCTCGTAAAAAATGTCATGATGAGCTTCTTCGTTTCAGTCGCCTGTATCTGTGCGGCTATGGCTTTGATCGGCCTTTCATACGAATCGGACGCACGCTTCAGCTACGAAGCTTTTCTCTCACCATTACTATTCGGTGCTGCCGCTTCATTGCCGCTGCTGGTAAAATATTCGAGAAAGGAACTATCACTCAAACAAGCGATCATCCGAAATATCATACATTTTATCCTGCTCGAAGTGCTTCTTCTATCATTGCTATTTGCTGCCGGCTTGATCACTGATGTCTCGATGGCAGTATCGCTTGGCTTCGCGATATTTGTAATCGACATCACCGTTTATCTGGTCCTTTGGATCAGTGATTCACGAACAGCACGTACTTTTAACAAAGCGCTCCAGGAGATGCAGAAGGAGCTTTGAATTTATCAAAAAAAATGCTGTTGGAAAATCATTGGCAAATTGACGTAGGGAAAGCCACTACCGAAAAAATGCGAAACCCTAGAAGCTTAGGCCTCTAGGGTTTTATGGTGATCCACCGGAGGCTCGAACTCCGGACCCCTTGATTAAAAGTCAAGTGCTCTACC